>ERZ1027255.98-NODE-98-length-33336-cov-38.174694_pt1 | contig 33336 bp, 32 predicted proteins | sample MGYA00519261_ERZ1027255 | MGnify/ENA primary metagenome ERZ1027255 (study PRJEB26926, sample SAMN06164399) | human gut metagenome | biome: ENVO:00009003; feature: ENVO:2100002; material: ENVO:00002003 | host: Homo sapiens | place: USA | collected 2012 ...
ACCGCTCACGGAATATCTCCACAGCCTTCTCCACCTGCTCCTGCTTAGAAGCCACAATATAGATGGTCTTTCCATGCTCCTCTGCATACGAGAACAACTCTGGAGCCATCGAAGTCATGTCAAAACTTCGACGAGTCACCACCTTAGCATAAAGCATCTTAATGGCTTTCACCAACAGTCCGCCATCGGCAAAAATGCCATCCATCTGTCCGAACAACTCCTTGTTGTCAAGAGCTGTAAGATAAGATACAGGATTGAGGAAAGTATATACTTTACCTTTTGACTCGAATATCTGGTTAACAGAATACTTTTCCGTTGATAGGATTTTATTAACTAATAATGATTTCATTTTCTGTCAATTGCTTTTACATATATGATTTTAAACATTCACCCCATTGTTGATTGGAGGAATTCTTCCAATTAGCCATTCAACCTCATCAACTCCAAAAGAAGGACAAAGAAACAAGGCTCTTAATATAGCTGAACGCCAATCATTCAGACCATATCTATGTATATACTTATTCATCTCCCTTTGAAGGAAGGTTTTCAATACAGTATTATTCGCAAAGTGATTATCAAAAAGCATGTCACCTATAAATCTATGCGACTCTCTCAGTAAACGTCTAAATAATTTAATGTTACTTATTTGAGACCTTATTTTCTGAATAAGCACATTGTCATGTAATCCAGTACTGTCAATACTATAAGACCAAGACATTTTATGATTTTGAGTATTAACATGCACATTGACAACCAAAAATATGATGCCCGAAGGAAACTCTGCATAATAGGGATGGATGAACTCGTCATAAGGTTTTGCCCGTTTTTTGTTATTACAAACCCCACATAAAGGCACTAAGTTTAATCTACATACAGAAAGAGGCTTGTATTGCGAACGTGGCATTTGATGGTCTAACTGACTTGGAGGATTGATACCACATAATGGACACAAGTCTTTCTTTGCGAAAAGTTGTTTCCGAATGTAAAACAAAGGCTCGTTTTCATAAGTCTTTGTACCATACATATTATGTAAGGTATTCTTCTCTTTATCTGAAAAACGATTTAAATCCACATCTGCGACAGACCCCTTATTACGTTCGTACAACCGGAATACATACTGCAATTTAACCTTAGATTGCTCATCTAAATTACTATTACTTTCTGCAATGATATTTTCTATGTCTTCCAACGCTTCGTCCAGTAAAGGCTTTTCCAACTTCCACATAAGCTATTCCTCCTCTAAACTATCACGACTTTCAAACTTGCTAATCAGATAAGCAGTCATATGCGAGCTTAAATCTTCACATCCAAAACGGTGTTTAAAACGTGTTAGAACCTGCTCTATGGAATTTAAATCGTCGCAATGCCATTGTTCATACAACTCATCCATTACATCATTATAATGTGTCAAATCTGAATTTAGTCTGAAAACCATTGAATTTATCAATCCAAAACTCTCACCATATATCTCGGTCTCAGGATGGCGAATAATCGTCTCACCATCTCGCCTTTCCATTATGAAGACATTTTTTGACAGTGTTTCTTGGAGAATTACAGGTGAATGTGTTGCGACCAACATCACAGAATGCTTATTGTGAATAATTCTCCGAAACTCACTCATCATAAAAGACAAGAAAGGTGGATGTAAATGATTTTCTGGCTCATCAAAGAGAACTATACTATTATCCTCCATATATGCTATCAAATGCACTAATGCGTGCAAGAAGAATTTCACGCCAGTTGATAATGATAGGAACTTTTCTTTGTTCTCATCTGTTGTTGTAAGATAATCAATCCACTCCATTGCTTCATATAAAGAAGGTAATACAACTTTACTGTCATTTCTGATTTGCTCAAAAATTTGCCATTTATCAGAATCTTCCAATACCGCACGCAGCGCAACTGCAAACTCTCCAGATAGTTCATCAACCGTTTTTGTTTTTATCTTTTCGATACGTACCTGGTTGATATCTACAATTTTATTATTTTTATTGTCTTCGCCTCGTTTCTTTATGTGATCCTCGATAGCTTCATTGATTTCTTGTCTCACATCTCGCAAGCCACAAAAAATAAACCTCCCTGAATTATCCTTCATACCTTCATACATCAAACGATAATCTGATAATGTAACACCTGGCATAACAAAGTTATCAAATGCACTATAAGAAAACATCATCAGTTTGTCTATTCCTATATTATTTGGCTCTAAAGATAAAACTTTCTTCAAAAGCCCCCTATCATTTGGTGCTGTAAAAAGTACTTTGGCTAATTGATATAATGCTGTACTTTTACCACATCCATTATGTCCGATAAATGCTATAATTCCAGAAGGTAAATAGTTACGATCCCCAGCATTTTTCACTCCAGAAAAATTCAAAGTAATTTCTTGATTCAGATAATTGAAATTTACTTTTAGTTTATCATGCTCCCAGTCATGAAATTTACCATCACTTTGTAATAGGCACTTTCCTTTTTGCAGTATGTACGAATCCATACTTGCACTTCTTAACAAGGATTTTTCAAAACCAGATTCATCCTTAAACTCTTCATAGAGCCTATCTCTATCAGACAATATCATCCTTAGAGACTTCACGATTTTTTGCCTTCTTCGATAGTCTAAAAACTTATAAAGCCCCCTGTATAAATCTAAAGAAAAGGAAATCGAACAATAATCATCTGGTAACTTTTCAAAAGGGTTACTCAATATACCCTTTTTAATAGCATTTGCCAAAAGGCGACTATCTCCCTCTTTTTGACCTTTCTTTAAAATACTTATACTGCCGAGATAAACATTTTCAGTATTAGTCAACTTTTTAGTAGCATGAAGATGGTAAGTCGTAAAATAATTATAGTCGTTCCAATCATCCATTTCAATATAAAAGTCAGCATCGGTACCCGAATAAGCAGATGTATTTTGAAAACAGACATCTATGAGTTTAAAGTTCATAAGCTATTTCTTGTTTAATCTGAAAACAAATTATAAAATTGTTGAAGCCCGGGATTTTTCCTCTTTGAGAACACTTGTCTCTCTTTATTCCCAAGCCACAACCCACCAATATACGAATCCAACAATGATATTTTTGACATACTTGCCACTTCATCACTCTTGAAATCGAATACTATTGGATTCACCTTATCGTATGATTCTTTCCACATTATTTTATTATGGATTAGCTTCAATTGCGAAATATGCATCTCACAAACATTATCCACGACAAAAGCCTTATCATAGGTGTCGCAAAAGCATTGGTTTAGGAACACTCCACCACCTCTGTTTCTGAAATATGTACTTCCGTGAATATATCGAGGCAACATCCAAGCATGAATACGCTCGAAGAAATTGCTGCCTCGGTTATCAACAGCGGTATAACAATCTATCATAATGCAATCGGAAAAATGACAATCACTTGTCAAAGTTCGGATGCCTGTGGAATATTTCTGATTGCCATGAAAATGCAGGTTATCTGCCAATAACTCATAGCCTTCCTTTACATTCAACCCTATTGCATTTGCACCTATTCCGGAAAATTCTCCATCTGTAAGATGAAGTTTGATTACTTTGTCGCAATTAATCCCGATTTTGGCTATATCATTAAGGTTTAAGCGAAAATTACGAATAACACCTGTCCAATACTCTGTTTTGTCCCAATGGACTGTTAACATCTGTACAGAATCTGTGGCTATAATCGTTGCACCGCCCAAATCTATATTGATAAAACCTGAGATTTTAAGCCCTTGCTTGATATAATAGCAATGACTTGCAACAGAAGTCAGTCTGCTGCCATTGACTATACAATAGTCTATAGCCTTTTGAAAGCCAGCGCTATTTTTCTCTGCCTGATGTTTGTCATTACTCACACACCCGAAGTCTTCTGGAGTAACAAAGACTGGCACTTTGTTATCTGCGCAAGCAAAAACACAAACAAACAAAAAGCAAACAAACGATAATGTTCGTTTCATTTCATCTTTGATATTATTTTCTTTAGATAAGATCCCTTGCCAAATAGCAGAAAATTCAATATATCAGAGCCATGTATAAACTTTGCTATTGCCAAAGAGACTATAATACAAATCACTGACAATAAAAGCAATACAAACAATTGAAGGTAAACACTACCACAACTGTCTACTATTTCCTTCGGTATCAAGGACAAAACCAAGAAATGCACCAAGTATATCTCCAAAGAATTCTTGCCTATACTCGCCAATATACCATGTGAATTTAGCTGCATTTGATTCTTTTCCACCATATTTGTCAAAACTATGATACCACAAACAGGCAATATAAACGACATCGCATTAACACCTTGCAAATCATAGCCAAACTTAGTAAACAAGAAAAAATAGGCAACCATACAAAATGTATATACCCACTGTTTCTTGAACAACGAACCAAACATCGAATATGTGTTTACAAACTTGCCCATTTGGAAAAACATATAGAACTTGGCTACTTTATCAGTAGAAAACAATGTCTTATAAGGCTCTGGTATTAATTCTATTTTAGTAATAATGAGTAAAATCAGTATTAAAACTACATTCAATATGAGGTCAACGGCAACCTTGCCATTTTGCCCCCCCCCGAATTCGTTTTGTCAACATTTCTATCACGATAGAAATAAGGATGACCTCAAACAAAACCAAGGTAAACCAATATCCGTTATGCATTTCATTCTTCAACAACATATCAGAATATGAGATGTCATTTGCAAAGCAATATACCGCAGAAAAACAGAAGAACGGCAGCAATAGTGACAAAATTCTCTTCATAATTGTTATTCTAACGCTATGTTTTCCTTGAGAAAGATGAAAGACAAATCCACTCAAAAAGATAAACAAAGGCATATGAACAGAATAAATCATCTGATTTACTGTTGAATCCAAATAGTCTGTATATGGCACAAACATATGTCCCATAACAACTAATATGATGGCTATACCTTTCAAAATATCTATATATACCAAACGTTCCATACCTCTATATTTTTTCTTTAATAACCTTAGCCAACCCTGGATATTTCACAGAGAAAGGTACCCAGATTTTCAGTGCCAATCGTTTCCACAAAGGTTGCCATGTTCCTGCAAAATGATGGATTGAATAAGTGTTAGCTGTAATCGTTATTTTCTTTGTCACATAATTCTTTGGACTGAAATAATCCATCGGAAGAACACAAACCACCTCCTTATCATCTACAAATTGCGATGGATTATCAATAAACCTCATCTCAAATTTACTCAGAATACATTTTTTCAGGATTGATGGCAATACTGCTGTCTGTGCTTTACCATCCTTATCTATAAAATGCTTACCATTATAATAGTTAAGACATTCCTTTATCCATAGGGTGTTCTTCTCTGCTCCAATGATGGCAGCCTCTATTCCTTGTGGACTATTTTCCTTACATATAAAATAAGGATATTTCAGTAAATCATCAAAGGGCTTCAATACCTCTACATCACTATCAAGATATATTCCACCCTCTGTTGCCAAAGCATAAAGACGAATGTAGTCAGCAGCAAAAGCATACTTTTTATTTTCAAAGGCTTCCCTTACCCAAGGATTCTTTGAAAGAGGGAACTTCTTCAAGTCCCATTTTACAAGTTCGTAATCAGGAAGATACTTCTTCCAACTCTCCACACACTTCAATAATTTCTCTGGCATCGGGTCATCACTCAACCAGCAATAATGTATCTTTTTTGGTATCATATCAATTTATTCATTTAATAGTTTTTCCCAGCGACTCACAATCTTATCCAACGTGAATCGCTTGCTAGATTCTATAGCAGCCTTCTGCATAACCATACGTTTGTTGGCATCAAGCATCAAAGCATGCATCTTATGATAAAACTCTTCCTCATTCTTGTCTGTCACGAGATAACCGTTTTCACCATCATTGATTATCTCATGGAACGAGGCGCATGTGTCGTACACAAGAGGCACACAACCAAATTGTAACGACTCGTTCAATGTCATCGGCCATCCCTCAAAAAGAGATGTCATCATAAACAGGGAACTCTTCTTATAATATCCAACAGGATTCTGACGACCCTCAAAGGAAATGCGTTTCAGACCCAACGTAGATACCATCTTACGATATTCATGCTCCGACTCACCAAATCCAACTATCTTGAAAGTCCAGTCATTTAATTCAGCATCATCTTCTATACGTTTCCATATCTTAATGGCCAAGGAGATACGTTTCTGCACTTCGTCCAAACGAGTAACTATCAAAACAGTTTTCTCCTTCTTGCTCAAATCTTCCAAAGGAATAAACTCATCAAAAGATACAGCATTTGGGATGGAAGCAAATTTTCTCTTGTCATTGATGTTGCCAAACTTACAATAGTCATCGGCATACTCCGGAGACAAAAGCACTATCTTGTCACACAATGAATAAGCCACCTTATACAACTTATGGAAAGAAGCATCCATATAAGGCTTGAATACAGGATATATCAACACTTTAACCAAAGCCTTAACCCGGTTGCTTAACGACTGAGCATATCTGAATTGATTCCATATAGAATAAAATGCGTTAAAATACGGCTCATAACCTGGGGCAAAATGGTGAACAAATAACATGCTTGGTTTTCGAGATGCTTTTGCCCTGCCATCATACACGTTCTTAACCATTATAAAAGCCCCTTCAAGAATGATTTTGTCTATTTGTTGGCTGTCGATAATATCTCTCACAGATTCTGGAGAATAATTGGTGTAAATACCATCAAACTCAGTCATCTCAAACATATCCCCAATAGGCTTTGCATACAAGTTATAGCACTTATGCCCACGACGGCGCATCTCATTGCTGATGCGTGCCGTGGTGCGTTCGGTTCCACCTTTCTGTTCAGAAATTTGGAATACGGTAACAAACAGTATATTCATCGTCTCTTACTCTTTACCGTAATATTCGTCAATGGCATCATGAAGAGCGTTAATAAATCCGCGTCCATGCGTCTTGTCTGGTTCCATGTAGTTGCCTTCTCCCCATTCATTCCATGATTTAAGAATCAATACTTGACCATCTGCTGGCTTATTCTTGATAGCATCAAATGCCATCATGCAATGCTTTTTGAAATACTCAGGCTCAGTATGCCAATAGATGACACCATTTGCCCCACTACGTGGAGAATGGTCCCATTGCGTAAACAACTGTGGAATTACGTCATTTTCGTAATCACGTTTTGTAACAAACTCCTTATAATACAAGCGATAATCATACAAGAAAGCAGGCTTTTTAGTAAAGAAGCTCTTGATTGGCTTCAACTTATAATCGATGTAATGACCTATCTTACCCATTTTTCCAAGCAATGTGTCATGGCGAGTATAGTTGAGTCCCTGGTAAACCACGGCATCAAATCCTTTCTCTCTCAACATAGGTTTGATATAATTACTCTTGGTTATTTCACCAACTAAATACAAATCCGGGAATCCTGCTTCCTTTGTCCATTTTCTGAAATTATCAAGATACTCCTTAGGCACAGACACTGGGTCGTAAATCAAGAAGAATGGCTTACCATTAATCTTAGTATAACGAGGATCCTTAAAACTGCGGAGCAGTAACTCAAAGTGCATTTTCTCATCTTCTATGCCAGGATACTCCTGTCCGATAAGCAGATTGTTGCTTGTCGTACCATCCTTGTTCCACGTTTTTGAATACCAAGAATGGTTTGCCCATCCTAGGCAAAAGCCAAAATCTGGCTTTCCCGAAGCCAACACCTCATCGTAAATATCGGCCATTAGTCGCTTTCCATTACCAAACCAGTAATGCCAATAGCAAAAAGAAGTAACACCTGCAAGCTTTGCCAAGTCTGCTTGTTTCTGACGTATTTCAGGATTACGCAAGTCATAATAACCTAATTCTGTTGGTATGCGTGGCTGGTCATGCCCCTTGAACAGAGGTTTTGACTTTTTTACGTTTGTCCACTCTGTAAATCCCTTGCCCCACCACTTATCATTCTCTGGTATGGGATGAAACTGAGGCAAGTACAATGCTATAATCTCTGGTCTTTTCATATTTTGTTTTATTTGTTATATTTCTTAAATACTTCTGCAATTTGTTTCACAATGTCATCAGCCTGTGACTTTGAAATATTATTAATCATGGCTGTTTGACCAAAAATGCCATTGTTCTCAAAAGCCCCCTTAAACTTGTAACTATAAGCCAGTCCGAAAACAGGTACTTTGGTGAATATGGCTGCAAAATTTGCATGCATACGTGTACCGATAAAAAACGACATTTTGGATATCACATACTTAGTCTTTGGAGAAATCAAGTCCATATCTATAAGATGGACACCTTCCTTGTTTTTCAACTTAGAGTAGAAAATGCGTGATGCTTCCAAATCATCATTATCTGTCTCAGGATTTTGATAACCATAGCTATGTGAAATCAAATATATTGGGCGGTGAATGCTTTGGAAATATCTCACTATCTGTTCACAAAGATAATGATAATTTTCAAATTGCCCTGCTAACGTTCTGAAATGATTGCTATAAGTCAAACCACTTACATTCAAACCTATTGCACCATCTTCTATTTTTATATCGAAAGGTTCTGGCTGCATGAAATATGAGAGATCGTTTGTCAATTCATATTTCACACCCATTTTCTTCAATTCTTCTACAAAACGATCATCACGCACGTACACATCTTTTGCTGCCTGAAGAATATACTTAGCCAAAGCGTAATTTTCTTTCTTCTCAAAAGGGCCCAAAGTTTGGGGCAGCTGTATGGTAGGAATACCTGCCTTTATTGCCATCAACGTCTCCGGAAGTCGCCAATAGAAAGTCTGTGTACTATATATATCAGAAAATCCGTCGCCGCCATTGATTGCTGCCACATATTCCATATTGCGTATTGCCTTTCCAAAAGGGGTAAAAGGCAATGTGATATGAAATTTCTCTAAAAGTGTTTTTTCTAGAAAGAATACATTCAATGTCTTTATACAAAACTCTTTATCTCCAACTCTTACCTTATCTACCTTATTGATACGATTCTCCTGTTTCAAGGGATTTTTGATGAATCGTAAGCTCAAAATCTTGGTATCAGGTGTCAGCCCATAACGCTGTTCTAGAAACGACAAACTCCCGTAACCCAAGGCTTGGGTTCCACGGTTGTTATCATGAATATCAAAGCCAGATATCACTATAAATTTTTGTTTACTTTTTCCCATGTGTCTTTTATGTTTTTACGTTTTTTTACAATTTTTGCAGGTATACCAACTACGATTGAATGTGGCGGAACATCTTTAGTGACAACACAATTTGCTCCAATCCAAACATCATCGCCAATCCTTACCCCCCCCAATATCTTTGCACCAGCATACACCTTACAATAATCACCAATAGTAGGAAGCCCACTTTGTGACCAACCTATTGTCACCTGTTGACTTATCACACAATGCTTTCCTATTTTCTTTGCATTAACTATCGTCGAAAAACCATGCATAATACGAAGTCCTTCTCCTATATTAGCATTACAAAAATATAGGTTCAGAGTGGATGGTTTTAAGAGACTAACTATTCTTTTGGTAATCTTCAGCATAGGAGACTGTCTGTATTCAAGACGATAATATACCAGACGTCTGTATTCCGGATAATGATACATCAGCTTTAAAAAACCTCCAATACTCTGAGGAACATTAAGCCATTCCGCCCATACCTTAAAATCGGCCTTAACTAAGAGGAAAACCTTTTTAAATTCATTCATAGTTTCATTTTATGGGTCAATTTCTTTCCCATTTGTTAGTTTCAAAATTATATTTTTTAACAATCCGTGCAGGGTTACCTGCAACAATAGAATAAGGTGGAACATCTTTTGTTACTACGGCTCTTGCAGCAATAATAGAATGTCGCCCAATATGCACTCCCGATAATATCTCACAACTAAAGCCTAACCAATACTCATCCTCTATGATGACAGGTCCTTTACTAATCAATGGCTGCTTGGATATTGGCATATCAATATCCTCGTAACCATGACTATGGTCAGTAACATGTACATAACCTGCAAACAATACATTCTTACCGATAGTGATGCCATGTATGGCGGCAAAACTGTTTCGTATTCCTATCCATGTACCATCCCCATTTTAATTTTATTAATTATTTTTAATGTTGCTTTTATTACAATTTGCTTCATACTCATATTTTTAGTTTGACAATAAGGATGCAAAAAATATAGCACAAAAAGGCGATGTCTTTTCATATTATTAAAGTTTTTCTTTGCCCATCTAGAATACCAGGATTTTGATAACAATTTTAATTGCAAATCATAAAAACGTTTTTCTTTAGCTATATTTCCCTTTCTTTTTACTGTAGGCCATTGTGACTTTTCAAAAAGATGATAATCAACTTTACTTGCCAGTACAACATTTTGTTTAAACAAATTGTTTATAATATTCTTGCCATATTCTGAATGTACCAAGAAAAGTGAAGCTCCCACAGTTTCATTTTCCAAATATTCTTTCAGCCAAGGATCACCCACAGAAATATCTGCATCCTTACTCTCTACCTGCTTGCAATAGAAACATCTCTTCGGAGTAAATATACCAGAATCATGCATAGTGATCCAAGGCTCAGTATAGTTAGTTCTCTTTATATGGCTACCATCATTTAATGTTATATCTATGCCGTTTGGCCACCCTCCACCTCGATACCTAATATTTTTAACCTGTGATTTTGATATACCTAAAAACTTATAATAACAATAAGTACCATCCAATGTTGTCTGACCAGAACAAAAATAGTCAATGATTATGGATTCTATATTTGCTCTTCTTAATATACTTCGTATGGCTCTAACAAAACATGGAGAACACACAACAAGAATGCGACCACGAATCTCAGAAATATGTTTCCTGATAAATCCAACCAAATCCATATCTTGATATACCGATCCTACCATTTCATATTCTTCAAAAGAATATATCAATTTCGGCTCATAACGGCATTTTTCTGTAACAAACTCACAAGACAGGTATGTATTTATCTGTTTTGAATCAAAGAGATATCTTACAATGGAGCTTGTTATACCCCCTGAAGCAGATTCATATCTTGTATTATTATCATAGGCATATCCTATGTAAGTCTCTGTCATGTTTTAAACTATTATTTGATTAAACCTTGATTAATTTTCATTCGTATCAAGAAACGACGAATCGTATAATCTTCTGTTCTACATCTCATTTCATATTTATAGAAATAATTGTAATCAGCCTTCGGATTCTTCTCGAACAACACATCAGAACGGTGCATCTTAGCACTATAAATATCCCATGCCTTAGTAAAATAATGGTTTATCAACATTGTTGCATTTTCTTGCTTATGTCGACCTCCACCCCATGTTTTATCAACGGTACAGATATACCCAAACTGATTTACAGCAGGGAGAGTTATCTTTACTCCACAAATGGAATATTTCATATAAGTGTGGTGATGTACATGCCACAAATCAAAACTTGCTATATTATAACGAGTATTAATCAGACACTTGCCATGAGAATAAAGCTCATCGAAACAGGTGAAATATTGCTCTATCACATTTTTACAATAATCATGTTCCAGTTTACCTCCAGTACCAAACATTCTCCAATGAATGTTTATAGCAGGATATTTATCAAACGGCTTCAACCACTCTTCTATAGTATCGGCATACTTAGGTACAAAAAACTCATCAGCATCCAAGAAAGAAAGCCAATTTGTCTCACTACGAAAATTATCATAACAATGCTTGTAGGCTTTAAACTGAGAGTGGTCGTAGGGCCATTCTATCAATGTAACAATACCCTTTTCTACATAAGGCGTTACAATCTCCTCATAGTTGTCATCAGAGTTGTTATTATACAAATAGAAATGACTAACCCCAACCGTAAGATGATAATCAAGCCATTCCTTTAAGAATGGAGCCTCATTTTTGAATATCAAGCACAAAGACACTTGATATTTCATTTTGCGTCTGTCATGCTTTCCCAAAATCTTTATATACCCCTTACAAACTGTATTGTAAAAGAGCATTTGCAAAGTATTTTTTATTTTACTCATTTTTTTATATTATTTATCCCATACAAATCCATAACCAAACATTGACGTATTGATTATTTCACGTAAGAATCCATACCAAAGAAAGTTTAATATATAAACAACAATTACTGTATTTCTGACATAGATTTTTTTAAAAATATTGTACATATATACACCTATTAATAAAGGCATCAAAACTACAAATAAATTGTAAAATCTAGCAAACATCTCAATATCACCACCTATGGTTTTAATGATTATAGCCAAATAGCTGAAGTAAAAAGCAACAAACAACTTATTATCTTTTTTCTGTGCAAAAAAGCCCAAAACGATAATAGATACATAAGTAACAATATTAACAATTGTGTTCAATAAGCTGATTACAACAGCATTCTTTCCTAACACATTCGATATACTTCCCTCATCAGTAAACCAACGATCTGCATAATCAACATAATTTGATGCTTTCTCACTATCAAGCTTAACATAGTTTTGTAGGAAATCAACGAGATAAGAAAGGTTAGAAGAATCCCCAAAATAATAGCAATAAAGGAACAGAAGAACCAATAAACACGGCAACCAATTTGCCTGCATTTTTCGAACTACACACTGAGGCAAATAAACAGATATTACAAATACTATCACCGCAATTATTCCACTAAAGTGAATCAAAGGGACTGCACACAAGCTTATCCACATTTTTTTCTTTTTGTCAGATAGATAAAAATAGTAAGCATAAAGTATGAAAGATACTGCAATATACTGCCTTATCAGGTTCTCTGCAGAAGGTGTCAGTATGAAGAAAAGTGGCAATGCCCAAACTGCTGCATTCCTGTAATGTCTTAATATCAACAACACTCCCCCCATCAGCAAAGCACTATACACAATGAACGCAACCCAAAATGGCAAATTTGAATAATAAAACACAGTGCACCATATTCTATACAATAATTCAGGCTCATCTGTAACCACAGCTGGTAGCTTATCGATATTATATTGCCCCAAAAGAGTTACAATATCATTGTAATAATGTGGATAGTCTGCACCACGCAACCAGCGCAAACCTTGAATTAAAGAGTAAGAAATACCCGCAAACCAGGCGTATTTATTATATCGTTTGGGAGTATCATAGCTGATACCCCAACCACAATAGATCAACACGATCAAAAGAAATATTCTAAGAAACCAATACACTATTGGTTCGCCAACACCAAAACCTATAAACATATTTATTTAACAATTCTAATCAATATATTCTTTACCCTTCGCAGTAGTGAAACCTTTTTATTAATCCATGTACCAGAGAATTCATGAACAGCTACAGTATTATCTGTAATGCAATACTTCCCGTTTTGATTAAACAATTTAGCACAAAAGAAATCTATATCATATATTTTCAATATGCCGTCATAATTTGGATATAGCCTATTGAGCAATCTTGTCAATAAAGCTGTATTCTCTACATTATTATAAAGGCCTTTATGCACTATAAAATGCTTCGTCTTATAACTTTCATAAAAATCTTTAACCCAAGAACAGTTTTTCTCTGCACCAATAACAGCCGTGCTGACTTTAAAAGGAACCTCCTTACCAATAAAAGAATGGTTGAATAAAAAAGGATTGAAAGATTTCAATAATCTAACATCCGTATCAAGGTATATTCCACCTTCTGTTAATAAAGCATACAAACGACAAACATCAGATACGAAAGCATATTTTTTTACTCTATACGCCTCACGAGTGAAAGCCATAGCATTTATATCAAAATTATCTTCATTCCATTCTTTAAATTGATAATCTGGTAAAATTTTATGCCATTGATTGATATACTCAACAACCTGTTTTGGTTTGGAATTTCGCCCAAACCAACAATAATGAATTATCTTTGGTATCATAATTTCTAAGCTTTTAAAACATTTTCCAAATATGAAACAGACTCTTTTCGTAACTTATCAAGGAAAAGAGAAATTTTATCATACTCTATATGCCTATCGAATGAATAATCTGCGTCTTCACGAAAACGACCTTCTAATCCAAATTGCTTTAATGTATCCAAAATTCGGCTGTTATCAGACACATTAGATGCACCTGGACGCTTATGAAATGTATAAAAGTCCTTTTTGAAATTTATAGAGAATATGGTTCCATGAAACGAATCTGTTACCATACAACTACAATTCTTTATCAAACCTACAAATTCAGAAGGTCCAACACCACAAAGTATATATTTGTGATATTTTTGGAAAATAATATAATTTTTGGAAATAATATAAAGTTTTTTATTCTCTTTCTTCGCTAATTTCTTTGCAAACTCACAGATACATGTTTTACTCCCTAAAATATAGCATAAAATATAGCCATTTTCATTTATCGGGTTTCTTGCTATTTCACTCCAATCTTTAGCATTCAATAATAAAGTTGGATCTATAACCTGCAGAACATTTCGGTCCAACGCTTTAGTTAGAATTTGACAACCAGAAGTCTCTCTGCAACTAATATAATTGAACTCAGATAGATATTGCTTATACATTTCTAAACAATGATCGTCTACATGATTTCTACCTATGCTTGGAGCGTATGCACACTTTTTCTCAGGTTCATGTACAAACGATAGCAAAAATATTTTAAAAAATTTTTCTTCCACACAATCAGGGTTCCATGTTTGGTCACTACCTACGATATATTTTGAATACTGATTCTCCGTTGTGGATAAATTCTCAATATCAATTGGAAGTGATTCATGTATATACAGCTTTCTAAACTCCTCAAATAGTCGATTATTAATTGAGTTGTTGTCTGCCAAATGACGTTCTACCTTATCAAAGCCTAAAATCCCTTTAATAAAACGACTTATTCTAGAAACTAACGTAACTTTTACTTCATGATAAGGATAATGCCAACCAAAATTAATATATTCTGATTCGAAACCCATCATTTGAATTTTTTTCCATAAAGCATAAGCCTGGAGGCATGTACCGTAATTATACCAAAATTGATATGAAACAAGTCCTATTTTTTGCATATCTTCTTTATATATGTTTTTATTTTTAAACGTAATGGAATTCTTAAACATCTAGTAACACTATATCTTACCGATTTACCTGCAGTTATGTATTGCCAGAACACAAAACGTTTAGTATGAAAACTTGAGGATTTCAAATAGTTTGTATTACCTGCAAGAACCTCTTCATACTTAATTTCAAATACATTTAAACTATTCTTGACTCCCTGATAAAATCTATTTCCTTTATCAGACAATACTAAGATAAGACTTTTACCTTTGTTATCATCTTCCTCCGGATAGAACTTTGGCAATCCCCAAAAATCACCTATAGAAATATCACTGCCTGTGGCAAAACCTCGTGCCTTACATTCACTACATATTGGCCTGCAATAGAGATTTTTCAAAAAGCCTCTCATATAGATATTCTGCTCCTTTCCTTCACATAATTGAAAACTATCAGCCTGTATATCTAACGAATAATTTTTCCAACCATTCTGCTTGCTCCTAAAAGATAATTTCTTTATGTTAGAACCATTAGCACCAATCTCTCCCAAATATTTTTTCCATATTAATGGACTTGGCGCACCATGACAACAAAGTTCCACAGAAATATAATTATCAGCATTAGCTAACCGCCCTAAATAGCGATTTATTCCTGCTACTTGACAAGGGGTGCCAGTAAATAAAACCCAGCGTCCTGCTTGCACATAACTTTTTATTTCTCTAAAGACTGCTTCTAATCTACTCTGTACGTATTTGCTTCCAACAAGTTTTTTTAAATCTTCCTTGCTTTGAATGCAGATATGGTGAGTCATTTCGTCCTTATCAAATTCGACTCCACAAACAACTCCTCCATTTTCCAAAACTTCTGTTGCCAAAACAGTGAACACACCACCAGAAGAACTTGTCAAACGCACTTGCTCATCTTTATTCTGCGCCGCATAACAGGCGATAGGTTTTCTCTGTACGAAGGGATTTAGCACAGGACATTTTTTCTCGCATAAATGACAATCCACACATATTTGCTTATTTACATGAGGATACAAGAAACCTTCTTCGTCAGCTTGCATTGTAATACATCCTTTTGTACAAGAAGAAAAACAAGCTGTACATCCGGAACAATCTTTCTTATTTACAATTTCTATCATTTGTGAAATTTCTTTTTTATGAATGAAAATATTGAAATTCTTTCATGAGCTGTCAATCCACATACCAGAATAAAAATACTACATAACAGAACTGATGTTACAGCAGTAATTAACAGTCGAAGGAATCCCTCATCCATCACATATAAAATAGGAAGTGATGCTGCAAAAGACAGACTACATACTGCCAATATTGGGCAAACAACTTTTCTTATATAAGGAAAGACAGGGAAAAACATTAATTCTCTTACCAGATAAATTCTAAAAACCTGCGTCAGGAATGCCACACATAAATGAGTAGCAAACACAACTTCCGGCTGTCCTCCTAATTTCAAAAATAAATATGATACAGGAAGTGTTAGCATTAAGCAACAGCCTGCCACTATCTGGTATTTTCTTATTTTTTTTGTTGCTTGAACAGCACATATCACAGGATTAGCTAATGCTTCAAACATAGAAATCACTAAGATAAAACGAATAAAAGCTACAGTATGATCTGGTACTATACCTAACCAAAGTTGCAATATTTTATGAGCTTCCAAGATTACTGGTAAAGAGAGCATAAACAACAAGAACACAGAGAACTTAGAACTGGAATATATCAATTTATTCATATACTCAAGTTCTCCTGATGCATAGTTTTTCGTTATCTGAGGATTTACCGACATCTGAAAATTACGTGCAAATCCATTAATTGCATTTTGTACTTGAACCGCCACACCTCTTGCAGCATTAACCGCAGGTCCAAAGAATACATTTAATAATATATTTAAGCCTTGGGTCTGACCTGCGCCAGCCAAACAACCAAACATACTCCAACCTGCAAAAGAAGACATATCCTTGAACAATTGTTTATCCCAAACTCTTTGATATTTAGATTCTTCAAAATGCCGCCTACTATAAGTACTGTACACAAGCTGGATTATAACCTGTACACAAAGTAGAAAAATAGCATAGCAAATCAACTTATCGGTAGGTAAAGCCAAAAGAGTAAAAACAAGCAATAACTTCAATGTAACTTCCAATATTGATATATAAGCAAAAGCACTCATCTTTTCATGGGAAATTATCAATGCATTATAAGGGATAGAAATGACCATTACTACCGTTGAAAGCAGAGAGCATTGCAATACCCAAAAGGCAGCATTCATTCGTCCATCCGGTATAATCATCTTGTTATACAATAACCATAATCCTACAATTTCTCCAACAATTAACAGAAGGATAGCCATCCCTATATGTATAGATATAGCCATACTAAAGACTTTCTTTAAGCCTACATAGTCTTTCTTTCCTAATGCAAAAGTTATAAACCGTTGTGTTGCAGTGGACATACTACCCGTTATATATGTAAACATGGTCACAAATCCACCTACAACATTATAGATACCAAAATCTTCTACACCTAATGCTTTCAATATTATACGGCTAGTGTATAGAGACACCGCCATCATAAATAGCATTCGGAAATAAAGAAAAAGAGTATTCTTTGCTATTCGTTTATTATTTTCCGATGTTTGATTAGACATTTACTTTTTCTTTTCTATTGATTTTAAAAACTCATTTCATTCATTCTCCCAAATTGTAGCATCCTCAACCTCCGGTAAATGAAAGAACTCTATCAATATCTGTTTTCAATTATATTAACCGTTTCTTATTTTAAGAAAACCAGGCTCCATACAAAGAGCCGAAAAATAGCTTATTAAAATATACTCCAAGCATTTCACCTGCCATAATTATTAACGGCTTAATATTCTAAATTCTTTTTTAATGTTTGATCTTTCTCTTCAAGTATTGAAAGGAGATACTTGCCATAGTCATTCTTCAGCATAGGCTGAGCATTCTCTCTCAACTGTTCTGCGGTAATCCAACCCTGGCGGTATGCGATTCCTTCCAGACAAGCTACCTTCAAACCCTGGCGCTTCTCCAAAACTTCGATAAAGGTAGATGCCTCTGAAAGAGAATCATGAGTTCCGGTATCAAGCCAGGCAAATCCTCTTGCCATGGTCTGTACCTTCAACTGCTTATCCTTCAAGAACTCCTGGTTTACGGTGGTGATTTCCAACTCACCACGAGCGGATGGCTTGATATGCTTGGCTACATCTACCACCTTGTTAGGATAGAAGTATAAGCCTACCACAGCATAGTTACTCTTTGGATGTTCTGGCTTCTCTTCAATGCTCAGGCAATTGCCTTGTTCATCAAACTCAGCAACTCCATATCGTTCCGGATCACTTACACGATAGCCAAAAACGGTAGCCTTGTTGTTCTGCTCTGCATCTACTACTGCCTGATGAAGCATCTGATTTAATCCTGCACCATAGAAAATATTATCGCCTAATACGAGGCAAGCGGAATCATTACCAATGAATTTCTCTCCGATAATGAAAGCTTGGGCTAAGCCATCTGGTGATGGCTGCTCTGCATACTCAAACTTCACACCTAATTGGCTTCCATCGCCTAAGAGACGTTTGAAACCTGGTAAGTCGAATGGTGTTGAAATAATGAGTATTTCACGGATACCTGCCAACATCAATACTGATATTGGGTAGTATATCATCGGTTTATCAAAGATTGGTATCAGCTGCTTGCTGATACCTTTTGTGATGGGGTACAAACGAGTACCACTACCACCTGCTAATACTATTCCCTTCATATTTTTTTAGTTTGTTATGACATAACATGTTTTCTAAAATCAACCCGTCCTTCTTTACCATTAAAAAAGGCTTTTTTCGAAAACCTACCCGTCCTTCCTTACCGTTAAGGAAGGCTCCACCTCTCATCTCGGTCTTCTCCCCTCAGGGAAGAAGAAGGAAACCGCCCTACTCGGTGCTCGGAACCGCTACGCTCTAAGGTTGGCGGACCATCAAAGGTCTTCGCCATATTATGCGGGATGGGACCGCCTTATAAGATTCTCACTTTAAGCAATCAATAGATTCTATTTGATAAAATATCTGCAATTGCGTCAACTTATAATAAGTCAGTACTTATAACTTTCAAATTAAATATTCATAAGATACTAGCTTTTCTATATTTGCGTTCTTTGATTTTTGCGACCTCACATATGAATGGATTAACATTACTATAATTTCCTTTTTTGTCTTCATTCACATTCATAATCAGACATATAGAACAATACTGTTTCTGCAAGCAAGAATTACATTTAGGAAAATCTTTATATTGTAGATTTCTCAATCCCAATACTATAGGATTTTCATCCCATATTTCTTTCAAACTTTGTTTTTCTATATTTCCTAACTTGAGATTTTGCCATCCTTCACAAGGATAAATATCACCATTGTTTGAGACACACAAAGAACTCTTACATACAGGACATATTGGAGTTGAAGAATCTTTCTGCTTGTTTTTTATAGACTCTAATTCTGAATTATTCAAAACCTTTGTTTTTTCTATATTTTCAATCTCTTCAGCAGACAATCTACATGACAAATTACTAGAAGTTAAATCATAACTACCATAAAGTGAGTAATCATAATCAGCCTCGATATTCAATGATTTAGCAAATTCCAATACACCCTTATAATCACTTTTGTTCTGCTTCATAACCGGACAATTTATTTGAATAGGTATATTCCTTGCATGAAGCTGTTCTATTGAATGAAGTGTTTGTTTAAAGCTACCTTTCTTACGGGTTATAGAGTCATGAACACTCTCATCCATAGAATATAACGATGTTTGAATGCTTATCAAAGGATTTGATGCTATTAGATCTATCAATTCTTCTGATAACAATGTTAAATTTGAAAGCAGATTAACTGAGAAGTTATATCGACTGCACTCTAATAAAAAGCGTTTCAAATTCGGGTTTAATAATGGCTCACCACCACTAATCGTTATATTAAGAACATTCATACTACGACATTGAGAGAGAATTCTATCAAATACTTTCTCTGACATTATAGTACATTTATTCTTTTCTGGTATATAGCAATGAACACATCTTTCATTACAGCGACTCGAAATATCAACATGAACACGAGACAAGCTATATTTTGTTCTAAAAGTCTCTTCATATATGGTTTGACTAGCTTGCAACTGAGGAATATTTAACTCAAAAGTTTGTCTATTGTCATATGAAAAATAACGCGATACGAAATCTGCATAATCATGTTCATCCCCCATAAAGATAAAACCTTTCGAATACAATTCTTTGTAAAACTCCAAGGCATCTCTACTTATCACAGCAACAGGAACATCAGAATACAACTTGCATAAACGAAGAATAACGTCATCTAGCTTTTCTGGAATATCTTTTAGATTAGCATAGAAAACTTTACCTGAATTAGACAATATTAATTCTCCTACATTCTTGCAGCTATGTGAAGCGGTATCATATCCAAAATTACGATTATCTGTAAGATAACCATAAGAAGAATAAGAGCGAAATAATATATATGGCAATTTTTGTACTATCATAGTGATCAAATTGTGAGCGATAGTATAATAACTATCGCTCAGTTTTACACAAAGCTATCAATTAATGCGTGCCAGAAGGTTTTCTTGTGCAAGAAGGTCTTCCACATGGCTTTCTCTGACAATCAGCCATCATAATTGCACTTTGTGCTAGGAATGAAGGTTTTTCGTATTCCATATTATTGATGTTTGTGGCCGCTCTATATCCACAATCCCTCGCTGAGTAGCCGTTGAGTACGAAGAGTGGTATTTATAGTATTTCACCAATTTATCTTGCGCACCTTATTCACCTTTCTGTTTTGGAAGCTATGTTGGAACCATGCTCCGAAATAACCTCCAAGAAATGCTGCTAAGAGTGCAGAAAATACGTTTATTAAGATTTCCATATTATTTTCTCCTCATTTGCTTGGCTACATACTCCAAATAATCTGCAAGACTTTTGAAATCTTCAAATTGCATGACATACATACTCGCATAAGGCTCAGGGACACGACTTCGTATGTTAGCCTTTATCATATTGGCGAATGCTTCCTTGCCTATGGCTCGGAAGAGTTCATTATATTCATGCTCACTTATAAACTAACTTTTTATACTAAATGTGTCGGAATGGAATAATTTCCACTTCTTTTACTCTGTTCTTGCTTCTTGATATTCTCCGCAAACTCTCTGACCTTATTGCATATCCACATATAGGCTGTAGTTCCTTCACTATAGTCAGCCTCAGCAAACATGTCAATTCGGTCATCTTCACGAAGTTTCTCTACTTGAGCAAAAGCCCTTTCATCTCCTTTAGGATAAATGGCAAATGTTGCTCCACCCCTTCCTTTAACTACAGAGAATGCAGGAATATCGCTAGGGCCATCTGCTATATATATCATATTGTGGAAATCAACACGGCGCAACTCATCTGGAAGCTTAGAATTTACAGTAATATCCTTCTCTTTGTTTACACCTTTGTTAATCTCAAAGATTGCTTTTGTCTTAGTGGAGTTATCCATAGTAAAACCAATCTCATTGATAATCTTATGCTCATCATCTTCGATTAATTCACATCCCCAGATATTCTCAACATACTCCATCAGCTCTGTACCTCGAATCACTTCCGCAAAACCAGTACTTACGATATAATGCTCAACCTTGATATTATACTCCTCACATACAGGGTCATTCTTCAGTATCTCCTTCGTATGCTTGAATATCTCAGGTATGCCTGCATAGAAGTTCTGTCGTGAGCCATAACTCTTCAGCTTGGCATTATTCAATCCGTCAAACTTACCAGATTGGGCATAATTGATAAACTGATTGAGATAAATGGTATCAGGATTCACCTTCACATGCTGCTCCTCCATATATTTCTTAGGCAAAGCATTTACCTCAGTCCAAAACTCATGGGCATTGACATTATAATCTTGAAAAATCGGATCCTGCATATACCCATTTATGAGAGTTTTGTCAAAATCCCATATGATAGCTATGATATTCTTCATTGTTCTATTCTCCTAGTTTTTTGTATGCAATAACGACTTCTAATATCTGATTTTCTGCACTTTTCCTTGCCTCTCTTGCACAAACTTTCATTGAAATCACACAAAAGAACGCAAGCATTGCATGCAAGCAAATATTAGAGTCATCAAACCAGCACAAAATTACAGAAAAGACAAATGTCAACAAGAATGTGAAAATCAGGCCTTCATATACAGCCTGCATCACCCATTGACGAAATAAATATGGATAAAACTTTCCATGTGTATCTTTTTGTTTAATCACTAACCACATCATGCTATAAGCTTTTCTACCAGTAGGTAGTATTTCTGTAATCTGAAAATCCCTTAATGCAGACTCAAAGAGTTTTTTAAAAGATTTCACTCCTCTTTTCTTAAAGTATTTTCTTGGTTCTCCCTCACTATCAAATACACAGAACGTCCGTAACCTCTTACCTATAGAAAATGACAATAAGCCACTTATGTATATTAAGACCAATGAAAAAACTATCAGTTCCCAAATAGGAAGCTCTATCGTTTTATAGAATCCTTCCTGTACGAAGTATACGATTGAACAATAAGTAGCAAAACCAGAAATAAAGTAAGAGAAATCAAAGAAGTTCAATCCCTCGGACAATTTATCTATAATGCCTTGAACACTATTTTCCATCTGTTACACCTGCCTTTTAGTCATCATGTTGACAAAAACATTGTTCTTTTGTCATTCTTCTTATAGAATTCAACCATTCCATCACTGAACGAGGAGAGTTGTCATTTGTCTCCTCTTTCTCCATTGCTAAAGCCATCAAAGAATATTCCCGCTCTAAAGAAGTGGCAAAGACACCTGCATCATCGGTATTAATAGATACACAAATATCATGATGAGGGTATAGAGTATTTAAACCACGATTATAAAACTTAACAATTGGATGTTGATCATAACGTTCCATTTCTCCTATCTTGAAATTGGAAGAAGGATTGCATTCGATTGATACATGCAAATGCTCCAATTTGCATAAGAACTGTTCTTGAACTTGAGTAATCAATGATATAAAATCATCACGATACTGAGGTTTTATCCTCAGCACTTCGCCCTCACTACCAACCTTTCGTACCTGCTTATGATAATGATAAAGGTAAAATAAATATAGAGCATCGGAATTACCATGAGCATCATCAATTTCTATACCATGATTTTGAGCTACAGAAAACCAACAATCCATATATTCTTTCGAAGCATCTCTTTCTATTGCGATTTTACCATTATGGGCATCCAAATGATAAATTGCAGGATCATCACCTCTCAACAGCCATGACTGGTAATAAGTAAAAATATCTACATCCTCGTGTATTGCATTGAAAAAGACCTGCATAAAATACAAATGATATAATTCTTTCAAGTATGACAAAACCTTATTAGAGGCACCCAATCTTGCACCTTGTACATATAACCAAGCCACATTATCTAGGAGAACTTGCTTGGTAGCATTAATCCTAAAATTTCGCTTCTGATAATAAGAATTAGCATCTGTACCCAACACCAAAGCATGTCCAAGTCTTGCCCCATTACGGAAGTGCATGAACTTTAAGACTTCATCTACAGCCCTTATCCCATCCACAATATCATAGAAATCCTCACCAACATGGTATGTCAAGCCCAAATCATTATTAGATATATCATCATTGACTTGCTTTGCAGAATTCAAACCCAAGTATCTAAATGCTTGCGCAAACACCTCTGGACGACAGAATATCTCTGAATTTGCAGCATCTATGCCAACCAATCGTTTCCGCACAAAAGGACTATGATTTCTAAGTGCATAAATAGCCTTGGCTTGTGTGGCTACCTCTTGACGCAAATGAACATGTCTTGGCTGCAACTCAAACAGTGTTGCTTCTCCATTATCGTAGACATCACATTTTTCATTTTTCTTGATGAAATGAAAGATATAGTAGAATTTTGCTGTATCGATAGCATGATTTCTATCAAACACCTTATCGGTTATAAAAGAATCCTTTTTCTTGATGGTTAGATAATCTTGCACCATGGTTTTCTTTGGAGCAATTCGCACCTCCATGTATCTTTTCTTTGTAGAATCAGACATAAAGGAACCAACAGCCATTTGAGACAACAACCGCTCATAAAGAGATTGCCCATTATAAAGAAATTGGTCTTTTCTATCTTGATATAAAGAAAAATTCGCAAAACCATTTACGGTATTGATTTGTACCAATTCTTTTCTCAGTTCCTCTTTTATCAAGAGATAAATATAAAACAAAGTTGTCTTTCTATCAAGATAATACTCACCGGAATAAATCTTACGAAAGATTCGATACAAGAATTTTCTTTCACCTCCCAAAACCGAAAAGATATTATCATCTTTACCAGTAATAGCATAATCTGGAATATACTTCACCGAACATAATTTATCCTCATATCTACGCCCATATTGTTGGCTCACAATATCTATGGCATTTTGAATTTCTTGCTCATACATCAATACCTGAATTAAGCTACCACTAGATAAAATGTCTGAGATATTAGGCAACAGACTAATTTTCTCAGTCTTATTATCGTTAATAATATCCACATAAAGATATACCCTTATTGCGGCAGCCATCATTACCTTCATATAAAGAGACTTTGAATTATGATTAAAACGATAATTTGCATCAAAAGAGAGTCTTAAAGAATCTAGCTTTGCAAAATTAACTTCATGCCCACATATATGATTCATCAAGTTCATCCAGTTGAGTTCAAAATTCAAAGAAGAGCCATTTAGATGGGCGTGTAAATCCATCATCTCATGCCTAAACATTTGATTTAGCTCTGTAGAATCATGTCCAATATATGGAGCCCAATCAAAGTGATTTGTTTCTTGTTGGTTTTTCAAATCATAAGCTGCCAAATATGACGTAAGCAAAAGATCTTCTCCAAAATCACGAGTTACCTCATGCCAAGAAAACAGCTCTTGATACTTGCATATCGGCAGATGATGCTTGAGATACACTTTGTTGTGGCTAAAATGCAATAGTACATTAAAGACATTAGATTCCTTGCAATACAACAACTCATGCACGCATGTATCCTCCTTTGACCATTTATCAGAAAGAACATGATAAAGGACTTCTGCTTGATCCAATGTATGTGCCATATTAACCCGAACCATTTGCTGACAAAAGATTCTTTCATCAACAAAACGCCCAATACCTATATATTTGACACTTTTATCAATATAGGTATCTATGACATCCTCACTCCTCGTTTCTTCAAACAAGACCTTTAAAACTTGATTAAGAGTCTCCATTGCTATATATTTGCATTATGAATGCTTCGTATCTAGCGAACTACTTTCCGCAGAATCCGATGAAGAAGTAGACTCTCGTCCAAATATGGCACAAAAGTCCGAATCAATACTGTTGTCTTTTAGCAGTTCGCTAATTTTCACCAAAAACACAAAAGAAATTTTATGATGTCCATTAGAGCCAGTTTCTTTCTCATAAGTATCGATTTTATATTCCGAGCACTTCTTGAAGAAAGCTGCCAGTGTCAATCTATCAGAATTTGAATAATCCAAGTTAGCTTGAGAAATGCTTTCTATAAAATCGAGCAATATCTCTGTATTTCTAAATGCACAACAGGACAACCAATTTGCATCATAATGCGAACAACCTTCTCCATCACGTTGTTCATTACAGGGATTTGGGCATGGTATACAACATTGCTTTCTCTTAGCAATATTCATAAAATCAGAAAATAAGGTTCCCGAATCTGATTCTAAAATAAAATCTACAATGTCTTTTTCACCACTTTTAGCCAATCCCTTGAAACGCATATAGCATTTCTCGATGCGTGTTAGATTAAAGAAGAAAGCTCCTAAATCATAACATAGCATATTATCTTTACCGATGATTATAGGCGCATCAAAAGCCATAACAGTATTTGACCTGAAATTATTATCCAACGCTACTGCATGTGAAGTAGCTAACATAAAGAACTCTATCAAACGTAGCTTATTGCTAGTCTTAGCCTCTTCTATATTACACAAACACCATTGCATTAATTCCTGCAATTTGGCACCTTGAATTTTATTACTATGTTCTAGATATGGCTTGCTTAAGAAATGGTTGATTGAGACATTGAAAACATAGCCTAGCAAATATTTCTCATAATCGTTTAATGATTGGTATTGAGCAACGCTAAAGATTTCTTTATCAGTATTATTTTCATCCCCTGTCTCATCCTTTTGATTAGAAGGTAGCTTTAAATCTTCTGTTACCACATTATATGCTTCATATAAACGAATAGAATAAACGGCGGTAATAAAGAACAACAACTTTTGCTTTTCCAAGTCCAGATTTTTTTGACGCAAATTTGAAATTAAAGCTAACACATCACCAGTAGAAATGTTATAGGCTAAATTTTTCTCTGCAAAAATTTCATTAAATAAATCTTTATTAAAAGACACTTCTTTTGGCCATATAACTCCACTTAAAGATTTGACTATATAATCATTCAAGAGAATATTTTCTGTCATAGACAAAAGATGATGAGCAAACTTTTGGTCTGTAAGGATTAGATTATTCTTAATCCATGTATTTTTCAAATACTCCTTGAATATTACTTGATTATAAGATCCAGCCTTTTTAATGACAAGATTATCATCTATCTTCTCTTGATAATCTGGCATATTCCATAGCATCTTTATCAACTGCCTTAAATCTCTTAAATTACGAGGCACGATAAAACTAACATGGGATGGAGAATTGTAAAACAAATAGCGTGTCTTTTGGAAAATCAATTGAGGTACCATCTGACGAACAGATGGACATTCCATCATTTTATCCTTAGTCTTTATGGTTAAAGTTTTTTCTAATATATCATCTATATCAGGCAGATAGATACGCTGATTTTGAGGAAACAACTTGGCTAGATATCTTTCAACCATATTGCCTATAAGTTCTTCATCATCATGTCCTAATTTGAACAAGTCTGCATATTCATTTTTCTTGATAATTTCCAACTGATCAAGCTTCAAGGCCATAAGAACGAGAATATTAGACTGGATGAAATACTTACGTATATGCTCAGCCATGATATTTCCCTCTTTAGCATTCAAATCTATATCATCTATTCTTAGCAATAGAATTGAGTCTTTCAATCCAAAACAATCAAAATAAGCGTCAACCAACTTTTTCAAATCCTCCTTCAAATCTACAGCAGCTGATAAATTTTCTAATTGCTCAATGACGTTCATGTCTAATGAATCGGATTTTTCCAACAACATTTTTGCATGATTTTGAGCAGTTGTTAGAGCATTCAGAAAAGAAATTTTGAGATTTTCATTAATTTTCTCATCATTTTTAACTTTCGACTTATATTTAGCATAAAGTTTAGCCAAAAACAATGAGATAATGTTATGATGACTATCAAAATAAGAAGGATCTATCAAATCTATTGTATAGAAATCAAGACTACTAATATCTGGATAATCATCCTTAAACTCTTCTCTTCTTGATTTTTCTTTCAACAACAACTCGCCTATAGAAAGCATACAAGAAGTTTTACCAGATCCTCTATCACCCACAAATAGAAATATATTGTTTTGGCTATCCAAATCTCTATCGTGGGCATCCTTACGTGCTATCGCTAGATATTGGTCTATTGCAGAAAGAGCATTTTTATATTGCTCTCTGAAAGCAGACAGCTCTATTGAGCTTTTGGATATATCTTCTTTCAGAGGGCGATTTTCTATATCTAGATTAAACTCAATCCTCTGCTTTGTTTCCATTTTCTGTTTCATCTTGCTCTAGTTTATATTTTTTTACCCAATTATACATGGCTGTATTTACCACATAAGCCTTGTAACTTTTTATAGTATGATCCGTTGAGGACAACTCTGTATTAAAGAACTTGGCATATTCCTCTTTAAGATTAATTTTTATTGAATCTGATATTAATGTAACTCCATCATATTCTTTATTATCTTTAGAATATACTTCTTCGCAGAGTGCAATTACATTATTGACAGGTGCACCTTGCCAACTTTCATAAGGAGCCAAAACCTTCGAATACATAATTTCTCCGAAATCAGCTGCCATCACGCCACCAAAAGACATATCTAGATTCTTCTTAAATTTAATATCCAATATAGATAAAGCTGCATTCAATCTTCCCATTGTATCCAAAACATTATCTATGTTTATTGTCTGAGGAGCGTAAAAAACACCAATATAATAATGCCCAACATGTAATACATCGACACAACTATCATTATCTATAAATATATCATACATTACCTTATCTATAATACGATAAGCTCTTACGACTTTAGACGACAAACTAGAATAATTGAATCTAACTTTGACACAGACAACAGCTGCTTTATTAGACACAATTACGCTGTCATTACGTTCGCTGGATACTATAGGCTGAAAATCCATGTCAACAGAATCGTTTGCCAACATTTCATCTATGTTTAACAGCTCACTTTCTAGTTGGAATGGCTTTGAATCAATTTTCATAATTATGATTTTTACACACAACGAAAAAGGAATGTGATTTTGAAAGAGTTTTTATCCCTTAATTTCACAATTTGTACTTTTTGCGTGCATTTATTCTACATTTGCTAAAATCCCATTTTAAATTGCAAAGATAATACTTTTTTCTATGCTTTTGAAAAACATGAACATTTTTTAACCTATAATTTTATTGTAATCAAAACGACATAACAGGCCGTTCGGTATATCACCAATACAACGTCCCCACTATTTTGCAAGTAGTTACACGTATCTGTTTTTGAAAAAAGTTATTTTATTATCGTTTTACAGAAGATAAGCTGCACTCGGCAATTTGAAAGTAAACTTTCATTGCGTTCGTTTGCATTATCTTTTAGGGTGAAGGATTGCTAAGCACACACCTTCACCTCATTTGTCTTTTCAACATAGCAACATAGATGCATGGATTTATAGTTCTTATCCCTCATCTTCTTGCGCATTTCCTTTGCCTTTGGTATCGTATCGTCGTAAATGTCTTGAAACTCCTCTGGGAGCATCAAGAGGATTCACTCTAAAACTTCTTTATCTGCCATAAGAAACTTATTTGTATAAATCTATATTGATGTCGAATGGTGAATCGAAGTCCTTCAACATCGCATGCTTCGTATCTTTCTCAGAAAGATTGGCATGTTCTGTTGGGATCTTCCAATCGATGCCGAGGGTATCATCGAGGATACTGACACCTCCATCTGCCTCTGGATGATAGAAGTTGTCACACTTGTATTGGAAGACGGCTGTTTCTGAGAGAACGGAGAAACCATGGGCAAAGCCCTTTGGGATGAAGAACTGGACATGATTGTCTTCTGTCAGTTCTACTGCCACGTGCTTGCCATAAGTAGGTGAGCCTTTACGAATATCCACAGCTACATCAAGCACTCTACCTTTTACGCAGCGTACCAGTTTGCTTTGTGTATATGGTGGGCGCTGGAAGTGCAAGCCTCGCATTACACCATAGCTGCTCATTGACTCGTTGTCTTGGCAGAAGTGAACACTGTGTCCCAGAATTGGGGCAACCTTTTCTTCAAACTCTCGCTCGCTGAAGCTCTCGAAGAAGTAGCCACGAGAGTCGCGGAAGAGGCGTGGCTCTATAATGAGAACGCCTTCTATTTCTGTTTTTACTATATTCATTGGTTTATCTTTTGTTCTTAAAAAAAAGAATTTCTAAAATCATCCCAGCCTTCTTTAGCATTAAAGAAGGAGTTTTTTCGAAAATCACCCCGTCCCTCTTTACCCTTAAAGAGGGCTCCACCTCTCACCCCGACCCTCTCACCCTCAGGGGAGAGGGAGGAAACCGCCCTACTCGGTGCTCGGAACCGCTACGCTCTAAGGTTGGCGGACCATCAAAGGTCTTCGCCAGATTGTGCGGGATGGGACCGCCTTGCTATAAGTTTACACAATTATACAATTCGATATCAACTTCACTTAAATATAACTTTATTATGAAAGGCACTTTCCTTGACAATAGCTTTAGGAGCATATTGCTGAACTAAGTTATCTACAAGATTTCTACTCTCTTCGGATATATTTGGACTCAGTGTTATTTCAAGCTGATCAAATATATCATCCTTTAAGTGAAGAAAATAACTTGAAAATGGCAAATCTTTCATTTGAGCGCATTCGTTTGCATAATTTTCAGCTCCATTAGCTTTTCCTGCATATTTATAAGGATTAACAGGGAGTATCGTCAATGCGAAACGAACTTCTTGTTGAAATTCCCAACATTTATGTTTATATCGACCAAGCCTATTCATTTCCAGCACATTATACAGGTTCCCTCCGTTGTATTCTGTTTTTTTAATCTTTCCAACGGCTATTTGTGGATTTCGAACATATTCTATATGTCGAAAGAATATTTCATTCTCTTTATCCCTACTTAAATCTACGGGTACAACCATATAGTCAGACCTGAGGATTTCATCAGCAGGAATTAAGCTTGCACTTATTTGATTTTTTACATAGCGACCACTTGGTGTAGGAGAATATGTTTTAAACATATCCTGTGGAAGTGAAATTCTAACACCTTTGGTTATATCAGTAGTATACATCTTCCAAAGAGGAATATTTTCCTCTTTACTTTCCGTCCAACAAGAAATGAAGATATACTTAGCAAATTCACTTACTGTATATTCCATCACATCGTCAACACAATCAAGACGCCTAAATAGAATAGACTTACCTGAAAGTATTTTTTCCAATGTATCAACTGAGGTATAATGATAAATTCTCATAATTATATCATAACTATATAAATGACCACAATGATAGAGACAATCACTGTAACTTCTATTTTGCTAACATCTAACACTCTTAGGGTTTACTATGAAGCAGAACCTCAGCATGTAAGGATTCCTTACATACTAAAGTTCTTTTCCACCAAAGAATTGACCTAAGGCGGACATCATGCGGAGTTGCTTGGCAGATGGGGCTTTGACGCCTTTGTTGGCCATATCCAAATAGAAGTTGAGACTGGTGGATAAGGCTTTGGTTAACTTTGATGGCATCAGCATGTGCCATTCCTGGTTCTCCTTATCCTCGTAGGTTGCTACCAGATATAGCTTCTGAAGCTTGTACTGGGTCTTGCGCATCTTGCGTGCTACGTAGGTGTTGGCATCGCCTTTTACAAACTCATCTACTATCTGGAGTTCCTGCTTGTTCAAACGGCTCAAAATCTCGATTGGGTTATCAAACATCTCCTGGGCTATTCGCCTGGCAGTCTCATCTTTCTTTAGGTTGGGACTTACGTATAAGTCGAGTTTGTCACACGCTTTCAGCATATTGACTTTCGTTGTGCTATTGAGTAGCTGAACCAAGTGGATGCTATCAGCTGTGAAGTTCTTATTTGGTATTACAATCATAATATTATAATGTTTCTTGTCCCCATAATGATGCAGGAGCTACCTAAAAAGAAGGTTGCTCCTGGCTTGATTGAGAAATAAGATTTCATGATTTTATATTTTGTTCCTCATTGCAGTATCGCTCTGCACTAGTCGTCGCTCGAATGAGGAATGTTTTTTATTCTACTTTTGATAGGATTACCTCGGGAGAGGTGCCCATCAGGGTTATGGCGGAAATCTTATGACCACCATTGGCGTTTAATGAATAACCACAGTGATAGAGGGTGTCATCTATGATAAGCCAGCGGTGTTCTATATACATTGCCATCAGAAGCAGTATGTTCCAAAATGGAACTAACTACAAGAGGATCCTTAGTCCACTCCCAAGCCCTCGCCATGTTTGCAGGAACGGACAGCATGGGGCTACGGGATGACAACAGGGATCAGCGCTTACGTCCTTTACCAAATAATTCAGAATGCGAACCTAAACGAACTAATTCTATTGCGTTATTGTTCTTATCAAACCAAATCAAAAGTGTATCATTCTCTATATGGCATTCCATATAGTTCTTCCAGTTACCTTTCAAAGGATGAGGATTATATTCTTCCGGTATCTGATTGCCTTCTGCCAAAAGCTTAACTATCCCCATAAGCGTTTCTACAAATTCTTTATCATTCTTAAAACGCTTATAATCTTTCTTGAACTGCGAGGTCTTTCGAATTTCTTTCATAAACTCTATTCCTCCATTGATGCCATGAAACTTTCTAAGCTATCTACTCGAACTACTCCTGCATCATGACCACTCTCTGCCTCTTTCATTGCAGCCAAAGTTTCTGCGTTTGGAATATCTTCCAAAGCAGCACTCTTTGAAACAGGGGAGTCTGAAACTATTTTAACGCCTCTCATAAGAGAGAGGACATTCTTTAATTGCTCCAACAAAGATGGACTATCTACCTGTAATGTTAACTGTGCCATAACTTCTATATTTTATTCGCAGCAAAGATAAGGGTTTTCCGTGAAACTACCAAATTTTTGGGGGTGTTTTTTCAACTCTGACCAATTAATTGTAGAGATCTACGGTAATGTCGAAAGGTGAATCGAAATCCTTCAGCATCGCATGCTTCGTATCTTTTTCTGAGAGATTAGCATGTTCGGTTGGGATCTTCCAATCAATACCGAGGCTATCATCAAGGATAGAGATTCCTCCATCAGCCTCTGGGTGATAGAAGTTATCACACTTGTACTGGAAGACGGCTGTTTCTGAGAGGACTGCGAAACCATGGGCAAAGCCCTTTGGAATGAAGAACTGGCGATGATTGTCTTCTGTCAGTTCTACTGCCACATGCTTGCCATAGGTTGGTGAGCCTTTACGAATATCTACAGCGACATCAAGTACTCTACCCTTTACGCAGCGTACCAGCTTGCTCTGAGTATATGGTGGGCGCTGGAAGTGCAGACCTCGCATCACACCATAGCTGCTCATAGACTCGTTGTCTTGGCAGAAGTGAACACTGTGTCCCAGGATTGGGGCAACCTTTTCTTCAAACTCTCGCTCGCTGAAGCTCTCGAAGAAGTAGCCGCGAGCATCACGAAAAAGGCGTGGCTCTATAATGAGGACGCCTTCAATATTTGTTTTTACTATATTCATTGGTTTATCTTTTGTTCTTTTAAAAAAGAATTTCTAAAATCATCCCAGCCTTCTTTAGCATTAAAGAAGGCTTTTTTCGAAAATCACCCCGTCCCTCTTTACCCTTAAAGAAGGAGTTTTTCGAATCCCTCCGTCTCCCTTTAGCCAAAGGGAGCTCCACCTCTAACCAAGCCTTCCTCCTCAGAAGGAAGGATGTAACCGCCCTC
>ERZ1027255.99-NODE-99-length-33176-cov-5.722925_pt1 | contig 33176 bp, 23 predicted proteins | sample MGYA00519261_ERZ1027255 | MGnify/ENA primary metagenome ERZ1027255 (study PRJEB26926, sample SAMN06164399) | human gut metagenome | biome: ENVO:00009003; feature: ENVO:2100002; material: ENVO:00002003 | host: Homo sapiens | place: USA | collected 2012 ...
TGAAGTAATTTAGTAAAACAACAAGAAAAGTGTAAAGTAAAATCAGTTATAGTCAATATTTCTATAAGCCACGTATATGATATGCCACCATTCACGTGTGAGACATCAACACATCAAGTGTAACCACCCACGCAATGGACGCACCTCAATAGATGGCAAACAATGCTTTACTTATTAGTCAGAGCCACCTCCACATTGTTTTGTATCACTTCATTGCCAGGATAGCCGCCCTGCTGCAAATTGCTATAGGCCACAGAACCATCGGCATTTAAAATCAAATAGACAGGAATGCCAGGGATGCCGAGACTTGAGCAGAGTTCACCCCACTGCTTGTTGGTCAAGCGGTAGTGAACGCCAGCAATATTCTTGATCATGCCTTCCCAAGCGGCCTGCGGAGAGGTTTCGCCTGTGATATACACAAACTGCACACCTTTCTTCTGCAAATCAGGTTTGATGGCATCGATCTCCTTCATAGCCATACGGCAAGGGCCACACCATGTTGCCCAAAAGTCGATGACCACCACAGAGCCCTTAAACTGGGCGGAAATCGTCTTCAGCACGTCGGCACCAGGTACGCTGGCATCGATGGTATTGATTTTATAAACTGCCTTAGGTTCATCTGCCGGGGCAGCGTTCTCAACATTTTCTGTTTCAACAGCCGTCTCCTGATTGGCTGATGCAGGAGCATTCTTGCCCGTACAACTCATAGAGGTGAATGCGGAAGCAATCACACAAAGGGTAAAGATTTTCTTTATCATGTTTTTAATGTTTTGGTTTCGAGAAATCATTGCATGTGAGACGGCAAAGTTATTAAAAAAAACGGAGCGAAGCATACAAATTTCTGCATATCGGATGAATAAATCTGCTTTTTAATGAATATACAATTATTTATACAGATTTTCTTTGTATTTTTGGATGCTGGCAAACAGGGCGTGCCCTATACATGACTGCAATTCACAATACAACAACCATAAAAAGACAAGCATCATGAGAGAATTCTTACATGTCAACGATATCGGCGACTTGAATGTCGCCCTTAAGGAAGCACAGGAAATCAAGCAAGACCGTTACAAGTTTGAACACCTCGGGCATCACCACACGGTTTTGCTCATTTTCTTCAACAACAGTTTGCGCACGCGTCTGTCAACGCAGAAAGCGGCACGCAATCTCGGTCTGGACGTTGTTGTGCTCGACGTGAATCAGGGGGCATGGAAACTGGAAACGGAGCGTGGCGTGATCATGGACGGAGACAAGAGTGAACACCTCCTGGAGGCTATTCCTGTGATGGCATCTTACTGCGACCTCATTGGTGTACGTACGTTTGCCGGACTTTCCGACCGCGAGGCCGACTATACGGAACGCATTCTCATGCAGTTTATGAAATACAGCAACCGCCCTGTCTTTTCGATGGAGAGCGCTACGGCACACCCATTGCAGGCCTTTGCCGACCTCATAACCATTGAGGAGCACAAGGAGAAGAAGCGTCCGAAAGTGGTCTTGACTTGGGCGCCACATCCCCGCGCACTGCCGCAAGCCGTGCCCAACAGTTTTGCCGAATGGATGCGCGCTGCAGACGTTGATTTCGTGGTGACACATCCAAAGGGTTACGAGCTCGACCCGCTGTTTGTGGGCGACGCCACGGTGGACTACGACCAGATGCACGCACTGGAGAATGCGGATTTCGTCTACGCTAAAAACTGGAGTTGCCCGGGCGTCAGCAATCTGGCTGACTATGGAAAAATTCTCTCCAAGGATATGTCGTGGACCATTGATGAAGCGCACATGGCTGTGACCAACAATGCGCAGTTTATGCACTGCCTCCCCGTGCGCCGCAATATGATTGTAACCGACGAGGTCATCGAATCGCCGCGCTCACTGGTCATCCCAGAAGCGGCCAACCGCGAAATCTCGGCCACCGTAGTTTTGAAACGGATGCTGGAAGGACTTAAAACCTTATAGCGCTCTGTTCACACCCCATAACGCAGCCATCGCCTTCATCTATTTGCATAGCTGCAACCTCTTGCATTTGACAACAAAAAACGATTAGAGGTGCTCAGAATCTGAAATACTCTGAGCACCTCTATTTATATTGTCATCCTTCTCCAGCCTATCGATTTTGTACAATGTAGCACAACCGAAATCGCTGATAATTATGTATTTTTGTAGACGATTTGTGTAAAAAACAAGACCCGATAGCTTGACGAATCAGAGGCTACCGGGAATCAACACCGCAAAGATAGTATTGATTCTTTTTACAACCAAACAATTAGACGTCTTTTATGGAATATTTAGAATTTGAAAGATTCATGTCTGCCAAGCGAATGCAGAGATATAAAGATGCAGCGAATAATGACACTCGCAAGGCTATGGCTTTGTATCGCTATAACCTGCGCTTATCGCAGGAGATATTCACGATCGTCAGCTGCTTTGAGGTGGCATTACGCAATGCTATAGATAGTCTTTTAGTACCAACCTTAGGAGAGAATTGGCTGAAAGATTCTGTTCAAGCCAATGGAGTATTCTCCAGCGGCCGTATGAACGAAACAAGAAAAATCATAGAAAAGGCATACAGTCGTTTGAACAGACAAGGCATATACTCCCATTCCAAATTGATTGCAGAAATGGAATTCGGAGTATGGAAGTATATGTATTCCTCTCTACAATATCGTGCAACAGGGCAATGTCTGTTAAGGGCATTCCCGAATAAGCCTCGTTCATCTGCTGCTGTTCAATATAACAATACCTACATATTCAATGAACTTGACAAGGTGAACAGTCTGAGAAACAGAATAGCGCACCATGAACCAATCTGCTTCAGACTTCATACATCGGAAATTGACACAAGTTACATTATCAATGAATATCAGAAAATTCAGACTCTATTTTCTTGGATGGGAATAGACTCTCGTGCTATGTTATATGGACTTGATCATGTGCAGAGTGTTTGTACCAGAATCAATAGTTTAAAATAACAATAGAAACAGCAATTCACTTCTCCGTAGAGTTGCAAGATAATGGCTGTTTCATCTTTTACTCCCATAGCAGACCGATGCCCCTTGGCTCTACTTTCAAAAACAGATATGACATGGTTAATTTTAGTGCTATGCCATGATAGGGACGAATCCATCTCTCACCTTCATATAACGATTTCCCCAAGAAACATTACAACTCATCGACTCGCGGCCGCGAGTAGCGCTGCTCGCGACCGGAAGTAGCGCGAACTGCGGCCGAGAGTAGCACGAACTACGGCCGCAGGTAGATAACATGTCTGGGGTTCCAGAGAAGCTGTTGCTATACCTTTTTTTCAATATCCGCAAGCGGCGACCATTACGTGAATCGAAGCGGGAAACGAACAAAGAGGCACTATTGTATCGCCACGACATTCACGCCTTCTGCATCTCCACTCTCCTGCCCATAAGCATCCATAGCCCGCACGATATAGGTATCGTGGCAGAGTGAAGGCAGAGAGGGGGTATAAATCCATTGTGTCGCGGAGATTTTTGAAGCGACCAGACGCGGTTCTTCCAACGATTTTTTCAGCACAAGCGTGTCCTTCGGAGACTGAGGCGCACCAATAGTAAGGGGAGAAACACGGCTGACGCTTGTCGCGCTTTTGGAAATGCGATAGATATTATAGGTTACTGGAACGGCAGAGGTGACAGCCTTCCACGACAAGTGCAACGTATTTCCTTCTCTTTTGATGCTGACGTGCGGCATCTCGGGAGCTGCAACGCCCGATACCTTCATGGGCGGCGTCAGAACGGGCTGGCGATAGAAATCCTTCTGAAGAAAATCATAAAGTCCCTTGGTGTTGTCTGTCAGAAACTTGCTCCGAAAAAAGGCCGTGCCTCCCATATTGAACTGACGCGCGAAATGCATCTGCCGCGCGATGACCGACAAAGACCAATTTTTCTCGCGCGGAGAAAGGAAGTAAATTCCCAAACCAGGAACGACTGGGCGCCCTCCGCTCTGTTCTGTCCAGTCTTGTGCGAAGGGATAAAAGTGCTTACCATCGAAATACATCATGGGAAACAACACGTCCATCAGTCCCTGCTGCAACCATTGTGCGGCATCTTGATAAACGGCCTCACGCGCATTCCAGCCATAGCTACTCTGACGGGGCAGATCGGCACGTTTTCCAACTGGCGAGCAACTCAGTTTCACCCAAGGGCGCACAGACTTGACGGCGTCGCGCACCTCCCGAACAACGCGCGAAACATTCTCGCGCCGCCAGTCTCCCAGGCGCTTTCCGTTGCCGTATTTTCGATAGGTGGCCTGGTCTTTCCAAGCCACAGACTCTTCTGGATATCGTATGTAATCTAAATGTATGCCGTCCACATCATAGCGTTCCACGATTTCCCGACAGATGCCAGCAACGTATTGCGCTGTGGCTGGAACGCCAGGGTCCATAAACCAGGCATCACCACAGCGATGGCAGAGCTCGGGATGTTTCTTTGGCAAAGCTTCCGCCCCGAGCCGCCGCGCCAACGCCGCATTGCAGATGGGAAAGGCCACGACCCAAGCGTGCAATTCCATGCCGCGCTTATGACATTCTCTGAGCGCAAAGGCCAACGGGTCGTAGCCCGGACCGCGCCCCGGCGTTCCTGAAAAGGCGCCATCCCACGGTTCGATGTTTGAGGGATAAGCCACGGTGGCCCGGATGCGCGTTTGGAAAATCACGGTATTGATGCCAGCCTGCTGCAGGCGGTCAAGTATCTGACGGAGCGCCTGCTGTTGGCGCAGGGTGTCTGAAGGAACACTCACCGGACGCGAAGGCCAGTCAAGTCCGCTCAACGTTGTCAGCCAAACGGCACGATATTCCCGTCCCGCAAAGCGCTCGCCAAGTATCTGCGCCAGACCCTGTGATGCAGAAAGGAGCATAAAGACAGCGAGCACGAAAAACATCCGCAGCATTTGGCTTCTATATAGATTGTGTCTTATCATGTGATAAACTGGTAGTTATTTCTTAAGTAGGTGTTCAAAATTATTTTATAGTATCATTCAATATAAACTAATTTTGAACACCTACTTTAAAAGGGCATTCCTCCTGTCCTTCCATTATTTCTTCAACTGCTGATAATACGCATTGAGCATCCCGCGCGGAATGCCCAACGCCACTGCGGCATCCAAATCCTTTCGGGCAGCCACAAAACGTTTGAGTTGCAAATTGGCCTTGGCGCGGCCAATGAAGAGTTCTGGATTTTCCGGCGCGAGAAGAATGGCAGCATCATAGTCCTTCACTGCCAAATCTGGCACCGTCAAGCGCATTTCGAGTTCGGCTCTTGCCAAGCGTCCCTCAACGTTCTCAGGATGGGCCTCCACAAAGGCATCGAGTTTGTGGAGCGCATTTTGCGATTGTCCGAGCGCTTCGAGCGCCCCAGCTTCGAGCAAATGCGCATTCTGGTTGTCGGGGTCAAGACGAATGATTTCCTCCACGTCGGTTTTTGCCAGATGAGGCTGACGGCTTTTCATGTGTATGCCAGCTTGCAGGAACAAGGCTTTCACGCGCAGATGCGTTGCCGGATTGCCATTCAGCAACACGGAACAGTCTTCAAGCGCCGCCTGCTGGTTACCCATCTCATAATAGCTTACCGCGCGTTCGTAACGCGCCTCGCCCACTTCCGGATGCTCTTTCAGCACCTCACTGAAACGCGTGATGGCTTCCCGGTAACGTCCTTGCGCGAGATAGATTTCGCCAAGATTATGCCTAACGATGTAATTCGACGGAGCTTCCGGCCGAACACGCAGTGCTTCCTTGAAAAGCTGTTCTGCTTGTGCCAAAGAATCGCGCCCCAACGCATTGAGTGCACGCGTCAGATGGTCAACGTAAGCTAAGGAATCGGCTGCCAACCGCTCCTTGACCTTGGCTTCCTCGCGATAATCGTCAATGGTTTTGGCACGCACGACACCTCCACGCTTAAGGTCGATCACGGTTTGTGCCCTCAAGGATGTAAACGAGAGAGCAAAAAGACACAGGCCGACAAGGGCCACATTCTTAAAGACTTTCATTTTATTCTGTTTTGCAAGCAGGTGGTCTGGATTAACTGATGGCAAAAAGCCGCATCATTTGTTGATTTGAAAACGAACCGTGTCGCCATAGCTCGTCCCCACCCCGTTGCGAGCATAAGCCACGGCGTAGTAGTTTCCATTCTGCAGCGAGTCGGCGTAGGCCGAGAAAAGCAGAGAGACTTCCTCACTCTTAAGCTTCACGCGCAAGGTATCGTTGCCATAAAGGAAACCACACTCAAGCACATCGCTGTTGGGGGAGTCTGTCACGCGGCCATTGAGAAGCACACCGTCGCCAGCCGCCTCTGCCGCCAAAGTTTCCACCGTCGGCGCAAAGGGTTGCTCGCCAGAACGGTCTACGCCGTTGCACGCTGAGAGGAGGATGAATGAGGGAAGGATATAAAGGAGGGTATGTAATTTCATTTTTATTGAGTAATACATTTTATAGGTTTCGCATTATTTCCGGCCAAACCACACTGCACGACAGTGCATTATGCCTCAAGTTTCAGGAGCAACACTCGCTTTGTGTCGGGAGAAATGGCCCCGCGCTGGTCAGGACGGTGCCCCACAAGCCAGAGTATGCCGCGCGAATCGGCCACGACAGCCGCCCATAGGCGCTGTATCTGCGAGACGTGTCTGTTTGTCAGGAAGTCGCTCACAAGTTTGCTGCCGCGCAGACCGAAGGGCGTGAAGCGCTCTCCGTTTTCCGGACGGCGCAACATCAAATCTCCCACAATTTTGTCGGCGTCAAGCGCCACTTGGTCGGCGCGACGCGGAATCTCGGTCAAAGCTTCGCGGGGAAGCCATTGCACACTGATTGTCCGACCATCGGGCAAGGTGGCCCGCACGACATCGGCAAGGCTGACGGGGCGGTATTTCGCTGGACGACGGCTCACCTCCAGATGGTCGCGATAATAGGCCGCGAGAAAGTTTTCCGACTGGAAGAGGGCACGCTCGCCACAGCGTTCTGGCTGAGAGAGCAAAGACACGACATCGTCGGTGAAACCGAAACGCTTTCCGATGGCATCGAAATTGGCGCGGAAGCGCAACATCGAAACAGGAAAGACGTAGCCCGTCGGCGTTGGGCGGGCAGGAGCGTCGAAGGTCGACGCCATGACGGCCTCATAAGCCTCTTCCGCCGATTGCAGTTTTCTCATGTCGCCAACGAGGGTCTGCTCCACCGAAGGATTCATCTCCCTCAACAAAGGCAGAAGGCGGTTGCGCACAAAATTGCGCTTATAGCTGGTGTCGGCATTCGTGCTGTCGGTGACATAATCCTGTTTCCTGCGCTGCAAAAAGCGGAGCAAGGTCTTGCGAGAGACGTTCAGGAAAGGGCGGATGATGCGGTCGCGCTCAAAAGCCATACCTGTCAGTCCGCGGATTCCCGTGCCACGCACGAGGTTGAGCAAGAGGGTTTCGATGTTGTCGTCACGGTGGTGGCCAACGGCGATTTTGTCCAATTGGCGTTCCTTTCGCAACGTTTCAAACCAGGCGTAGCGCAAGCGGCGTGCGGCCATTTCGATGCTCTCGCCGTTGGCCTGCGCCTCCTTCTTTGTTTGGAAATCAACAACATGGAGCGGCACCTGCAGGCGCTCGCACAGATCTCGGCAGAACATTTCGTCGCGCAGGCTCTCGCTGCCCCGCAAATGGAAGTTGCAATGCGCGGCCTCCACGCGAAAGCCCAGTGTCTGCAACACGATGAGCAACGACACCGAGTCGGCACCGCCGCTCAATGCCACCAAACAGGCGTCGCCCTCGCGAAGGAGGTGCTGCCGCTTGATGGTCTGGCCCACTAACTCCAGCAATTCGTCTTTCATTGGAGTCATCACAGGCTATCAATAAGAGGCGGAAGCCGGAATGCCGCTTGCTTTCACGCGGGCGACAATGGCATCGAGTTCTTCATGCGTGGCTTTGAGAAGCGCCTGATCGGGGGTCTCACGGTCGATGGTGTAAACCATCACGCTCTGCGGCGCAATGGCCTTGACCGCCTCAATCCAGGGGCCGACATATTCCTCGCCGGTGTTGTCGACGCTCACGCCGTGCATGTCACGTCCTTTCATGAACATCGTTTGGATGATGACGTGACCATGATAGCTCTTCAGAGCCTCAACGACTTCACCGACATCGTAATGTCCCGTTGGGGCATTCACGCGCCGAATGTATTCCGCATTGACCGTGTCGAGTTTCAAAATATTGTTGTCCACCATAAGCAAGGCCTCCCTCACACTTGGTTTGGCGGCCAGCGTGGCATTGCTCAAAACGCTCACACGGGCCTCGGGGCAATGGCGGTTGCGCAACTGTATGGTGTCTTCAATGATGGCTTTGAAATCAGGATGCGCCGTCGGTTCACCATTGCCGGCAAATGTCAGCACATCCGGCAAACGCCCTTCGCCCGCCATCTTAACGAGTTGCTGCTCCAGTTTTTCACGCACCTCTTCGCGCGTCGGACGATGGAGGCGTGGCCGATGGTCGGCATTGAAGCCACACTCGCAATAGATGCAATCGAACGTGCAAATCTTGCCGTCGGCAGGCATGAGGTTGATGCCCAAAGAAACTCCCAGACGGCGACTGTGGACAGGACCGAAGATGGGAGATGGATAGATAACCGTTGACATGATAACTATTTGATATTTGGATGGGATGAATACCCACTTATGAACAACTAATCTTTTAAAGAGGATATTCCACCGCATAACTTATTACAAATGAGGGCATGTTCCGTCGTTAAGAACATGCCCTTCATTAAGTAATGGTTTTGCTTCAACGACCAGAGGAAGCCTCAGGCGTTTGAAACACGATTATTTTTCTGCTTTGATTTTCTCGTTGACCGCCTTGATTTTCTCCTCGATGAGTTTGAGGTCTTCTTTCAGGCGTTCAATCTTTTTGGAAACCTCTCCCACGAGCGCATTGGCGCCCTTCGACTTCATAGAGAAGAAAGAAAGGTTCGTCTCGTAGTTCTTAATTTCCTGCTTCTTGGCTTCAAGCGCATTGTTCAAGCGGGCACGTTCGCGCGTCAGTTCGTTGCCACCCTTTTCAGCCACATTCTTGCGGAAGCTCTCCAGATTACGGCGCCCTGCGCTCAGGTGCAATTCCTTATACACCTTGTCGCAAGCCTCATGGTAACGCTTGTACATCTTTTCCTTCTTGCGGAAAGGCACGTGGCCCGTTTCGTTCCACTGTGCCTGCAAGTCGCGCACCTGCTGCTGCACGTTCTCTCCTGGATTGGTCAAAAGAGCCTCCAGCGCGGCGATGATTTCATTCTTCTTCGCCATATTGGCCTCTTCAGCTTCGCGCTGTCCGGCAGTGGCGGCATTTTTCTGCTCGAAGAAATAGTTGCAAGCATCGTTGAAACGCTTCCAAATGGTTTCAGAAATCTTGTGAGGCACAGGACCCACCTTCTTCCATTCCTTCTGGAGTTCAACAAACTTGTTGGTCACGTTGTTCCAGTCCTTGCTATCTTTCAATGCCTCAGCCTGTTCGCAGAGCGCATTTTTCTGAGCGAGATTAGCCTGGAGCGTTTCGCGCGTGGCCTTATAGTAGTTGGTCTTAGCCGTGAAGAACGCATCGCAAGCACTGCGGAAGCGCTCAAAGATTTTCGCGTTCATCTTCTTCGGCGTGAAACCGATGGTTTTCCATTCTGCCTGAAGCGCAATCACCTCCTTGGTCTTGCCTTCCCAGTCGGCAGCATTCTTGAGCGTTTCAAACTGCGTATTGATTTCCTCTATCTTCTCGCAGAGCGCCGTCTTCTTCACGAGGTTTTCCTCTTCGCGGTTTTTCAGTTCCTCGAAGTGGTCCTGATGGCGTTTGTTGACAACGGTTGAAGCATCCTTGAAACGCTTCCAGATTTCCTCGCGCAACTCTTTGGCAACAGGACCCGTCTCGCGGAACTCCTGGTGCAGTTTCTGCAACTGATGGAAAGCCGACACAGGGTCTTCCACCTCGGCCAACTTCTCAGCGGCCTCGCAAAGAGCGGTTTTGATTTCAAGGTTCTTCTTGAAATCGTAAGCGCGAAATTCGTGGTTCAGACGCAATTGGTCGTAGAACTGCTCAACATACAGTTGGTAGTTTTTCCACAGTTCCGTCGCACGTTCAGCTGGCACCTGTTTGATTTCCTTCCATTCAGCCTGCAAGTTCTTAAACTCATCATAATTCTTGTCGGCCTCATCCGGTGTTGCCGACATTTCCTTGATGCGCTCAATGATGGCGAGTTTTCTTTCCAGTCCGGCCTGCTTTTCCTTTTCAAGTTCCTCAATGGCCTGGGCACGCATTTCGCGAATACGCACCATCTGCGCCTTGAAGTTTTCCTCTTCGGGATCAGGAGCCGGCATAAATTCTTCCACCTTTCCGCCGTTGGCCAGGAAAACCTCTCTTGCGGCAAGGATTGAAGCATTGTGGAGTTTATAGTAAGTCTGCTTCAGCAGTTCTATTTCATTGCGGTCAACGTCTTGTCCTTCGGCCACGATTTCCTTCAGACGCTCGATTACGCCCTCCTTCGTGGTAGGCAATGCACGTGCAGACGTATTTTCAGCGGCAGCAGCCACCTGCTCCACCGTTTCCTCATTAGCAATGTTTGCCGTTTGCTCCGTAGCTTCCACAGGAGCTTCTGCAGCGTTCAATTCGTTGATTTTCTCTTCGCTCATAGGAGTTTTTTTCTTCTTAAAGGTCGAGCTCTGCTTCGCGTTGTCTCCTTGCGTGGGAGACACAGCACTGACAAGGCACCACCTTCACAATAGTACAATAATGTTTCGATACTTCGCGGCCACCATCGCCTCTTTGGCGTTCTGATGCCGCACACGTTAATTCGCCGTCTGACTCAGCAAACGGCTTATTCGTTTGCAAATGAAGTTATTTTTATCGGGATAGCCAAACGTTTGCCAACAAATTTTCGTCAGCCCTGGCGCTCTGGGCCTTTTTGGCACAACTTATCCCTTGGTTATCCTCTGCGGAGGGTTAATTATTCTCTGCGAAGGACGAATTATTCTCTGCGTGAATTATATCCAAGCCTTCTTGCGGAACACACCATAGCAGATGAAAGTCACCACGATGGTGAAGACGATGGTGATGGGGAAGCCCCACCACACTTCTTCCATGCCCGAAATCAAGTTCATACCGAAGATACTTGCCACGAGCGTCGGAATCATGAGGATGATATTGAGGCTCGTCATCTTCTTCATCAAGCCCGACATATTGTTGTTGATGACGTTGGCATAGGTTTCCATCGTCGAGTCGAGGATGTTGGTGTAGATATTCGTTGTCTCCCTCGCCTGGTTCATCTCAATGGTGACGTCTTCAATGAGGTCGGCATCGAGTTCATCGACAGGCAGTTTAAACTTCAGTTTTGAGAGCAGCGTCTCATTTCCACGAATAGACGTGATGAAGTAAGTTAAGCTATCCTGCAGTCGCGAGAGCCCCACGAGGTCTTCGTTGTTGATATTGTTGTCGAGCTTATGCTTGGCTTCCTCTATGAGAATGCTGATTTGCTTGAGTCGTTTCAGATACCAAACGGCCGAAGAAAGGAAGAGGCGGAACACAAGGTCTACGGAGTCGGTGAATCCCAAATTGCGCTTCTGCTGATACGACACGAAATCAATCATCATGTTGGTTTCGTAGTTGCAGACCGTTACGCAAACCCCTTTATTGAGGATGATGCCAAGCGGCACCGTGGTGTGGGGCGTGCGCGACCTGACTTCCTTGACATAAGGGATACGCAAGATAATGAGCGACCAGCCCTCATCGTAGTCATAACGTGAGCGCTCGTCTTTATCTCGGATGTCGTCAAGAAAATAATCGGGGATGTGCAGTTCGTTGAAAAGGAAATTTTCGTCGTCTGGCGTTGGGCAAGTCACCTGCACCCAGCAATTGGGCTGCCAATTCTCAAGAGTACGCAGTGTGTGGTCGATGTTCCAGTAGGTTCGCATGTCAAGTTTCTCCCATGTTTAAAAGGACGGGGAAACCTGCCTGATGCTCTTTCCCTGTCTGTTAATCAATATTTTCCGCGTGATAGTCGTCCATTTGGATGATACAATAATGGTTTTCGGCAGCAAAAATAATAATTTATTTTTCGCAGGCAAAGCGTTCCCCCCTAAAAACGGAAGGAAAAAAGTCGCTCCCCACCTGCGGCAACAAGTGGGGAAGGGCGGAAAAGAAACTTCCGCTGGTATTCCCCACCGCAAAAGCCTACTTTCCGCCGAGCCAAAGCGCTAGATAGCCCCAGGCGATTTGCGCGGCGAAAAATTCTTCTGCCGTGTCAAAACTGTTCTCTTTCTTACTGTTGAAATAGCGGCCGCTCGTGCTCTGGGATATTTTCTCCAACATGGTATCGGTTCTGGCGGCGGCCCAGGCATAGGCAGAAGGACGGACATTTCTGTCGAGGCGGAACTCATGGGCGAGCACGTCCATCAGCCAATAGTTGGCCTGACGCCCCGTTCCCCAGTCGTTGCCTTCTGGGAAATACATCTTCGACGTGGCTTGTCCGTTTCCATCGCGGCAATAGATGGTGCGTTTCTCCGAGCCGAACGGCAGATTGGTGAGCGCCTGATAAATGATGTCTCCGTTGAAGGTGCTGCTTGCCAACGGCTGCCGACGTGCAAGGCGGTCGAGCAAGACATTGGTGGCGTTGTGCATGAAGGCCACCATATAATCGGGGTGTATGCGATTGTGGTTGACCACCGTGCCGTCCTCGTTCATATTGCTTCCCTGAAGGATTTCCGAGAGAATAACGCCGTCAACGGTTTCATGGCGCTTCAAGTCCGACGGACGCGCATAAGCCGAGATTTGCAGTTCACGGTTCTTCTCAAACCATTGCTGGAAATGCGGATGCCGTGGCAACATATCGCAGGCAATGGTCAGGATGTTGGAGTTCCAGGCATTTTCCTCGGCTTTTGTATCGCTGGGTGTCACGATGCGTCCCTCCTTATCTTGGTAATAGGGCACCTGATAGCCGATAAAGCGGTCGGCCTCGTGAATGAGCATCTTCAAGACCAAATTCCTCGTCTGCTCCGAGAGTTTGTCCCAAAGGAACCATGCTGCCTCAGCGCCTTGTGCGGCCCAGAGAGCGCTCTGCCACTGGTCGCCCCACCCTTTTTCTCCGCTGTTGGCCTTATGGTGCCATGCCATCGACGCAATGAGTTTTTCGGTGAAACGCAGCGCTTCCTTCTGACCGACACCCGTGACCTTCGGCGAACAGATGCCGAGGCGCAACGACATAGCAAGCACAAAAGCCTCATGAGAGACGGGACGTATGTGCTTTTCCTGGCGTCCGCCAAAATCGTAGTAAGTCCCCGTCTGCTGCGTGAAATGCTTCACATCGTTGCGCCACGCATTGAGGGCATATTTGCAGCAATGCTCCAGGATTTGGCGCGTCTTGACACTGACGGAATCCTGTGGCTGACGCTGGCGCCACTGCGACGCCTTGATTTGTTGTACCTTGACTGCGGTTTGGGATCGTGCTGGCAAAATGGCAAGCGCAAAGACGGCCGAGAGAACAGCGGCCAGTCTTGAAATATTTGTAAGGAATGATTTCATGTATGGTAAATTGTATGCTTGGTGAGTATATAAGTAGGTATTCAACGGCAAAGATAATTGTTTCCTCTTACAAATTGCTAACTTTGCAACAGATTTACATTACCAACAAGCACATGAACAAGATTTTTACGGTCAACGGTATGAGTTGCGCGGCCTGCGCAGCGCATGTAGACAAGGCCATACGAAGAGTGGATGGCGTGAGAGAGGTGAACGTCAACCTGTTGATGAACCAAGCACAGGTGGATTTTGACGAACAGCAATGCTCACCAGCCGACTTGAAAAAGGCGGTGGACGACATGGGGTTTGAACTAATCATTGACGCTCCGAAGACAGACGCGCCCTCCAGCACCGCGGCAACGGAAACGCCCTCCGACACAGCGGCAACGAAGACGGCGGACAACGAAGAAAGCCGGGAGGCGGCGGAAACGGCCAGCGAGATCAAGTCGAAACACGGTCCGATGCTGCGCCGCGCCGCTGGAGCGATTGCCGTTGCCATTCCGCTGGTGGTCTTGAGCATGGCGGAAGGACTCTTTGAGGGCCAAGGACTGGCGGTCTGGCTGCTTGCCACCATATCGCTGGCCGCGTTCGGCCGCGTGTTTTATGCCAACGCCTGGAAGCTCCTGCGTCATGGCACATCTAATATGGACACACTGGTGGCGCTCAGCACAGGCGTTGCCTATCTGTATAGCGTTGCCAACCTGCTGTTTCCACAATGGTTCATCAGCCACGGCCTCACGCCGCGCCTTTATTTCGACAGCGCCGGCGTCATCACGGCCTTCATTCTCTTGGGCCGCGCCCTTGAGGAACGGGCAAAACACCGCACGACATCGGCCATCCGCGCCTTGATGGGCTTGCAGCCGACAATGGTGCAGGCCGTCGGTGCTGACGGAAGTATCGCGCCCCGCGCCATCACGCAGGTTTCCGTTGGCGACTTATTGCTGGCCCGCGCCGGCGACCGCATCGCGGTGGACGGGGAAGTGGTGTCTGGAGCGTCGCAGGTGGACGAAAGTATGCTAACGGGCGAACCCATCCCCGTGGAGAAAACCGTCGGCAGCCAAGTGAGTGCTGGCACGATTAACGGCAACGGAACGCTTTCCTACCGCGCCACTCGCGTGGCCTCCGACACCACGTTGGCCCACATCGTCCGCATGGTGCAGGAGGCGCAGAGCAGCAAAGTCCCCGTTCAAGCCCTCGTCGACCGCATTGCCGCCGTCTTCGTCCCGACCATCATCGCCATCGCCCTACTCTCTCTGGGCGTTTGGCTGCTATGCTCGCCAACCGACGGACTGACCCACGGCATGGTTGCCCTGGTGTCGGTGTTGGTCATCGCCTGCCCTTGTTCGCTGGGACTGGCCACGCCGACAGCGCTCATTGTCGGCATCGGCCACGGCGCCAAAAAGGGGATTCTGATAAAAGACGCGGCGGCGCTTGAAACGGCACGTCGCGCAGACACGATTGTGTTTGACAAAACGGGAACGCTCACCACGGGCCATCCATCGGTGGTGGCTTCTTCCTTCACCGACATTCAGAGGGACGCCGCCGCGCTCTGTGCCTTGGAGCGCCGCTCGTCGCATCCTCTGGCGCAGGCCATCGTGAGGGATTTACAGGAAAATGACGCGCCCGACCTGCCGGTGGCAGACTTCAAAAACCTGCTGGGCAGCGGTCTGTGTGCCACGGTCAACGGCCACCGATACGTGGCGGGGCAGCCAGAAAGGGTGGTCACGCAGGATGTCGGCATCAGCGACGAGCAGAGAGCAAAGATTCGTCAGTGGGAAGAACAGGCCTACACGGTTGTGGCCGTGGTGCGCGATGAGACGGTTGTGGCCGTGGTTGCCATCACCGATGCAATGAAACCGACATCGGCCGAGGCGGTGGCGCGTCTGAAGCGTTGCGGACTGCACACCGTTATGCTGACGGGCGACAGCCAACAGGTGGCAATGCGCGTCGGGAAATCTCTGGGCATCGACGAAGTGAAGGCCCGCCTCCTTCCAGAAGACAAAGCCGCCATCGTCAAGGCTCTTCAGGAAGAAGGCCACGTGGTGGCGATGGTTGGCGACGGCATCAACGACAGTGCGGCACTGGCACAGGCCGACCTCAGCATTGCGATGGGCAGCGGCAGCGACATTGCCATGCACACGGCGCAGATAACGCTGCTCTCCTCCGATCTCCTACGCCTACCGCAGGCGCTCCGCCTCTCGTCTGTCACCATGCAGACCATCCGCGAAAACCTCTTCTGGGCTTTCTTCTACAACGTCATCAGTGTGCCCGTCGCCGCAGGCATTCTCTATCCCTTCTGCGGCTTCATGCTCAACCCGATGGTGGCGGGAGCGGCGATGGCGCTAAGCAGCGTGAGCGTGGTGGCCAATTCGCTGCGGAGCGGAATGAAGGGATTGGACTAAATTATGGTACCACCATTACTAACCGAGGGGACCGCCACTTACAACGATAACTCCAACGCCCCTTTGGCCCATTCAATAAAAGTACTTATTTTTGTAGGAAGAAATCTTTGATTAAGTAGGTGTTCATAATTAGTTTATATTGAATTGTCGTATTATTTTGTTCCTACAGCTGTCTTGAAGAAGGAGCGTAGCGGGCTACGTGACTGATAAAAGACAGTTGTAGGGGCAAAATAATGCGGCAAGGCAATATTAAACTGGCTTATCCCTACATGGATAGTATAAAATAATTTTGAACACCTACTTACCTAATCATTTATCTACGAGCCACCTCCATCAACTCTATGAAAAAGAACCTAATCATTTATCTACGAGCCACCTCCATCAACTCTATGAAAAAGAACCTATTCCTCGTTCTTGCCCTCTGTCTTTTGGGCGCAGTGAACGCAAAAGCACAGTTGGCAAACGTGTTGCCGAAGCCGCAGATTGTCAGAACGCACAAAGCGGAAAAGCCCTTCAAGCTGAAGCGCTCCGTGGTGCTCTCCGACGCCACCGCCACGCCCCTTCTCCGGGAGGTGCTGACAGAGGCGGGATGCCGCCTCGTGCCGCAGGCCAAGGCCCGCATTGACGTGGAAATCGTGGACCGCCTGCCCAACGTTTACGATTACCCCCTGCACGGCTTCCCCTGCGAGGGCTATGCGCTCGACATCACGCCAAACAAGGTCACTATCAAGGTGCTTAACGGGACGGGAACTATCCGCGCCGCCCAAACGCTTGCACAAATGGCTGGAGAAGAGGCAACACTTGAGGCGGCGAGCATTGAAGATTGGCCAGCCTTCAAACTGCGCGGCGTTATGCACGACGTGGGCCGCTCGTTCATCAGTTTCGAGGAACTCAAGCATGAAATTGACCTGCTCTCGCGCTTCAAGGTCAACACGTTCCACTGGCACCTGACGGAAAACCTTGCATGGCGCTTCGAAGTGAAGGCTTTCCCCTGCCTCACGCAGGCGGCCTACGCCGTGAGAGAGCCGGGGTGTTTCTATACGCAGGCGCAATGTTCCGAACTGGAAGCGTATGCCGCCGAACGCGGCGTGACCATCATTCCGGAAATCGACATGCCGGGCCACAGCCAGGTGTTTACGCGCAGCATGGGCTTCGACATGCAGACGGAAGAAGGCCGCAAAGCCTTGAGAGTGATCCTCAAGGAAGTGGGACGCACTTTCCCGCGGGCGCCCTACATCCACATCGGTGGCGACGAGGTGACGGTCAAGCCGGGCTTTCTTGAAGAGATGGCTGCTTTCGTGAGAGACACACTGCGAAAGAAGGTCGTCGTTTGGAACCCGATACGCGCGGTGCGCATCAGCAAGAAGATTGCCGACATGACGCAGATGTGGTCGACAGCGGGTCGCGTCGTGGAAGGCATGCCCAACATCGACTGCCGGTACAACTACATCAACCACTTCGATGTCTACGCCGACCTGGTGGGCATTTTCAAGAGCAACATCTATTACGCCGACCGCGGCAACGAAAACCTGGCGGGCGCCATTACGGCCATTTGGAACGACACGAAACTGCCCTCGCAGCACGACATCATCCAGCAAAACAACTTCTATTCCAACGCGCTCGCCACGGCTGAAAGGGCCTGGCAAGGAGGCGGCAAGCAATATATTGAGCAAGGAGGCACGACGCTGCCCAACGAGGGCGAAGAACTGGCAGCGTTTACGGACTTCGAGCGCCGTTTTCTTTTCCACAAGGCGCACACCCTCGCCGCCGAACCTGTGCCTTACGTAAAACAGACCAACATCCTTTGGCGCATCACGGAGCCGTTCCCCAACGACGGCGACGCTGACAAGACGTTCCCGCCGGAAACCATTGCGCAAGACCCTCTGCCCGCCGTTTTCAACTATGAAGGGAAGACCTACGGCAGCCGCTTGGCCACGGGCGGCGGCATCTATCTGCGCCATATCTGGCACCCCAGAGTTCCCTCGTTTTTCGAGCAGCCTGCCAACGGGCAGACGGCCTATGCCTGGACCTACGTGTTCTCGCCGAAAACACAGACGGTGGGCGCACAAATTGAATTTTACACTTATAGCCGCTCGGGCAACGAATACAGCCCGACAGTGGGAAAATGGGACCGCCGCGGTTCGCAAGTATGGGTGAACGGAGCGCCACTACCCGCGCCCAAATGGCTTCAGTCTGATAAAAGCATCCTGCAAGACCAGGCCGAAGATGGACTGACAAACGAGAATTTCACGTCGCGCCCTCCTGTGCCAGTCAAACTGAAAAAGGGATGGAACAAGGTGCTGCTGAAACTCCCGCACGCTAACAATGGAGGAACGGGACGCGACAAATGGCAATTCACCTTCGTTCTGACAACGCCCAACGGAAAAGACGCCGCACCAGGACTCATCTACAGTCCGGAGCGACGGAAATAAGAGAAGTATTCCATCTACTTATAAAAACGCCACCCCAACAATGAATCCACCTCTTTCACATCCCCACGTTCTCCCCACTGGAAAAAAACGCCCCGCCATCGCCCTGATCATTCCCAACACGCTGACAGCTCTGGGCCTTGCGGGCCTGCTGACGCGCATGGTGCCCCATGCCGAAATCGCCCTCTTCCACGACTTCCGAGAGGCGGAAGCGGAAACGGAGCGGGGAAAGGCGTTTTTCCATTATTTCACCACCGCGCCCGTTCTCCTGAACCACGCCGCATTTTTCCTGCGCCATCAGCAAAAAACCATCGTGCTGGTCCACGGCGATGACGTCCGCCATCTGCCGCAGGGCTTCCACACGCTCAATGTTCTGCAAAGCGAAAAAGAACTCGTCCGCGCCTTCCTGCTTCTGGCGGAAGGGGCGCACAACCGTGGCGGAAGAATCCCCGACTCTGTGCGCGAGGCACAAGGGGAACGCGATGTCGCGCATCTGCTGACACCACGTGAACGCGATGTACTACGCCTGCTCGTTGAGGGAAACACGAGCAAGGAAATCGCGCACACGCTGGGCGTGGAAATCTCCACCGTCATTTCCCACCGCAAGAACCTGGCAGAGAAAATGGGCACAAAAAACATGGCGGCCCTCACCATCTTTGCCGTGACACACGGCATCGTGAAGGCGGAAGATATATAAGTTGGGATTACTAAAAAGCAGATTTAACAGATTGACATGAAAATCCTTGTATCAGACGAAATAGAAAAGGTGTGTCCTTCCTTTGTTGGGGCACACGTGGAGGTTTCTGTTCGCAACACGCCTTATTCCGAAGGTCTGTGGAACGAAATCAACCGCTTGGAGCAGCAGTTCCGGGCCACGCTCACCACGGAGACGCTGAAGGACATTTCGGGCATTGCGGCCACGCGCCGCGTTTACCGCGCCTGCGGCAAAGACCCCTCACGCTATCGCCCTGCCGCGGAAGCGCTCATCAGGCGTATGCTGCAAGGGAAGGAACTTTACCAAATCAGCACACTGGTGGACTTGGTGAATCTGGCGAGCATCAAATTTGGCTACAGCATCGGCGGTTTTGATGCCGAAAAGTTTGAAGGCGACACGCTGACGTTGGGCATCGGCAAGGCGGGAGAGCCTTACGAGGGCATCGGGCGCGGACTGATCAACATCGAAGGACTGCCCGTTTACCGCGACTCGCGCGGCGGCGTGGGAACACCGACGTCGGACAACGAACGCACGAAAATCGATATCAACACGACGCACCTTCTGGTGCTCATCAACGGCTACGACGGCAACGAAGAGAGCGTACGCGCCAACGCGGAATTTCTCATCCGCCTGGCGTGTGACTTCTGCGAAGGACACGACGCGAGCTATTATATTTACAGATAAGTAATGGTAAAAAAAATAACGTCAACTTATTCTTTCACCATTACTAAATTTTCTCCCCCAAACACCCCCACACGGATGAACGACAATACCACTCTCATGCGTCAATGGATTGACCAACTGAACAAGGCTTCGGAGGCCTACTACAACGGACAGGGCGAACTCATGACCGACTACGAATGGGACGCTCTCTTCGACAAACTCAAGGAAATGGAACGCCAGACGGGCATCACGCTCGAAGGCTCGCCGACGGCAAAGGTCTCGGAAGACAACATCACGGGGCAGAAGGAGGAACACGAATTTGCGGCCCTCTCGCTGGCCAAGACAAAAAGCACGGCCGAACTGGCAAAATGGGCCGAAGGGCGCCCCGTATGGCTCTCGTGGAAACTCGACGGACTGACGCTGGTGGTGACCTACGACAACGGCCGCCTAACGAAGGTGGTCACGCGCGGCAACGGACACACGGGCACCAACATCACGCACCTCGCCCCCGCCATCGCGGGCATTCTCCCCGAAATCGCGGACAAAGGGCACGTGGTGGTACGCGGCGAAGCCGTCATTTCCTATCAGGACTTCGAAATCTTCAACATGGAGAACGACGAGGCGTATGCCAACCCCAGAAACCTCGCCTCTGGCTCGCTCACGCTGAAGGACATCAACGAGGTGCGCCGCCGCCACATCCAATGGATTGCCTTCACGCTCGTGCATGCCGATGAAGCCCCGCAGTCATGGGGCGCACGCATGGACCTTTTGGCGGCATGGGGCTTCACGACGGTGGAACGCCAACTGGTGGAGCAGCCAACTGAGGAGGCCATCAACGACATGGTGGACCACTTCTCCCGCCGCGTTACGGAGCGCGAGAACCCCTACCCCGTTGACGGCCTCGTTGTCACCTACGACGACACAGCGTATGCCGCCACTGGTTCCGTGACGGGACACCACGCCACGCGTGCCGGCCTCGCCTTCAAATGGCAGGACGAGAGCGCCGCCACGCAGCTCGACCATATTGAGTGGTCGTGTGCCGCCTCCACGATTTCCCCCGTGGCGGTGTTCGCCCCGGTGAGTCTCGAGGGCACCACCGTGAAGCGGGCCTCGCTCTGCAACATCAGCGAATGCGAGCGCCTGGGCATCGGCGGCCGTGGCACGATGCTCTCGGTCATCAAGGCCAACAAGATTATCCCGAAGGTGGTCGATGTCTCCCACCGCGAAGGCGTGCTCGACATCCCGGCGTCCTGCCCCGTCTGCGGCGCACCAACAACGGTGCAGACGAGCATGAGCGGCACGAAGACGCTTCATTGCACCAACGCAAAATGCCCTGCCAAACAGCTGCGCAAATTCGCACGTTTCGTATCGAAGGCGGGCGCCAACATCGACGGCATCAGCGAGCAGACCATTGCGAAATTCATCAACCTCGGATGGGTCAGCGACTATGCCGACCTCTATCATCTCCACGACCACGCCTTGGAACTTTCCATGATGGAGGGCTTCGGCCGCAAATCGGTGAGCAACATGCTACGGAGTCTGGAGAAGGCCCACAAGGTGAAGGCCCGCAACCTGCTCTACGCACTCTCCATTCCCCTCTGCGGCGCCGACGTCTGCAAACGCCTACTGGCCGCATACCCTCTCAAGGAACTGGCAACGCTGGCCGCGACCACCGACGACACGGAATTCTTCGCACACATCGACGGCATCGGTCCTGAGAAGTCGGCCGCCGTGGTGGGCTGGTTCCACGACGCAGCCAACAACGCATCTGCCTGCCGCCTGCTCGACCTTTTGGAGGTGGAAGAGGAGAAAACGGAGGCGGAGGGAACACGTTGCGACAAACTGACGTTTGTCATCACGGGCGACGTCCACCATTACAAAAACCGTAACGAACTAAAAGCCTACATCGAAAGCCAAGGGGGGAAAGGTGACGGGGAGCGTCAGCAAGTCGACCAGCTTCCTGATCAACAACGACACGGCTTCGATGTCTTCAAAAAACAAAAAGGCACACGAACTGAACATCCCCATCATCAGCGAGGAGGATTTCATAAAACAGTTTGCGGAATAAAAAAAACAACAGCCCTGCTGCCCGAATAAGAACCGGCGGCAGGGCTATTTTTCACAGTTCCTATACTTGTCAGCGAACGCGGGACGAGGTACAATCGAACGTGAGACGAGGTACGACCGAACGTGGGACGAGACGCGACCGAACGCGGGAGGGCGTTCGCTAAATGGCATAGGGAAAGAATCGGCAGACAGGGGGAGGAAGGTAGGTAAAAGGCGGCAGACGGTAACTCTTCTAAAGACGTCGCGGTTGCCGTAATCACATGTGTTTTACAGCTTTAGCTTCACAAAATTATCCACTTTATTGGTAACGACGTAGGAGATGTAAAAAAAAAGATGTATTTTTGTGATATTTGGGATTGGGATGCCCCAGGGTATCTCAAATTTCCTGTTTTTTGAATATCCCTAATCTATCATCAAATCAACTTCATCTCCCATGAAACAAAACCTACGGAATTGGTGTATCTGCCTGAGCGCCATGTTGGCATGGACTCTGAATGCTGTTGCAGGCATCGAAGTGAGCCAAACGCTGCCAACGTCGGGCACACCGGAGCATCGCTACACGATGATGAACGCACAAGGTTATTATTGCAATGCCACAACGTCGCCAACGAAAGATGCCGGCAAGTATGCCCAGTTTGCTTTCTATAGCAGCAAAACGGCCGACACGTATTACGTGTATAACGTAACAGCAAAAAAATGGTTGGCCTACGACCAAAAAAAGAGCTACACGCCCCAAACGGGCTTTGTCAAACTGGTTGCCAACAAGAGTCAGGCTGCCGAGTTCAAAATTACGGAAATCAACGGCGGCAGCTATGAAATCCAGCCTTACACGAGCAATGGCGTAGGGGCCATCTATCTCAACTGGTATAAAGGCGTAGGAGTCGACAATCCAGAAAACGGCACCGTGACGCTTGGTCTCTGGACCGACAACGGCAGCAGCGACAAGGGGTCGAGATGGAATTTCAAAGAGGTGGGCATCAAACACCTTTACACGCTCTTCAGCGACGGCATGCCCAGCAGCGCCGTTGTCACCATCAACGGCAAGGAGTTTCGCGGACTCAATGCGCAAGGCGACCAGACGATTGAACTCGAGAGCCTGGAGGCCAAGGATGTGGCAGTGAAGGTCGGCGGCGGCTATCTGTCGAAGGTGACTGTCGACAACGAGAACTATCAGGTGGATGTCAAATTCATCCAGTTCTTCATCCCGACGGAAAGCGCAGAGGCTGAAAAGCAATATACCTATCTCCTCCACATGCCTGCGGCCTACATCAAAAAGACGGGTAGCAACCTCGGCCACACTCAAAAACGCGGCGAAGCAGACAAGTTCATCTTTATCGAGAAGGAGCAAGGACATTATTATATCTACGACCAGACTTCGAAATGCTATCTCTATTACACGGCAACGGCCAACGGCAACAGCGTGAAAAACACGGCTGAAAGCAATGTCAGATTCAGCAGCGACAAAAACAGGGCCAACACTTGGCAACTGCTGATGCTCTCTGAAGAAACGGTGGCCATCGTTCCCGCAGCAATCGCCAACGCTAACGCGTCTTCTCCAGCACTCAACTTCACTGGAGGTATCGGAAACAATTGTGTGCTGAACCTTTGGCGAGCTGACGACTCCAATTCGGCATGGGAAATCATTGATCCTTCGGCAGGCTCTATGGCTTGCGCCACGCTCATGTATGCCCAGCCTGGGGCGCCCTATATCCACAAACTCGTGACAAACGAGGGGGAAACCGTGACAAGCGTTGATTTCGGAAATATCTCAACGCTCACGCTCAAGGACGACCGTTTCAATCGGGGAAACAAATATAAATATGTATTCGGCACCGCGCCGAAAGAAGAGGGCGAATATGCCTACAACGTCTGCCTCACAAACGGCAGCGGCGAAGAGACACAAGCCAAAATACGCCTCATCGTGAGCAGCCACCTGCAATCGCCGACGCCGATGATGAGCTGGCTGACATGGAACTGGTTTGCACGCGCCATCAGCCACAACAAAATGGTGGAGATTGCGAAGGGCATGCAGAAATACGGATTGATTGACGCTGGCTTCAACACCATCGTCTTGGACGATGCCTGGGCGGAACAAACAACGGACAAAGCGGCATTGACTTACGACCGCAAAAAATTTCCTTCTGGCATCAGCGGACTGAAAGCCGACTTGAAGAAAATCAACAACAAACTGAAGGTGGGCATCTACAGCGACGCTGGTTCAATGACCTGCGAGAACTATCAGCCTGGCTCATACGGATTTGAAGCGGCCCACATTGCGCTCTTCAACGAATGGGGTGTCGACATGCTGAAATACGACTACTGCAACAGCCAGGCGAGCACAAAGGTGAGCTACACGCAAATGGGTGACGTCATCGCAAAACTCAACGAACAACGCAAAGCTGAAGGCTACATTCCCTTTGTTTTCAATATCTGCGAATGGGGAAAAACGCAACCTTGGCTTTGGGGCGCGGAAGCTGGCGGCTCGAGCTGGCGCGCCACAAGCGATGCACGCGAAGACTGGATGGGAAATAATTCACGACCAGGCGTGATTGCTGGTGTTGACGAAGTGCGCCGCCTCTGGATGTATGCTGGCGTGAACCGCTTTAACGACCTCGACATGATGTGCATCGGACTGCATGGTCTCGGCGGACCGAGCAACAACACGGCAGGGCACCAGGTGAACGGCGGAAAAATCGCAGGACTCACCGATGCGCAGGCACGCTCGCAGATGTCGTTGTGGTGTATGTTGGCAAGCCCACTGGCGCTCACCTGCGACCTTCGCGAAACGCCGATGGGCGAGGCCAACAGCGGACAGACTATGCCAAAACCGCTGATCACCGATGCAGACGTAAAGACTCTGACGAACACGGAAATTCTTGCCATCAACCAAGACGTACTGGGGCAGCAGGCGGAATATATGGAGAACCTCTCTACGGGGAAAACCAACTACTCCGCAACGGGCTATGACGTCTACGTTAAGGATTTGACCAACGGCCGCATTGCGGTTTCTGTCACCAACCGCAGTACGTCGGCCTTGAACGGCCCTGTTCTTCAACTTGCCGACATTTATCTGGCTGCCGACACAAAATACACCTGCCGTGAGGTGTGGACAAAGACTGAAAATGTGATTGAAAATTCCTTGAACACAGGAACCCTCAAAGCTTGCGAGACGAAGGTGTATGTGTTGACACCACAAACGCCGACTTCCATTTTATGTCTCTCTGACGCATCTTCAAAGAAGAGTTCTGCCTATTACGACCTCTCTGGCCGTCGCGTGACGAAAGACCATAAGGGCCTTACAATCCACAACGGCATCAAGACGGTCAAGTAGGTGGGCAAAATGGCATTCTGCCTGTCCTTTCTTGAAGCGTTCAACTTCTCGACCTTGGAGACAGGCAAGCGTTTAAAACGTTCTAAACGCGAGTTCGGGATAAGGATTGCGTAAAAAATAAACTTACATAATTTTGACAGGTGACCATTTTATGGCCACCCTTTGTAGGTTGGATGTTTTTCTGCTCTTTACTTTTTAGAATATTATCTCGAACTCGCGTTCTGAAAAAAAGGAACACAGCCTGACAACGTCCTCCATATCCTTTTTATATTCCGACTAATGGTCGGAATGAATTGTTATACACTAATGTTGAGAACTCATGGCCTTCGGGGCTATCACGAATGCAAAAATCGGGTTCTGTGCCGATATTCGGTACATTTATAGCAATATCGAATCATATGGCTTTTTGAGAAGATGGCATTAACTGAACTTTGTGTGGTGATAAATATATTAACGGATGTTAACGGCTAGTTCCAACCGATATTTTGGCTTATCTTTGCCCCATGCTACTCAATCAATTCCATAGCCGATTCCCGACAGAAGAAGCCTGTATCGATTATTTCAAATCCGTTCGTATACAGCAAGGTGTTGTATATCCTTGCTGTAATGATGTTACGGACAAATGGTTAGAAGGGCGCAATGCATTCCAATGCAAGAAGTGCGGCTGTTCCATACCACTAACCAAAGGGACTGTCATGGAACACAGCAAACTGTCGCTTAGCACCTGGTTCTACACAATGCATCTAATGACCTCCGTCAAGCAGGTGTTATCCGCAAAAGAGGTTCAGCACCAATTAGGAGCCTCTCAATATCCACCAGTTTGGTTGATGATGATGAAACTCCTCAATACTATTTTTATACATTCTGTGCGGTCAAAACAAAATCTCTTGGTTGCCCGAGGTGTTCACCATCAATGAACTGCAGAATCTCTATGAAGCTATACTGAACGTGCATTTCGACCGCCGCAACTTCTACAACAAGATGAAGCGGTTGGAGATGCTCGAACAGACAGACGAGACGGTAAACCCTTCTCAAAAGAAAGAAGCCTTCCTCTTTCGCTTCAACAAGGCGAAATATGAGGAACTGAAGCAAAATGGATTCAAATTGGAGTTTTAGTGTAAAAACAATATGATATGAATTTTATACCATTTATGAAATGGCAGTTGTTAAAGTTGTCGACCATCTGTCAGGAAGCACCTAATTATACAACAGGTGAGACAAGAAATATCAGTTTCATAGATTTTTGCGGTCCTTCTCGTATATATGCAAGTTTTCGGATTCACCTAACCGATTTACCTTCAGGAAAGATTATAGAGTCTATTCTGGTGGCTCATGAGGGAGACTGGACAAGTAAAGAAGGTATGTCGAGTAATCCTCATTACAAACATTATGAGGGTGTGCAGGAAGATTTGGGGAAAGGACTTATTTTCCGGCGAAAAGGATTCTCAAAAGTTAATCGTAGGAGTCTTTTCCTTTTTGAAATAGACAAGGCAAGTGATGAGCACATACTTGCTGTACCGGCAACGGGTGAAAAGATAGATTTTGAAATCTATGGTATAGATACAGATGGAAATCTGGTGTTATTAGTAAAACAAGAATTATAAAACCTGAGTTCGGGATAAGAATGTTGGAAAGTCAATTATGCTACCAGAACTTAACCGCTGCACTCATAATAAGCGCATTGCCTACATCTGCACGATTCTGACCAAACAGTCATAGTGGTTTCCTTGGGCCAGAATCTCGCACTTCAATCCGCATTGCCGGCAGCATTCGGCGAGGAAGACGGAATATCTTTTGGCATAACATCGTTATTACTTTTTCGGTTTATCTTCAGTTAAAAAGAACTGGCAAAATTCTTTGAGTTGCTGCTGCATCTTTTCCTGTGGTATCAAAATACGCTTGTACTCAGCCACCATTGTAGGACTTATACTACGACTCACGGCATATTCTACAACCGCCTTGTCGGCATCAGGACATAAGATGATGCCAATGGAGGGGTTCTCATTTGTACGCTTCACATCGCGGTCCAAAGCCTCAAGGTAAAACTCCAACTGACCAAGGTCGCGCGGGTGGAACGTTGTTTTCTTCAGTTCCACAGCAACGAGCGCTTGAAGTCCGCGATGGAAGAATAGTAAATCAACCTTGAACGAAGAAGCACCAACATTCAAGCGATATTCTTGATCCATAAAGATAAAGTCTTTACCCAATTCTAGGATAAATTGCTTCATGTGTTCTATCAGTCCATGTTTTAACTTCGACTCGCTATGTTTCTTTGGCAAGTTGAGAAAATCCACGAAGTAAGTATCTTTGAAAATTATTGGTGAACTAGGGTATGCTTCAAGCATGCCTTTTGAGAGATTTGTCTTGTCGTTCAATAACGCAGAATACGTTTGGTTTGAGATGCAACGATGTAGTTCTCGCACCAACAAATGTTCTTTATGGGCATAGAGAATGTAGAACAATCGTTCTTCCACACTTTTACACCTACACAGGATTTCGATATGGTTTGTCAAAGTCGTTAGTGTCAGGATGCCAGGCATTTGTCCAGTTTGTGATTGGACAAATTGTGCAGTTCCTGACTGCACAATTATGGCGTTGCTCTGTTCTTTTTCTATTTGTGCAGTTTCTGACTGCACAAATTTGTCTGAGATATATTTTCTTATAGTTGCAGCAAATGTTTCTGAAGAATATTCATCATAAAACATAACCATGTTATAAAGATTTCTCTTACTAAACCCCTTAATATCAGGATATTTTGAGCGAATATACTCAGACAATTGGGTTACAACTTTACTTCCCCATTCCTCACTTTTTAATTTCTTTGAAACATAACCTCCAACGTTCCATGCACAGAGTAAAGATTGTTCGTTGACAGCACGGGATGCCTTACTCCTATGCCGTACTATTATATCCACCACTTCCGTAAAGCCTTGCACTTGAGAAGTTTTTGACAAATCCTTATTAATGCTCATAGTCCGTTTTATTCTTCCTGTGGTTTATTAATGCCTTTTTGTAAAGAAGCCGATTACCTACATCTGCACGATTCTGGCCAAATAGTCATAGTGTTGTCCTTGGGCCAGAATCTCGCATTTCAATCCGCATTGCCGGCAGCATTCGGCGAGCACGACAGAATCGGCGTAGAGCCAGTCGAAGCTTTTTCCTATGATGTTGCGGTAGGTCATCTGGTAGTCGACCTCACCATAGTAAGCGCCATCGAGGCCCACGTCCAACACGCCGTCTTCATCTTCATATACATAACGAAGGTCGCTGGAGTCGATGAGGATTTGTGCACCGGGGTTCATCAACTGCTTCAGACGGGAGAGCAGTTGCGGCAGACGGGAGAGTTTTCCTGCAATGCCTGTTCCATTCATCAGCAGGAGAAGGGTGTCGAAACGTTCTTGAAAACGCTGATTGAAGATATTGACACACGCTACATTGGCAACGCCACGCTCTTTCATCGTTTCACAACTCAAGGGCGATATATCAACAGCCGTGACGTCAAAACCACGCTCCTGCAAGGCCAAGGCATGGCAACCAGCGCCAGCACCGACATCAAGCACTTTTCCTCGAGCTTCGTTGAGCGCACGCTGCTCTAAAGGCGGCATTTCGTGATAAGAGCGGAAGAGATGGGCCACGGGCATTTCGTCGTCGTCAAAGAGGCTTGAGAGCACTTTCAACTGAGCGGATTTTCCCTGGCGGAAATAATCGCATATGGCAGCGCCCATCGGGTCTTCCCGTTCTGTCAAGGTATTGATATCCATTTGTCTTTAAGTGGGAAAGGTGTATTAGAGTTTCAAAGGACAAATTTAGATATTTATTTCATATTGGCACATCTATCAGCGGAATTATTTGTAGCGCCGAGTGTTCTGCATCGTCTTATAAGTAAGGGGGCTAAGAAACACAAAAGAAATCCCCGCTGCCATCGCAACGAGGATTTCTTCTTTATATGGGGTTCTGTCTGCTATGGATTAAAGTCCGTAGCTGAATCCGTCGATGTAGTTGTAGACCACGCTGGCAATGCCGAGCAGGATTACGCCAGCCGTACAGATGGCGAGGGCGGCACGCGTTCCGCAGTCGCTCTTGAAGTTGGCGATGGGCTGCTCGTTGGGGTTGATGTACATGGCCTTGACAATGAGCAAGTAGTAGTACAACGAGATGATGGTGTTGACCAATGCCAAGAACACGAGCAGGTGGAATCCAGCGTTGAAGGCTGCCATGAAGATGAAGAACTTCGAGAAGAAGCCTGCAAACGGGGGAATACCGGCGAGGGAGAAGAGGCAGAGGGTCATGAGGAAGGCCAACTTGGGATTGGTCTGGTAGAGCCCGTTGTAGTCGTCCATACCGATTTTTCCGCTGTTCTGCTCAACAACATGGAGCACGGCGAAAGCGCCGAGGTTGGCTGCCATGTAGACGAAGAGGTAGAAGACGAGGGCGGTCATGCCCTGAGAAGTGCCGCCCATGATGCCGAGCACGAGGTAGCCTGCCTGCGAGATGGCGGAGAAGGCCATGAAGCGCTTGAGGTTTTTCTGGCGAATGGCAAAGAGGTTGGCAATCGTGATGGAAGCAAGGATGATCCAGAAGAAGCCCACGCTCCACATGCCCTGGAAGGCTTCAGCACCGAAGAGCTTCATGAGGATGGTCATGAGCACGAAGGCGGCTGAACCTTTGGAGATGACGCTGAGATATCCCGTCACAACGGTGGGGGCACCTTCATAGGTGTCGGCCGTCCAGAGGTGGAAGGGAACGAGGGAAATCTTGAAGCCCATGCCGGAGATGAAGAGCACGAGGCCGAGGATGCTCAGGAGATTGAGACTCAGGCGGCTGCCGATTTCATCGAAATAGAGTGTTCCAGTCACGCCGTAGATGAGCGAGATGCCATAGAGCAAGAGGGCGCTTGAGAAGAGGGCGAGAAGGATGAACTTGCCACCAGCTTCGGCGCTTTCCTGGCTCTTCTTGTCGTAGGCAACGAGGGCAGCCATAGGAATGGAAGCCAATTCGAGGCCGATGAAGAACATGATGAAATGGCCGCTGGAAATCATGAAATACATGCCGAGAAGGGTGAAGAGCACCACGGTGTGGAACTCGCCCATCTTGATGCGGTTTTCTGCGCTGCCGAGCCATTTCGATGACATAAGGAAGACGACGATGACACCGATGTTGAGCACGCTCTTGACGATGGTCATCATGGGCGTGTGCTGGTACATTCCGCCGAAGGCCGTGGCGGGCTCAAGGGAACCATTGCAGCAGGGCAGAAGGTTAAGGGCGGTGTGTACGAGCAGCAGGATGACGGGGAATGCCGTGCGGAAATTGCATCCGCAGGAGGAAAGGGAGGCGCCGTCGGCAGTGCAGGCGGACAACTCCTTTTCGTCTTTTCCGCAAAGGAAAAGGTCGGCAAGGAACAGGATGACGATGACTGCAAGAAGGCTAAGCTCCTCCGTCATGCTAAGGAATTGTGTATAGTCCATTTTTCTGTTTTACTCGATTATATTAAAGAAATGGATTGCTGGCAGAGGCCACAGCCACCGACTTGATGTGGTCGACGATTGGGGCAACGCCCGTCTGGATCATGTCGCTCATCCAAAGCGGAGCAAGACCGAGTCCCGCAACGGCAACGATGAGGCAAATGACGGCGAAACGCTCGTCCCACGTGGCATCGGTGAGCTTGAGGTGGTGCTCATTGGTGCAAGTGCCGTAAAGAATCTTGCCGACAAGACGCAGAATATAGACTGCTGTGATGACGATGCTGGTCACGGCGGCGATGGTCAGGAAGCGATGGAAGCCATCTACGTTCTGGAAGGAACCGACGAAGATGGTCATTTCTGCGATGAAGCCTGAGAGACCTGGCAAACCGAGGTTGGCCAAACCTGCAATGACGTAGCAGACGGAGAGGAACGGCATGATTTTCATCAGACCATTGAGCTCGCGGATGTCACGGGTGTGGGTGCGGCCGTAGATCATACCGATGAGGGCAAAGAAGAGGGCGGTCATCAATCCGTGGCTCAACATCTGGAGCACTGCACCGGTGCAGGCGGTCTGGTTGAGCATGAGGATGGCGAAGAGCACGAGGCCACAGTGGGACACGGAGCTATAGGCATTGATGTACTTGAGGTCGGTTTGAACGCAAGCGGAGAAGGCACCGTAGACAACGGAGATACCGGTGAGAATCAAGAAGATCCAACCGAGCTCGTTGGCGGCTTCTGGCATGAGGTACATGGCAATGCGGAAGCAGCCATAACCTCCCAGCTTCATCAATACACCAGCATGGAGCATGGAAACGGCGGTCGGGGCTGAGGCGTGACCGTCGGGGCTCCATGTGTGGAAGGGGAAGAGGGCACCGAGAACGCCGAAGCCAACGAAGGTCATCGGGAACCAAATGCACTGCTGGGTGAAGTCGATGGCATGGGCGCCGCCCGTGTGGTTGGCGATGTCAACGATGTTCATGGTTTGGCCACCGGCACCATAGAAGATACCGAAGATGCCACACATGAGGAAGGCAGAAGCGCCCATGAGCATGAGGGTCAGTTTCATGGCGGCATATTCTTTCTTGCCGCTGCCCCAGACGCCGATGAGAAGATACATCGGGATGAGGGCGATTTCATAGAACATGAACATGGCGAACATGTCGACAGAAATGAAGAAGCCGAAAACGCCCATGCTCAGGAGGGTGAACCAAAGGAAATATTCCTTGGTGAGGGGCTTGAGCTGCCAGGAGGCAAAGGTGCCTGTAAAGACGATGATGGCAGAGAGCAACAACATGGCTACGCTGATGCCGTCGACACCGACTGAATATTTGATGTGGAGCGGTTCGAACCACGTGAGGGCACCCGTGTAAAGCATCTCGGCATCGGCACCGGCTGCACGGTCGCCGAGGAAACGGATGGTGAGGTAAGCGGCAAGTATCAACAAGGCCGTGCTGCCCGCAACCATCACGCCACGCACCTGATTGATGTTACGCGAGAGCCAAAGGCCGAGCAGCATCAGCAGGGGGATGAATACGAATGATGATAAGAATAATATATTTTCCATTTGTTTCTTCTATTGGAATTGTTTACTAAAGTGCAGCCAATACCATGACGGCCAGGAGGAGGAGAATGCCGACGAAGAAGACGTAGGCATATTTCTGCACGGCACCGCTTTGCAAACCGCGGATGCGGAAGCTGAGCGCATGGGAACCAGAAGCGAGGAAGTTGAAGAATCCGTCGACAACGTGGCGGTCAAACCAGGCAATGGGCTTGGAGATGTGCGCAAAGATGATGCGGTGGGTGATGTATTGGTAAACCTCGTCCATATAGAAACGCTTGTAGGCCCAACGATGGAGCTTCTGAAGCTTTTCGGCAGCTGCATCGGCAACAGGCTGGCGCTCGCCCATATAAATATAGGTGGCCAAAGCGATGGCACCGACAGCGATGACGATGCTGGTGCCAGCGACATTCCAGTCGAGGTGGATGTCGTAGGCCTGTCCGTCGGCGCTGACGAAGTGTCCGAAAGGTATGAAGCCAGCCACGCAGGTGACAACGGCGAGGAACATCAGCGGGAAGGTCATGGTGAGAGGTGCCTCATGCGGCGTGTGCTCAGCATGGAGCTGCTTGTTTTCCGTGCCCCAGAAGATTCCGAAGTAGAGACGGAACATATAGAACGCGGTCATGGCGGCGATGGCAGTCATGATCCAGCCCATAAACGGACTGTAGGCGAAGCAGGCGGAGAGGATTTCGTCTTTCGAGAAGAAACCTGAGAAGGGGGGGATTCCCGAAATGGCGAGGCAGGCGATGAGGAAGGTGATGTGGGTGATTGGCATGTACTTACGCAAACCGCCCATGGCCGACATCTCGTTGCTGTGGACGGCATGGATGATACATCCAGCACCGAGGAAGAGCAGGGCCTTAAACATGGCGTGGGTGAAGAGATGGAACATGGAGGCCATGTAACCGAGACTTCCAGGATGTTCGTGACCAGTGGTGATTTCGGTGCAGACACCGAGGGCCACCATCATGAAGGCAATCTGGGAGATGGTTGAGAAGGCGAGCACACGCTTGATGTCGCTC
>ERZ1027255.101-NODE-101-length-32999-cov-7.998816_pt1 | contig 32999 bp, 25 predicted proteins | sample MGYA00519261_ERZ1027255 | MGnify/ENA primary metagenome ERZ1027255 (study PRJEB26926, sample SAMN06164399) | human gut metagenome | biome: ENVO:00009003; feature: ENVO:2100002; material: ENVO:00002003 | host: Homo sapiens | place: USA | collected 2012 ...
CACCCGGCTTCCATTATTTAACTTTTTAGTACGGTATATTTTTACCGAAGTATTGAAACAGAAGTAATATGGTAGAAATTAATTTCTTAATGGAATATATTAAGAAGTATGGACTTGCTGAGGTGGTTCTCCAAAGATGTGTCGAAAAAGGGGTTTTCGTTGGCAGAGATACCGATGAAAGATACGGTTTCGTTATTCGTCTTAGATCTTATTATGTTAGGGCAAAAATTAAAGACTTATTGATACCCGATGATAATGAAAAAGCCTTAGATACATTCGTCTCAAAATATGGGATTGATTACTTAAAATGGCTATATAATTACGATCGGAATCAATAAACTTATCAACACCCAGTCTTGAGTTTTTGAAGATAAGAATGACTAAACAATGAGCATTGTGGTACGACTATATGTCCTAAAGCGTTAATATATGGCAATCACATTCAGCATAGTGGCGTTTATCGCCATCGTATTCATTCTGCTTTATATGAAAGAGAATGAGAAGTGCGAGGATCTGAAATATGAGAATGATAAATTGAAAAAGAACGCTGTGCAGGCTAGTACAGTAAGTGCGGCGTCGGTTGATGACCAAGGCAGCCGCAGGCTGGACCGGGAACTGATTATGGAGGCGATACGGTACAATGGATTTGTGCCGGAGGTCGATACAGATGAGAATTGGATCTTCTTTAAGAAACTGGGATTAACGTATGGAATTGTCACCGAGAGGCTGCCGATGTTCATAATAATGAGGCATTACGACTTGGACAAGAATGAATGGAATATGGAGCTACTACACCAAGCGGCGCACAAGGTTTCTGATGAGATCATTATGGCTAAAGTGCTGCTCACTGGCGAAGATGAGAATGGAATCTCCTTTCAGATCACCTCCTTCGAAGATAATTATGAACATCTGAAAGACTTTCTATGCCAGTATTTAAGCATAATCGATGAGTCTTATGCTCGCTTATTTGACATTTACAACGAACTTGAAAACAAGAAAAGCGAGATGTCTCTGACAAACCAAGGGCGGTCTTTGAATATGACGGGGTCAAAAAAGGTTGTATCATAGGAAACATCAGGATAAGATGATGGATGCTCTCAATAATTTTACAAACCACGGACACAGAGTATGGCGGCAGAGGCGCGTGTAGGGCATATTCGTGTATCCGACACCGCATCTGGAAATGGGGTCGGGCACGGCAGGTTGGGCTACAGAGGTGTGTACGGCAGTGTGATGTGTCCGTGGTTTGTAAAAGGGAGAAAATCCGCACTGGATTATCCGATGGCAAAAGTTCCGCGTCCGACGATGCATAACAGCCAATGCGGTTCGATACACAGAAAGGCGGGCTGGTGTACCAAAGAGCCTTCGGATGGCATTTGGTACCGGAAACGCGGACGTGATTGGAGAACAACATAACAGCGAGACGCGCAGTCTCTCAACAAGGGCTTTCTGTACAAAATCAACGTATTCTGTACGAAATGAGATTCGCTGTCATTTCGTACAGCATTGTTGGGGTTTGTAAAACTGATTTTGAGGGATATCCGGAATTAAGGAACTTTGTGGTGCCGGGATTAAGGGGAATGATAATCAGAATTGCAGCCGAGTTTACCTTTTGGAGAAAGGGACATTAATGGACAAAGGACAAAAACAACAACGAATATGAAAGGAATCATCAGAATTTTGATTGTGGCGCTGGCGGTTGCCGGGGCGGATGTGAACGGCTGGATGGCGATGGCACAGGAAAAGCAAATCTCAGGAATGGAACAAGGGGCTCAAAAGACTCCCGACCATAATGACATCCTCCGATCTTGCAAGGAGTTACGAAGGAGTGGTGAGTTCAAAAAGGCAGTAGATGAGGGGATACGTTACATCGCGGCCGGAGGGGAAGACAGCCTGGCTGTGGTTATGGATGTGCTGACAACGGATGTGGAATATTCAGAAGCGATACTTCGAGGCAAAATTTCAGGGGATCCTAAGAATATCATTCTATGGCGGGCAATACTCTCGCTCTTCTATAGCCAAACCGAGAATTACAGGATGGCGCTTAAAGAGACTCTGAAGATGAAATGGATGCTGAACGGAACCGGGGCGTTGGCTGAATATATAGGCGGGTATTATTACAAGCTTGGAATGCCTGAGGATGCCGTGGCCGAACTGGAGGAAGCTGATGACTCGGTGATTCAGAATGATCCCGGATACTACCATTGCGTCTTGGGGCTGTGCCACCAGCTTGCAGGCCACTATGCGGCTGCGGCTTCTGAATATTCCAAAGCAATCGATGCCGGCTATACAGCAGAGCCCAGCATCTTCATAAGGGCAGGCGTGTGCCATGAGCATCTTGGAGATTATTCCAAGGCTATGGATCTTTACAATCAGGTAGTATGTCAAGACACCCCATCGGCATATCTTTGCCGTGGCAGGATCTACTTGGAGCAGGGGCACAAGGATCTTGCCGACGCTGATTTCAGCGCCGTGGTCGAAAAAGACACAGTTTTGACTGAGGGTAACGACAGACAGTTCGCATTATATTTCCTCGGGAGAAACGAGGAGGCGCTGGACTGGCAGAAAGCGCTGGACACAAGGTTTCCTGACAGCAAAGAGGTCGATTTCAGCAGGGCTTGTCTCTATTCTTTATTAAACCGGCCTGAAGACGCTGTCATAGCGATGGAAGCTGCATTCAAGCACGGGTTAGTATATTTTAACCTAATAGATAATAATGGATATCTTGACGCGGTCAGGAATGTTCCCGAGTTCAAATCTTTGGTAGAGAAATACCGCGCCAAACATAATGCTTTCATTGAAAGCATCCGCAAGGAAATCCGCTCCGAGTGCTCCGGAGGAGACACTGGGCCCGCATTATGCGATTCATAGCCGGCAAGACAATCGAACTTCATAGGAGATGTACGCTCTCCAGAAAGTTCCAGTCGCCCGGTAAAAGGAACGCTTGCAGTCCACGAAGTTTCGGAGCAATCACCCACATCGGCGGGAGACTGATGATAAAAGCATTGACACATTCGAATGGTATTTGGTACACAAAAAGGGCTTTTACGGCACAAACTATATTCATACAATGAAAAAGATTATATTCCTTTTAATTTGTTGTTGTGTCAGTTTTAACGTTAACGCACAATGGTATAAAAAATATCTTTCAGGTGATGAATCGAAAAGAATTCCATCTGAATGGAGTTTCATCTATGATGCCGGAGACAAATCCATTGTTCTCTCAGAATCAGGGATGTTGATGATAGTTTTAAATGAACGACAATTCTTTTTAACAAAGAACGATGGAGCGGTTCCTGTTTCAGTCGAGATGCTCAAAAATGGGGCTTTAATAAAGAATGGGAATTTTGCTTTTGCCATACTTACAGACAAGCACGCATGTGGATCAGAGGGCTTTAAAGAGTACTTGGATTCAATTAGAAATGGAGCTATAATCCGAATTGCCGCTCCTATATATAATGATTTTGATTTTGACGTGACTACCACCAAGATGTGCGAAAGGGTGATTCAACATCAGTTTAGTTCAACGGAAGAAAAGGCAAAGGTTGTGTGCGACACGGTTCCGCAGAAGCCGCCAAAGAGAATGGTCGAGAGGCCGAGGCTGCTAAGTCGTGTCGGAGAGCTGGGGTTCAAGTACAATGATTTGTTTGGAAGAATTGATTGTTGGGAAGACAGGCATAAAGACATCGCGCCGGATTTGCCTCCGCTTAAAGGGATGAAATACAGGACTTTCACGACACGTCTTCCCAAAGCCCGAAATTTTTCGAGGGACATCCTTGCGGTCAAAAGCCCTAAAAAGGACACTCTGCTGAGTTGGGCTGCGAATATGATAGCCAAGAGATATGGTGTCACCATTCCGTCCGACAAGAAGTTCAAGTCTTCTGGTGAGATTGCAGATTTTGTCATGGATAACAAAATTGCTTCTTACCGACGAATTGAAAATGAATTAACTGTGGAAGATTGGGATTTCAACGAACAGGAAGGAATACTTGTAGCCGATGTGTGGCATTCCGGAGACACTTACACTTTTTTCTATTCGTCTTGGATTGACTCTGGCTTCCATCTCAGCATGACAGAATCTTGGTTTACGATAAACGCTGCCACGGGCAAGGAATATACCTTATTCGATTTCATAGACAAGCGGGACGAGGCGGCGTTGATTGACCTCATTGCGAAATATCTATGGAATCATCAAGACCGTTGGATAGACAAATATCCAGACCAGTTTTCAGAACATCCTGAATGGTTGCTGGATTGTAGCGGAGCTGCCCTGACCAAGAACGGCCTGATTGTCTATTATCACGCCCCGCAAATCGGCTGCTACGCCGACGGTCAGTTCAACGCCGTCATCCCCTACGAAGAACTCAAATCCCTTCCGCACGGGTTGCTGATGGATATTCAGTGAGATCTACTGCTTTGGGGCAAGAGAAATGGAATAATCGACAAAAATGCGCTTAACCACCTTGGAAAAAACGGACAAAAATACATATTATCGCCTTGGAAAAGCGGACAACGGTACGATTAAGCGAAAGATTGACAACAGGATAGAAAGCGATATGGTCTTCTGCAACGACAACGTTTCCGTGAAAGGTGTATATGCTGATGTTTCTCAAAAACGTGCATATTGACAAGGATGTCATCTACAAACTGGATCTGCAGGGGATCTCGTAATGAGCCCAGGGAATAAGAGGCTACGCCGACAGTGTGAAAGGCATCGACTTCCAGGTGAGCGAATCTGATCGCACCTGGAACACAAACTCAATCTCTGTCAAGAGGATACGATTTTAGGTGCGCAAGGTTTCTCACACCTGGAAGTTCAAGGAGCCAATAGGACGTTCTGGATCGAATCTGCGGTACAGGAAACGCGCTTCTGGTGTACCAGACAAGGGTAAGACATCAAATGCGGAGCTGGAGGAGAGAACCGTATGCGACCTAACGGGCATATTCATCAAGCGAACATATTCCGCAGGACTGCTTATGGACATCCGATGAACCAATTTTGCTGCCGCCGCATATATTCCTTTATTTTTATTTATATTTGCGGCAATTATTACCGCTATGGCGACAAAAATTAAAAGAATATTAAGTTCAGTCCCACAAGACTCTCTGTTCTTCTCCTCTTGGCTTGCAGAACAAGGCATAGACAGGAAAGAGCAGACTCTATATGTCCGGAGCGGGTGGCTGGAGAGAATCGCGAACGGTGTCTACAAGCTCGAAAGAGCAGTCCATCGCTTTTTGGAATACGGAAAAAGAAGCATCTCCCCAGACCGCATCACCATCCAGTAAATGCCAACTAATTATCAATGAATACATAAGAACTATGCCTTTGGTTGAACCCTCCCAAAGAAGTTCGCTTATTTCCCTGAATATAAAAACATTACACACCACTCTTTGAATATCAGCCAGTGGCAGCCAAGCAATTAGCTATCAACCAATCAGGCATATTCCTATAGCGGAATCAAGCCAAAGACAACACATTATACCACTCATTCACAGAGCGATGCGCATCACGTCACATTTTAGAGAAGATGTGTACGAAACCACATTAGGAAGGTGTTTGGTACACCAAGAGGTCCGGTACGAAATTATCTTGCGATGACAGTTGGCACACAGGAAGGGCGGTCTATATACGGACTGTATGTGGGAATGCATTCATCAAACGCATCATTACGAGTAACCTGAGGGTTAGCGGACATATTCAAGCAAGCATATTCATTAGAAATTGCGGCGAGCGTTTCGTACGATATTCTTTGATTTCGTACATTTGTCGGGGGGATTGGGGGCAATATTCGGAAATAATCTGTACATTCGTGGGCGAAACATCTGATGTTGATGGGGAAATATCTTGTCATAGAGACTACGGCCAGCCTTCTGCGGATTCCTTTGGAGAGCCTTGTGTATGTCAAGGCGGAGGGAAACTACAGTCGGATATTCACTGTCCTTGACGTGGTGAAAGGCAGCAAGGGCACGCTGGTGACGTACAAGCTGGGGTGGATCCACAACAGTTTGTCCGATGTGATCGGCGATGTCGAGAGCAAGACTATCGTCAGGGCGGGAAAAAGCCACATCATCAATCTGGATTTTGTCTCTGAGATCAACATCTCACAACAGACGTTAGCCTTGTCGGACTGCGACAGGTTCAATGTGGTGCTTTCCGACGGGCTGTCAAGAGAAGTGCTGAAAGCCTTGAAGTCCGCTCTTGGCAATGACAACAACGACTAAACGAAGACTCAAATGAACAGACAGGACTACGATAATGTACGAGACGACGAAGTCATCTTCATAGGAGGTGACAAAGGTCGGAACACCAGCGGAAACAAGCCTCCCAGGCGGCCAAAGTGGCTGATCCCTGCCATCACGTTGGCTGTGCTGGCCGCAGTGGCCTTGATCGTGGTCTGCGGGAGAGGCGAAAAGGCAGTGAGCGACGAGCAGACGGGACTGTTCGAGGAAAGCGTGGAGTCGAAAAGCGATTCTTTGATGACCGTCGCCACGGAAGACCCGGACTCCTGCGGGGTGGCATATTCAGAGAAAATAGACACCACGGTCGCGGGCGGCGTCCCGCTGACTTTGTACATCCCACACTGCGCCGTTCCGGAACTCTCAGTCGGCGCGCCCGAAGCGGACAAGAGTGAATATGTCCTCGCGGCCCAGGCTGCGGACATCCGCGCGGACAACCGCGAGATTCTCGGATCCTTTGTGCTCAAAGGAGAAGTGCTGGCTCAAGGAATATCCAAGAAGGGATATTGCGCCATCATCGACGGCCGGATCACAATCGGAGTCGCCGAAAACACGGACCTTTTCGACAAGGCCGTCGAGACGGAAGGCTACTTTTTCAGGCAATATCCTCTCGTGGACAACGGCTCGCCAGTTGATAACAATCTGAAGAGTTCCACTGTCCGCAAGGCGCTTTGCTCGAAGGCCGGCGAGATATTCATAGCAGTCTCCCGCGAGGAGATGACGATGCAGGATTTCGCCGCCGCTCTCGCCGCATTCGAAGTGGACAACGCGATCTACCTCGTCGGAAGCGCCTCGTCCTACGGCTGGTATATTCCTAAGGAAGAGGAAATTGTGGAATTCGGCATCAACGTGCACCGCCGTTCCTACCGGAACGAGTCCTACATCCGCTGGCGGAAGGCGGAATAACCCGGCAATTATAGCCCAAAGGCAGCCGTTCAAATGAACCGGGCGGGGACATCGGTCGCTTCGACAGGCTCAGCGACCATGAAAAACGCATTTTCTGTTCATATTTAAAAGAGAATCGGAAGATTCCCTTCGGTTTTGCAATGAATATTGGGAAAATATTCATAAATTTATAGCGACATATTAAAAACACATAACCACTATGGCAAAGATTATAGAATGCGTGCCCAATTTCAGTGAAGGGCGAGACAAAAATGTTATTGATCAGATCGTTAAGGCCATCGCTTCGGCCAAGGTGACGGTCAACGGCAACGAGGAGGGCGTCAAGGTGCTCGACGTGGATCCGGGCGAGGCGACCAACAGGACTGTCGTGACCTTCGTGGGCAGCCCCGAAGCTGTGCTGGAGGCGGCTTTCCAAGGAGTCAAGTGTTCCGGCGAGGTGATCGACATGAGGCATCACCACGGGGCGCACCCTCGGTCGGGGGCGTGCGATGTGCTGCCGCTCGTACCGGTCGCGGAGACGACTTTGGAAGAGTGCGCGGAACTGGCGCGCGGGCTGGCGAAAAGGATCTACGACGAGCTCGGCATCCCTTGCTACTGCTACGAGGCGGCGGCTTTCAAGCCGGAAAGGAAGAACCTCGCGGTCTGCAGGGCCGGGGAATATGAAGCCCTGCCGGAGAAGATCGCCGATCCTGCCAAGGCACCGGACTTCGGGCCTAAGGAATATAACGAGACAGTGGCGAAGAGCGGGGCTATCAATGTGGGAGCCAGAGACTTCCTTGTGGCCGTCAACTATAATCTCAACACGACCTCAACCCGCCGCGCGATGGCGATCGCGTTCGATGTGCGTGAGAAAGGACGCAAGATGCGCGAGGGCGGAAGCCTGACCGGAAAGGTCCTCAAGGACGAGAACGGCAAGGACCGCTGGCAGCCTGGAACCCTCAAGGGGTGCAAGGCAATTGGTTGGTACATTGATGAATATGGCATCGCTCAGGTCTCGATGAACATCACCGACATCAAGACGACACCTCTGCACGTGGCCTACGAGGAAGTCTCCAGAGCCGCCGCCGCCAGAGGACTCAGGGTCACCGGAGCCGAGATCGTCGGACTGGTACCGAAGCGTGTGCTGATGGAGGCCGGAAAGTTCTACCTTGAGAAGCAGGAGCGCTCGCTCGGAATCTCGGACGAAGAAATAATGAAGATAGCAGTCAAGTCGATGAGCCTTGACGACCTCAAGCCGTTCAACCCGCACGAGAAGGTCATTGAATATCTTATGGAAGATCCTGAGCAGATGGCCATTAAGGAGAGGCTCATCAGAATGACGCTAAAGGGATTCGCCGAGGAGACGGCATCCGAGTCTCCTGCCCCGGGCGGCGGATCGATCTCCGCCTATATGGGCGCTCTCGGAGCGGCCCTCGGCACAATGGTCGCAAATCTTTCAGCCCACAAGAGAGGCTGGGATGACCGCTGGAAGGAGTTCTCCGACTGGGCCGAGAAGGGACACGCCGTAATGCGGGAGCTGGTAAGCCTCGTCGATGAGGACACCGCGGCGTTCGACAAGATTATGGCCGCGTTCGGGCTTCCTAAGGGAACGGATGAGGAGAAAGCTGCACGTTCTGAGGCAATCGAAAAGGCCACTCTATACGCCACACAGGTGCCTCTGCGCACGATGAAAGCCTCGTTCAAGGCCTTCGAGATCACAAGGGCGATGGCCGAGACCGGAAACCCAAACTCCGTTTCAGACGCCGGAGTGGGAGCTTTGGCGGCACGAAGCGCGGTTCTCGGAGCGCAGCTCAACGTGAAGATCAACGCCGCTTCCCTGAGCGACAAGGCCAAGGCCGCCGAACTCGTTGCGGAGGCCGATGAGATCGCGGCGAAGGCAGTTGTGGAAGAGAAGGAGATTCTGGACATCGTAAACTCGAAGATCAATGGATAAGTTTAAGGAAGAGATACTTGCGGGCATCCCGCAGGACAGGCTCCCGGAACCGAAGCCTTATGACAAGACGATCAACCACGCCCCTAAGCGCAAGGACATCCTCACAGCCGAAGAGAAAGTGCTGGCGCTGAAGAACGCGCTGAGATATTTCCCGGCCAAGTTCCACGCTGAACTGGCGCCGGAGTTCGCCAAGGAACTCAAGGACTACGGACGCATCTATATGTACCGTTTCCGCCCGTCCTACGACATGTACGCCAGACCGATCGATGAATATCCTTGCCGGAGCCGCCAGGCCGCTGCCATCATGGCGATGATCCAGAACAATCTGGATCCGAGGGTGGCGCAGCATCCGCACGAGCTGATCATCTACGGAGGCAACGGAGCCATATTCCAGAACTGGGCGCAGTACCGGCTGACGATGAAGTACTTGGCCGAGATGACCGACGAGCAGACACTCTCGATGTACTCCGGCCATCCGATGGGACTCTTCCCGAGCCACAAGGACGCGCCGAGAGTCGTTGTGACCAACGGAATGGTCATCCCGAACTATTCGAAGCAGGATGACTGGGAGAGATTCAACGCCCTTGGAGTGTCACAGTACGGCCAGATGACAGCCGGATCGTATATGTACATCGGTCCCCAGGGGATCGTGCACGGAACGACAATCACGGTGATGAACGCGGCACGCAAGCAACTGAAAGCCAGAGGCATCGCAGGGACGAGGGAGAATATGAAGGGAATGCTATTCGTGACAGCCGGCCTGGGCGGAATGTCGGGAGCGCAGCCTAAGGCCGGAAACATCGCCGGGGTCGTGAGCGTCACAGCCGAGATCAATCCGCTCGCCGCCCGCAAGCGTTACGACCAAGGCTGGGTCGATGAGCTGCACGAGAATCTGGACGAACTTATCCCGCGCATCCGAAAGGCGATGGAGAACAAGGAGACCGTCTCGCTGGCCTATGTGGGCAACGTCGTGGATCTCTGGGAGAGACTCGCGGCCGAGAATATTCCTGTGGATCTCGGCTCGGACCAGACATCGCTCCACAACCCGTGGGCAGGAGGCTACTATCCTGTCGGACAGACATTTGAGGAGTCCGTCAAGATGATGGCCGAGGAGCCGGAGAGATTCCGTGAGGCGGTACGCGCGTCGTTGAGGAGGCACGTCGCCGCCATCAACGAGCTGGCAGCCAAGGGAATGTACTTCTTTGACTACGGCAACGCCTTCCTGCTGGAATCCTCAAGGGCCGGAGCGGACATATTAAAGGCAGACGGCACATTCCGTTACCCGTCCTACGTCCAGGACATCATGGGACCGCTATACTTCGACTACGGTTTCGGCCCGTTCCGCTGGGTCTGCATGAGCGAGAGGCCGGAAGACCTCGCCAAGTCCGACGAGATCGCCGTGAATATTCTTAAAAAGGAATTGGAAACGGCTCCGGAAGAGATTCAGGGACAGCTGAACGACAATATTCATTGGATAGAGGAAGCCGGCAGGAACAATCTGGTGGTCGGTTCGCAGGCCCGCATCCTCTACGCCGACTGCGAGGGCAGGACCAAGATCGCCCTGGCCTTCAACGAGGCCATCCGCAAGGGTGAGATTTCAGCGCCGATCGTGCTTGGCCGCGACCATCACGACGTTTCCGGCACAGACTCCCCGTTCCGCGAGACATCCAACATCTACGACGGATCCCGGTTCACCGCCGACATGGCCATCCAGAACGTCATCGGTGACGGTTTCCGGGGAGCCACCTGGGTTTCCATCCACAACGGAGGCGGAGTCGGCTGGGGCGAGGTCATCAACGGAGGCTTCGGCATGGTGATCGACGGATCGGCTGATTCGGACAGGCACATCACCCAGATGCTGTTCTGGGACGTGAACAACGGAATAGCCCGCCGCAGCTGGGCGCGCAACGAAGGCGCGGAACACGCCATAATGAGGGAAATGGAACGCACACCGGAACTTACGGTGACAGTTGCGAACCACACAGACGAAAACATTGTCAGAAAAGCGATTGAGGAACTATGACACACATCATCTCACACGAACATCTGAGCCTTGGAAGGCTTAAGGAGATAATTGAGGACCACGAGAGGGTCGAACTCGGCCCGGAGGCCGTGGCGGCCATTGAGAAATGCCGTAAGTACCTGGACAGCAAGATGGAGGACATCGGTCGCCCGGTCTATGGAGTCACCACCGGATTCGGTTCCCTGTGCAACGTGACCATCCCTGCCGACCAGCTCTCGCAGCTCCAGCACAATCTGGTGATGTCCCACGCCTGCGGAACCGGCGAGACTGTACGCCCGCAGATCGTGAGGCTGATGCTCCTGCTTAAGGCCCAGTCCCTTTCCTACGGTCATTCCGGAGCGCAGCTGATTACTGTCCAGAGGCTTCTGGACATGTTCAACAACGACATCCTCCCGGTAGTCTACCAGCAGGGATCCCTCGGTGCTTCCGGCGACCTCGCTCCCCTCGCCCACCTCAGCCTACCACTGATCGGTCTCGGAGAGGTTCTCTACAAGGGTAAGGTCAGACCAAGCAAGGAGGTCTGGGACGAGATGGGCTGGGAACCTATCAGCCTTCAGTCCAAGGAGGGTCTCGCTCTTCTGAACGGAACCCAGTTCATGAGCGCCCACGCCATCTGGTCGCTCATCCAGTGCCACAGGCTTTCCGAATGGGCCGACAGGATCGGCGCGATGTCCCTTGAGGCATATGACGGCCGCGTCGAGCCGTTCCTGCCTCTGACCCACCAGCTTCGTCCGCACAAGGGACAGATCGACACCGCGGCCAGATTCATGACCCTGCTGGATGGCAGCGAGCTGATCAGGAACCACAAGGAACATGTTCAGGATCCATATTCATTCCGCTGCATCCCTCAGGTACACGGCGCGGTCAAGGACAGCATCCGCTACGTCGAGTCGGTGATCGAGAACGAGATCAACAGCGCGACGGACAATCCGAACGTCTTCCCTGACGAGGACATGATCATTTCCGCCGGCAACTTCCACGGAGAGCCTATCGCCATCCCGATGGACGCCCTGGCGATCGCCATGTCCGAACTCGCAAACATCTCTGAAAGACGAATATACCGTCTGATCTCCGGCCAGCGAGGTCTGCCGAAATTCCTTGTCGCCACGCCGGGACTCAACAGCGGCTTCATGATCCCGCAGTACACGGCGGCCTCGATCGTGAGCCAGAACAAGGGACTCTGCTGGCCGGCGTCAGTGGACTCCATCCCATCCTCACAGGGTCAGGAGGATCACGTCAGCATGGGTTCCAACGCCGCGACGAAACTTGTGCGCGTCATCGACAACTGCGAGGAAGTGCTTGCCATAGAGCTGTTCAACGCCGCACAGGCGCTCGACTTCAGGCACCAGATCGCCGGCAACAAGTCCTCGGAGGCCATCGAAGGCATATTCAGTGACTACCGCAAGGTCGTGCCGTTCATCAGCGATGATGTCTATATGCACCCGCTCATCCAGAAATCTATCGAGTTCATAAGATGACCATAATCACCCACATCGGCGAACTGGTCGGAATCGTTCCTGAAGGCGTTCTGCGCAAGCAAGGCGCCGAGATGGACGAGGTCGGCTCCTTGCGGGACGCTTACCTCACGATCGAGGGCGAACGAATCTCTGGTTTCGGGAATATGTCCGAGTGCCCGGTGCCCGGCCCACAAGATGAAGTAATTGACGCAGAGGGCGGTATGGTGATACCGGCCTTCTGCGACTCCCACACCCACATCTGCTACGCCGGAACCCGTGAGCAGGAGTTCATCGACAAGATCAACGGCCTGAGCTACGAGGAGATAGCCGCCCGCGGAGGCGGAATCCTCAACTCCGCCGATCTGCTCCACCGCACGAGCGAAGAGGAATTATATTCACAGACAATGGCGCGCGTGCGGGAGATGATCGCCAAAGGAACCGGCGCCATCGAGATCAAGAGCGGCTACGGCCTGACACTTGAGGACGAGCTGAAGATGCTGCGGGTGATCCGCCGCGTCAAAAAGGACTCCCCCGCCACCATCAAGGCGACCTTCCTCGGGGCGCACGCCGTCGGCAGAGCCTTCAAAGGCCGGCAGAATGAATATGTCAACCTCGTCTGCGAGGAGATGATCCCCGCCGTCGCCGCCGAAGGGCTTGCTGAATATGTCGATGTGTTCTGCGACGAGGGGTTCTTCACGGTCGCTGAAACGGATCGAATTCTTTCTGCCGGAGAGGCTTACGGTCTGATACCGAAAATCCACGCCAACGAGCTTGCCTGCTCCGGCGGCGTGCAGGTGGCCGTGAAGCATAACGCTCTTTCGGTCGATCACCTTGAGCGCACGACCGACGCTGAGATTGAAGCGCTTAGAGACTCCCGCACGATGCCGACGATGCTCCCCGGCTCCTCATTCTTCCTCGGCATCCCCTACGGCAGGGCCAAGGAATATGTCAGCGCAGGTCTCGGCCTGGCTCTCGCCTCGGACTACAACCCAGGATCCTCCCCTTCCGGTGATATGCGTTTCGTGATGGCCTTAGGCTGCATCAGAATGCGCCTCACCCCGGCTCAGGCATTCAACGCCTGCACCCTCAACTCCGCCTATGCGATGGGTGTCGCTGAGGAACTCGGCTCTGTGACCGTCGGCAAACTCGCCAACCTGATCGTCACCAAGCCCGTCCCGTCCCTCGCCTACATCCCGTACTGCCACCAGACCCCGTTCATCTGCAAGGTGCTCCTCCGCGGACAAGCATATTTAATTGAAGTCTCTTAACTTCCACCACAAGAACGGCCGCATTATCTATCGAAAATGCGGCCAAATCTTTGCTAACTTATTAAGTTAACGCCTACTAAATGAATAGCGAATAGTGCCTTCCACCAGCCTCCCTTGAGACTTATCCAATAAAGAGCATTCAGACCTGCACACAAAAGAGCCGTCACCAAAATAATGGACGTTAGCCTTTTTCATCGAATGGACAAGATATGTTCCATCCATAGAAGTCTCCGGCACAAGTTCAAATGTTTCTGTCGAAAGCTTAGTATTCTCCCCGCCACCCCGCCACTGTCCTTCTATGTCAATTCCTTGATAACGGACAGATGACAAGATATATTTGCCATCTATTTCAAGTGTGACATAATCAGGAACCACAATCTTGAAGAGCAACTTTTCATCATCGGGCATTGACACCACCTCCGCCTTCCCAAAAGATTCAACATAGCCTGGAATATTCTTGAACTCCTCCTTCAAATCCCTTCGGCCTATGCCATCCTGATCCAAATCCACAATAACTCCCGTCCAATAAATGTCCGTCAATGAATATTCTCCACATAACATATCCGCTACTTTCTCAAAATCAGTCAATGCATCACGCTCATCCGAGCAGGACACCAGACTGATTCCAATAACAGACACTGTCAAGATAAACTTTAATACGGTCATATGGTTCATAACAATACATTTTTTTCCAACCGCAAAGTTCGGTAGAGATGTTGGTTATACAAAAAATGTCTCACTTTTGATAGATATAGTTCCCTAATTCTAAGCAAGTTACATATCCGAATAAATTCACCCCCTCATTCCATCCAAACTAAACAACTGGCCATCAACACCTTAGACCCATCAATAAACCCTAACCATTGTCATTATATATCTATGGGGCTTATAAGATTGCAAAACCAATTGTTTATCTGTTTGCTCCAAGATAAACCAATCACCTCCGACCAATCCATCGACAAAATGGATTATAGAGCCATCAATCCTGTATTTAAAATCAAGAGAATGACTCTCACCATTATCATCTTGATATATTTCCTGACCTTTACTCTCCGTTAAAAACTCCAGAACAGATGTAGAGGAGCCGACGACACGGTCATTATCATCAAACCAAGTTTTGGTAGCGTTCCATATAGTCTGATTAAAATTCAGATGTTGTTCTTCCACCTCCTTTGAACAAGACAACAGCAGCATCGCCACAAGCACAGTCAAGGTGTAAATGTTCTTAGTTAAAGATTTCATAACAATGATATAATATATTAATGATTAAGCATCTAAGACGATAATATGGTTATCATTCATAGTTCTCTGTACTCGTGAAAAATACAGCATAGTAGTTATGACCATTTTCGGTCACAATGTCCATTCGGTATGCGGTATCTGATCCTACTGGAATCAACATCCTTCCAGAAGAGCTGTTCCCAACATAGTCTTGGATTTCTCCTGTAGCCTGATTTTCAAGACACACTGTCACTATTCCTACATTAGACATAAATGACAACTCAAGGTTGTTCAAATAAGAATAATAACAGCACTCAACTTGAATCTTCGCAGGAACGTGATTACCTTTTGTATTCGGCTTCTTTATTTCTATGACCTCAATCGGTATGATGTCTTCCTTTTGCGAATACAACAACACATTGCTGACTGTCAGCAGTGCCAATAATAGTATAACCTTTCTCATAAAAAATGTATTATTTCCGGCTGCAAAGTTCGGGAGAAAGGTTGATAATGCAATGAAAAAAAGTTTTACTCAGCCCAAGTATAACATATTCATTATTAATAATTTGCCAAGTAGTTAGAATTCATTTTCTTACTTTTATCAATTAAATTATTAATTGCCAATACTTTAACTGGCAGCCCATAATTTATAGTAAATACAAACTGACTGACTATCAAACAATTACGCTTATTAAGATATTAATTCAGAGAAAAGTGCCTGATGTACGCTATCCAAACTTAAGATTTTATCTTTGATATTGTGCCGCTTTGTGTAAACCGTGCTAACATTATAGCCCATCATTCTGGCTATCGTCTTAGTGTCGAAACCGAGGATTAAGAAGGTAATAAAACGAAAATCTCTCTCGGTGGTATTAGGCATTTCGGCGCGTAATTTTGTCATTATGCCATCAAGATTATCATCAAGCATAGACTCAAGATCCTTTTGGTTCGGCTCATCCAATATCGCAAGAATCTTTTTAACCTCCGCATAAATCTGATCATCACTTTCTTTTGAGGATTTGCTGGACTCAAAATACCGACGGCACAGGTTATTCAATTGGGAATACTGCTGTTTGTTCACCTGAACAAATTTCGCCCTCAGCCCCATCAACACCTGTTCCTTTTCGGCCGCGCTGGAAAGTTTTTCCGACAATGTTTGTATATTCTTCTCAGCCAATTCATTCGCGGATTTCAGGGAATCTATGGAGCGCAAATGTTCAGCCTCACAAAGGAGTGACTCATTAAGCCTTTGGTTAACTTCATCATTGAGAGTGATCATTTCTTCCAGTCGATGTTGTAACTCTTTCCTGTGTTTCGAATGAATGGACAAGGCAAATATCATAGTAAACAAACCAATAAGGGCGATTATCCATTTCATTTGACGCTGGATTTTTCTATCCCTATCCAACAATAAAGACTTGTCCTCATAATAATCTGACTGTGCCAACGCCACTGATTGGCCAACCGTTTCCAAGACCTCAGAATTTCGATCGCTCAGAGACTGTTCAAGATATGTCAAAGCTGTTTTGTAGTCTGCGCGATGCTTTGATATCCTATACTTCCAGATTTTTAATATGGTCGAACTGCTGTCCACATTCTCCAACTGTCGGATCACATCGTTCGCAGTTCTATGATCTCCTATGATTTCAGAAGCATAGGCATAGACACAATAATCATCTATAGAAGGCATTACGCCAAATTTTCCTGTAGCCCTTTTAAAAAGATCAATAGATTTATGAGCATCAGAGTTTGGTTTGAAGATATTATTCCAAGCAAGGGTCAATAATTGCTCCGCATAAATGGATGTATCACGGATTGGTTGCGAGAAGAAAACAGAATAAAGGCTGTCGGCCTTCGCCCAGTCTTGAATGTTCGAATAAAGGCACGCCAAAGATCCGGTAGTATTCCACAGCCTAAAAGAGTCCTTAGCCTGAGCAAAATAATCATAAGCCTCTTTGCTATATGAGATACTCTCCGAATTATTATTGTTCCACAAATAGACATCAGAAATCGAGGAACTGATGATCCCTCTGAACACAAGATTGTCCGAACGGGATGAATATTCCTTCGCACGGATATAACTCGCTATTGCGGATTCCGGATCTCCTGTGTCATACTGCGCTGTCCCAAGATAAAAATACATCTTCATCTTATCATCATTGGAACCGTGGTTTTCATAGTAGCTCGCTGCCGGTTTGATGACACGCAAATCCTGGATTGTGAGGTGATTCCTGTCCAACGCCATAGTGTACAACAGCGAGTATCTCGCACGCTGCGACTTAGTCTTAAGAGCCAACGTGTCAATCGATTCCAACGCAGTTAAAGCGCTGTCTGGCCTTGTCCACATAACATCCTCGGCGGAATCCATAATCCGCTCGGCCTCCCTGTTCCCGCAGGACATCACCAATGCGGACATCAATAAAAACAAGGCTATATACAATTGTTTCATCTCGTTCATAGATTTGGTCCTGCAAACTTACATTTTTGCCGGATTTTTCGCAAAAGAAATGATCGGCCAATTCAAGGGTTGAGTCTCAATGCTTATGTATGGACATCGCAATCAGGAGTAAGCGGGGCTCCATTGGCCATTGTAAACAAAGAAAGTATCGGTAATTTTTGCAAAATTACCGAGTAAATTTTAGGATGTCATATACCTGTTGACTATCTTCCTCCGTATCACACCAACTTCCAGGTGCGCAAGCATATTCGCACCTAAAAGAGCAATTCTCTGGTTATCAAGCCGCTAAAGTTCCAGATGCGAGTGTTTTTTCACACCTGGAGGTCAGGGGCACCAACAGAAGGCTCTCGTGCGCAGATAGGCCTAGATTGCTCACGAGAGTCCCCTAATCAACGCTCTCGTGAGCAATCTGCCGCTTTCCGCTCACGAGAACACTCATCTTCGACACCTCGTGAGCAAAATGCCGCTTTCCGCTCACGAGAACACTCATCTCAGTCCTTTCGTGAGCAATATGCCGCTTTCCGCTCACGAGGCACACACAGTCCTTCTCCACGGGCTTCAGGATGAAAGCCATCTGGCTGTTTGCGGCAAGAAGTCAATACTTCTATGGCAGAAGGTACGCGCGAAGACGCACGAAAGTTGAGGAGACTACGTGATGTAGTCCATCAAGGCGGCGACATATTCGGAGAATGCGGAGATTCCAGCTTCTGTGACACGGCATGTCGTGCATGGCTTCTTGCCTTTGAATCCCTTTTCCACCGCTATGTAGCCCGCCTCGCTCAGTTTGTCAAGTTGGACACTAAGGTTGCCGGCCGTTGCTCCCGTCTGTTTACGGATGTAGACGAAACCCGCTTCGTCCTCTCCCCAGACTGTCTGAAAAGTCCTTGCAAGACTGAAATTGTTCGTATCCCCATACACGACCTAAAACGAATTCTTGATTCTCGCGAAGGAATGTTTAACTTTTAAGACAGCCTCCCCCCACACACACGAGAATCGACATCACGGCAAGCCTCAGCTCCGAGTGCAGAAGCGGGTTGAGTTTTTTGAACATCGACTATTTCCTTAAGCATTTCACACACACTCCCGTAAGCGCCAGGATCACTCCAGCTAAGACAAAAAGCAACATTTGGCTGCAATCACCGGAGAGTTTCACTGCCGCTATGACACCAAGGACACCGGTGAGAAATCCAGCGATGACAATCGGCAGGTTTTTGAGGATCATCCCTGAGATGCTCTCCGCAAAGCCGAAAAGGAGGATAATGACCAAGGTCAGGTTCATCGGGACAAACAGCAACGCACAGAGACTGACTGTCACGGCAAACGCTCCGAACGCTCCCCATGTCCAGCCAAGGAGATTGCTGATCAGATTGGACGGGACACATTCTGCGTCCTTGTCCAGTACCACAGCGAGCGGATACCCTATAGCTGGCATGGCGAACCACAGTAAATTCCAGGCCGGATTGCCGCTTGACCTCCAAAGGAAGTACACGGCAAGGGCGATCAGCGTGAGAATAGCGCCCCAAAGAATGAAATGACTTCCCGATCTTTTCGTAATGACCAGACGGCTGTCGCGTAAGGTCTCATTAATGAGTTTGAGGCTTTGTTCCGCACTCATTTGTGAACTCTGTTCCATAATTTTGATTTTCTTATTGATTTATAATTCGTTGGAGCCATCAGACGCTGCGCATACGCCATAAGCTCTTTGCAAATATAAATAAGTTTATAACATAAACCAAATTAATTTAGTAAAATGTAAAAAATAACCTGCATCACTTTAAATTTGCAATACATTGATGTTCAAGGGTGATTCTATGTATTCAATTTTACCGATTGATGCAACTTATTTTTTCAACATTACTTAACAAACTCACTGTTTGTAATTTTCAGCATCAATAAGAAAAATAGAAGCAGTTTTGACTTGTTTATCTGGAAATTAAGAACAAGCTCTTTTCCAAGGACGAGACGATCCGGGAAAAGTACAGCCACAGAGAAGTCTTGTTGGACGTTCATCCACGGAATGGCCGGTTCGGTGGACAGAACGGCTTTGTCAGGGAACTCATCCACGGAATGGGCGGTTCGATGGACGGAATGGGGCTGGTAGGCTACCTTAGCGAGAATCTACCAAACAGTCCATGACACGCCACTGGTACAGGAAAGGCTCTTCTGGTGTACCAACCAAGGTTAGGATGCCAAGTTCGGCACCGGAGAGGAAACCGTGGCCAAACAATGGACAAAGTCAGGTCTCCCGTATGCTTGATCCAAACATATCCATTGAAGCCTTCTTGTTGCCGGACTACATTTTACAAAACGCTTTCAGCAACATAACATACCTATGCCCACAGAGGCCAGACATGGCTGAAAAACTCAAAGCCAAGCGTCCACCATTTTCACGGCAATGTGTCTCGCCGACGCTTCTATCCAACATTGGGATGAAGGCATTTCGTAAATCGGTTTTTTAAAAGACATAAAGCGATACCAAAAACATTCGTAGGCAATTATTCCGTAAATGGTTAATTGTTAATATTTTGTCCAAAGCGACATGCGATCGCAATTATCTGGAGGGTACCTCAACACGTCAAAAGTCCGTCAACTCCTATATTGCTTCCTAAATGTATCTGATCGCACCTCCGCTGCCAAAAGGGTAATCACTTACATCTTTGTTGAGATAAGAAGAATCCATAGTCAAAACTCCACGAAAACAACATCTTTCTTTACCGAAAGACACATTGCTTTCATCGTCACAAAAAGCCCATTCATGCCCTTCAACTTTGAGTACGGAACGTACTATTTATGACTGTGGGAAGATCAAGATGAATCCAAATGACCGATTGTTGTAAGTAAGTTTAAATAAAAGTTTTGATGATACAAAGGCTAACGGAGTATATCGGAGAATCAGTGTCTATGAAAAAACGCATAGGTATTGGGCGATTGCAAAAATCACGTGCCAGTCAAATAAATTACATAGAAGGAGTATATCATGGAATTGTACGGATTTCATCAACATGCTTAGAAGCTGCTTTGAATTGTTTGTTTGAAGGTTGAGTCCACTTGAAAAAGGGCTCACCAGCAAATATCCGTGTCTGACATGATAAAAAGTCGTTTTTTGAAAAACATGTGCCTCGCAGATACTTCTGTAATGGGTAAAAGTGGCAAATAGCACTATTTCAAGTGGACTCAAGTTTTGAGAGTGAAAAACATCAGGTTTCAGCGGTTCTATTGGGCTCACAGGGGCTACAAACAGCTGATTTTTAGCGGTCTGAACCACGGCCTTGCGACATGAGGATAAATTTTGAAAAAAGTCACAGCGGGAAGGTGAAAGCCTCGCGTCATCCTCGGCTTATGGTCAGGACAGGGGACACCTGAGTAGTTACGTCAGATTTATGAGGATAGATTTCTTTTGGAAGAAGGCGTGTACTGGAGGTAGACGACTGATGAGAAAAGAAATATAGACCATAAAGATATACAAATTGTTCAAGTTATTTTTTAAGAATTACTATACAGATTTCTGTTTCCGAGGAATAATTCGTAACTTCACAAAGCGAATTATGCAACCGAGAAGCCCTCGGATCACTAAGGCAAATTTTAACACTTAAAATACAATGAAAACAATCAGATTTTTGGTGACATTGGCGGCGATGCTCATTGCAAACGGAAGTTTCGCACATGGAATATCAGGAACCGGCGCTTTGGCAGACTCCGCGACCGGTAGAAAAGAATGCCACGCCATCGAAAAAGGCAAGAGCTTGGCTGATGGACAAGTTGTGGACACGACCCATCCATGGTACGGAGCGAGGGTCGGAATCATTGGGGATTCGATCTCGGATCCGAAGGTGGCGAACGGACCGGAGAAGTACTACTGGTTCATGGCGCGGGAGATCGGAATCATCCCTTGCGTGGTGGCTCAAAACGGGCAGCAATGGAATGAGGTCCTTCCGCAGGCGAACAGGCTGAAAAGTGAGTACGGGGACAACATCGACGCCATCCTTATCCTGATGGGGACCAACGACTTCAACGCCGGAGTACCGATCGGGGAATGGTTCACGGAGGAATATGTCGAGGTGGAGGCCGCCAATGGTGAGCCTAAATCTCTGCAGGTAAGAAGGCATAGGATGCCAAACCTCGACCAAAGCACGTTCAAAGGACGTATCAACGTTGCCTTGGACTCACTTAAGAATATGTACCCGCACAAGCAGATAATCCTGATGACTCCACTTCACAGGGGCTACGCCAAATTCGGCGAGACCAACATCCAGCCGGACGAGAACTACACCAACAGGTGCGGGGAATATATTGACGCTTACATCAATGCCGTGAAGGAGGCGGGTAATGTCTGGGCCGTACCTGTGATCGACCTTAGCGCCGTCTCAGGAATATTCCCGCTCAACCGTTCGCAGAAGGAATATTTCCCAAGGGACAAAGACAGGCTCCACCCTACCGACGAAGGTCATGCCCGTATGGCCCAAGCTATCATGGCCGCCCTCAGAGGATTGGCGCCACGTTTTGAATAAGCATTCTTGATGTAAATCCAGAGAGCCTCTGTTCTGAATTTTTGTAACGTAAAAAATTCAGGTTAGAGGCTCTCTGGATTTTCTACATACTGAAAAAAATGCGTAATACCCATGTTGACATCGAATCTCGGTCACTTCGACAGGCTCAGTGACCAAGGTTCGATTTTAAATCCTACAACGTAAGACCATCGAGAAGGGCGACGTACGTTTCGATACCGTCCGCAATCTCGTCAAGACGGATATATTCATCGGCGGAATGGGAGCGGGCCGAGTCGCCCGGACCGATCTTGAGGGTCGGGAAATGGCAGAGGGCCTGATTGCTGGTGGTCGGGGAACCGAAAGGTTCCAGACCGAGGGACAGGCCTCGGACAACGGCCGGGTGATCCATAGGAAGATGCGAGCTGCCGATTCTTGTGGAACGTTCCTTGACCTCGCACGATACGGAGGACTTGATCATCTCCAGAAGTTCCGGATTGGTGTACATTCCGTTCGGGCGCACATCCACCACAAACGTACACCTGTCCGGCACGACATTGTGCTGGGTTCCGGCATTGATCTGCGTGACGGACATCTTGACGGCTCCGAGGAAATCGGACACCCGGTCAAAACTATGACTTTTGAACCACTGAATATCCTCGATGGCCTTGTAGATGGCGTTGACACCTTCATTTCTGGCAGCGTGGCCGCTCTTCCCGTAGGCCGTGCAGTCCAGCACCATCAATCCCCTCTCTGCGACGGCCATCCTCATCCCGGTCGGCTCGCCCATCACACCGAAATCAATCCGGCCCAGCTCCGGCAGGATCAAGTCGAGGCCACCTTTCCCGCTCACCTCTTCCTCGGCGGTGGCGGAAAAGATCAGCCTGTACGGCTGCTCCTTCTGTATGAGCCTTGAATATGTCTCCAGAAGCGCGACCAGGGATCCGCCGTCATCATTGCTGCCGAGACCGTACAGACATCCGTCCTCAATCTCGGGCGTGAACGGGTCACGGGTGTAGCCTGAAGCCGGTTTCACAGTGTCGATGTGGGCGTTCAGCAATATGGTCGGCCTGCCGTCCACCGGGCCGGACTCCATCCACAGATTGTTGCCCAGCCTCCTGACCGCGAAGCCTTCTGTCAACATCCAACGCTCCAGGAAGTCGGCCACAGCCCCTTCATCCCTGCTGAAGGAAGGAATCCGGATCATATTCTTCAAAAGATCTATCGTGTCCATAGCATACAAATGTACGCAAAAACGATGGTTTTTATGTACATTTGTGGATATGGATTTAGGGACACTTAACAGACAGCAGAGAGAGGCGGTGACCTCGACGGAGGGCCGGGTGCGGGTCGTTGCCGGAGCAGGCTCGGGAAAGACCAAGGCTTTAACCTATCGGTATGCGTACATAGTAAACGAACTGGGCGTGGAACCGGCTAACATTCTGTGCCTTACCTTCACGAACAAGGCGGCGCAGGAGATGAGGAGCAGGATCACTCAGCTTGTTCCGCCGGGGTACACGAACGACTTTGTCTGCACGATCCACGGGTTCTGTGTGAGGTTTCTGCGCGAAGAGATCCATCGGCTCGGCTACCCGAAGAACTTCCAGATTCTGGACGAGGAGGATATGAAGTCCCTGGCCAGGCAGGTGCTGACGGAAAACAACACGGAACGAAGCGTGAAGACAGTGCGGCAACTTCTTGAGGCTCTTGCCGGTACCAAGGCGGCTGAGCCTTATGTTCAGCAATACATTGTCCCGACCTCGCCGGTCTCCGGAAGGACTGACCTTCCGCTCAGTGTCCAGCTTCTGTTCAAGCAAAAGGACAAGATGGCGCTCGACTACGATGACCTCATCCAGTTCACCAGACATATTCTTCAGACATATTCAGAGGTAAGGGAGAAGTGGCAGGAGAGGATGAACTATGTGATGTTGGACGAGGCGCAGGACTGCAATGGCGGTGACTGGGAGATTGTTGAGACGTTGTCCGAGAAGTGCGGTAACCTGTTCATAGTCGGGGATCCGGACCAGTCCATTTATGAGTGGAGAGGGGCGAAACCGGAGAGGTTTCTGGCGTTCAAGGCCGACAAGGACATCATTCTGGACGAGAACTACCGTTCGACTCCAGGGATTCTGAACGTAGCCAACTCAATCATAGTCAACAACAAGAACCGGATAGACAAGCGGATGTTCACCCGCCGGGGCGAGGGCGAGAAGATCGTGCACTTCCACGCGACGGACGAGCGGCAGGAGGCGCAGTGGATCTGTCAGGAAATTCTCCGGAGGCTTGACAATGGCGAGGCGGCATATTCAGATTTCGCGGTGCTGTTCCGCGCGGCGCATCTTTCGAGGTTCATCGAGCAGGCGTTCATCCGAGCGAACATTCCTTACGTGATGTGGGGAGGCGTGCGGTTCTTCGAGCGGATGGAAGTCAAGGACTGCATCAGCTATCTTCGGCTGGTCGCTTCGGACGACGACATCGCTTTCGAGCGGGTAATCAACACTCCGTCCAGAAAAGTCGGGAAGGTAACCCTCGAACTGATAACGGCTTACGCATCACAGGAGGGGACGACACTTTACCAAGCGCTCAAAAATCATCTGGATGACCCGAAGCTGAATCGTGACGCAGTCCGTGAGTTCGTGGCGTTGATTGAGGAATGCCGCTCAAGGGCATATTCAATGGGAGTCTGCGCGATGCTTGAATATATTCTCGAAAAGACCGGCCTGAAGCAGGAATATCGTGACGACAATGACGAGCAGCGCCTGGAGAACATCACCGAGTTGGTGGATTCCATAAGGCTTTACGAAAGCGAACACACTGAATGGGAGCAGCTTCCGCTATACGATTACCTTCAGGACATCGCCCTGTACACGAACGCCGACTACCGGAAGGAGACCAACAAAGTCAAGCTGATGACCATCCATCAGAGCAAGGGATTGGAGTTCCCTTACGTGTTCATCATCGGGCTGAGCGACGGAATATTCCCGAACGCCAGAAGCATCCGGGAACGTAAGAGGACGGCCCTTGAGGAGGAAAGGCGCTTGATGTACGTTGCTGCCACGCGGGCGGAGAAGTGCCTGTTCCTGACCGAGTCCGAAGGCTATGACGTTCAGGCTCAGCAGCAAAAGTTGCCGTCAAGGTTCATCGCCGAGATAAAGCGTGACCTCTTTGTCACGGAAGGAGAGATGGATGAGGCCCTTTGGCGCAGGCTGCAGGAGCAGATCGCCAATGAGAACCTTGACGAGACGACCGAGACTCCCGATGATGCGGGCAGGGCCGACAGCATCACCGTCGGCGACAACGTGTTCCACAAGATCTTCGGCCAAGGCGAGGTCCTTGAGATCAGCGACACCGGCTCCTGCAAGGTACGCTTCGCCGACGGCAAGGTCCGGTTCCTCCGCAGCACGTTTCTAAGCCGTCTCGCATAGGATTCACTCTACCTTAACTTGAATATCACCGGGAAGGTGTAGGTGACTTTCACGGCTCTGTCACGCTGGCGGCCCGGAGTCCATTTCGGGGACATCGAGACCACACGGACGGCTTCATTGTCAAGTGAGGAATCGACTCCTCTGAGGACCTTGACATTGCTGACGGATCCGTCCGGGTTGACCGTGAACTGGAGGGTCACACGGCCTTCGACACCGTTAGCCTGGGCTATGGACGGGTACTTGAGGTTCGAGTTGACCCATTTGGAGAACTCGTTGGCATCCCCACCGTTGAACAACGGCTTTTCCTCAACAGCGAAGAACGGCACAGGAGCCTCGTCAACCTCCTCATCCTGGACACTTTGTGGGATATAATCCATTATAGGAATCTCCATCTGACTGTCATCCAAGGATTTGAACTCCAGATCCTCATCAATCTTTATATCATCCGGAAGAATTTCGATCAGATCGTTGAGAATCACGGCAGGAGCCGGAGGTGTCGGCGGAGTCTCCATCGTCACCGGGATCTCGATGTCATCGTTGATGAACGCCGCATCGTTACCGGCAAGCGTGGCGACCTTGGTCTCAGGTGTCCCCCACTCGAACGCCATCAGAACTATTCCCATCGCAGCCACCAGCCCGACTTCCGTCAGAAGGGTTCTCTTGTTCTCAAGATTGGCCTTGTAAGTTTTCTTTGTCTCCATAATCGTTGATTTTAATGGTTAAACTTTCTGGTGCAAAGTTACGGCTTCCCGGTCACGCCCACCAAATTTCCGGCCTCTGAAAATCTCTCATAGGTCCAATCTAAAAGATTGCAAATCAATAGATTGTGCAAAGTGATATCACCCAGATTCTATCACCCCGCATAACTCATTAATAATCAACGTATATACAATCCACATCTCTTAAATCATTATTAATAAATATATTAGCCCTTCTCCTTTGGTAGATTCACGCCAATGGAGATAAGTGACGAGTAACAGACTGAAAATCATTTCAAAAGGCTTTCACCTATAGCGTAACAGCACTAAAGTCGAAAGCCTATCATATTCGTTAACAAGCAGTTAACAGACACACAGACCTCGCTCAGTCGTCGGTCTCGGGGTCGGCCATGATGGTGGTGCCGGCATTCAGGGCGGAGGCGGAGGTGATGACCACACGGGAGACGCCGGAGTTGATGGCTTCGAAGGCGTTCTGGAGTTTCGGGATCATTCCCTCGGAGATGGTGCCGTCGGCGACCATCGGGGCGAAATCGGAACTGGTTATTGTAGGGATCACGCTTGACGGGTCGTTCAGGTCCTTCATCACACCAGGGGTGGACGAGCAATATGTCAGTGTCACGTCATAGACTGAGGCAAGGGCCTGGGCGACGGACGAGGCGATGGTGTCGGCGTTGGTGTTCAGCATCGAGCCTTCCTTGTCATGGGTCAGCGGGGCCAGAACAGGCACGGCGCCGGACTCAAGGAGGTTTTCCAAAGCCTTGGCGTTGACGTACTTGATGTCACCTACGTAACCGAAGTTGATTGGCTGTACGGGGCGTTTCACACTCATAATCAGATTGAGGTCAGCGCCGGTAAGGCCAATGGCGTTGACACCAAGGGCTTGCAGACGCGCAACCAGATTCTTGTTGACAAGTCCGCCGTAAACCATCGTTACCACCTTCAGCATCTCGGCGCTGGTGATCCTTCGGCCATCGATCATCTGGGTCTCCACGCCCAGCCTGGCCGCCACCTCGGTGGCGATCTTGCCGCCTCCGTGTACGAGAATCTTTCTGCCCTTGAGGCTTGAGAATGACATCAGGAGGGACTGGAGAGACTCCTCGTTCTCCACAATGGCTCCCCCAACCTTAATAATATTCAATGAATCCTTTATCATATTCGTTTTTCTCAAAATTATTTCCGTACACCAAAGAGGCTTTTCCTGTACCAAACGATGACAAAAGGCCATTTGGTACAGGAGAGGCCCCTTTCCTGTACCGTTTCCGCAACAAAGTCTTACTGCAGATCCTCCAGCATCCTCTTCATCACCACCTGGGCGGAGACGACACGGTTGGCGGCCTCCGGAATCACGATGCTGCGAGGAGAATCAATCACTTCGTCGGTCACGATCATATTCCTTCGCACAGGAAGGCAGTGCATGAAGTAGGCGTTGTCGGTGACGGCCATCTGGCGCGCCCCGACTGTCCATGCACGGTCCTGACTGAGGATCTGGCCGTAGTGTGAGACGGAGGACCAGTTCTTGGCGTAGATGAAGTCCGCTCCTTCAAAGGCCTTCATCTGGTCGTACTCCACACGGGCATCGCCGACGAACTGAGGATCAAGCTCGTAGCCTTCCGGATGGGTGATGACAAAATCCACATCGGCGGCATTCATCCACTCGGCGAACGAGTTAGGCACAGCCTGAGGCAGCGCACGCGGATGCGGAGCCCAGGTCAGGACCACCTTCGGACGCGCCACGCTTTTATATTCATTGATCGTTATGAGGTCGGCGAAGGCCTGGCATGGATGGACCGTGGCAGATTCGAGGCTGATGACTGGTTTGCCGGAATATTCGATGAACTGCCTGAGAATGGCCTCGTTGTAGTCGAAGGACTTGTCCTTCAGGCCTGCGAACGAGCGCACTCCGATGATGTCACAGTAGCTGCCGATGACAGGGATCGCCTCACGCAGATGCTCCGGCTTGTCGCCGTCCATCACCACGCCCATCTCGGTCTCAAGTTTCCAGCTGTCGCCGTTGACATTGAGCACTATCGAGTTCATTCCCAGATTCATGGCCGCCTTCTGGCTGCTCAGGCGGGTGCGCAGGCTGCTGTTGAAGAAAATCAGAATGATCGTCTTGTTCCTGCCCAGATTCTGCCATGCGAACGGGGCCGCCTTGACCTGCTTCGCCTCCTCAAGCGCCTTGCCGAGGTCGCCTATGTCACTTACGTGAAAAAAACTTCTCATAATACTTCCTTCAATGCGTCAATGAATATGTCAACGTCCGCCTTGGTAAGTGTGAGCGGGGCAAGAAGGCGGATCATGTTCTTGCCGGAAACGCCTGTGAATACGTGTTTTTCGTAGAGGAGGCGGCCTCTGATCTCGGCGATCGGTTCATTGAATTCTATGCCGACCATGAGTCCGCGGCCACGCACCTCCCTGATTCTCGGAGAGGCCGGAATGGAATTCTTCAGATACTCTCCTACCTCAAAAGCGTTCGCAACGAGATTCTCTTCCTTGAATATGTCAGCGACGGCGTTTGCCGCGGCCATCGCGAGGTAATTGCCTCCGAATGTGGTGCCTAGCATTCCCTTTGTGGCCTCGAACTCAGGAGAGATGAGGACTCCGCCGATCGGGAAACCGTTCGCCATTCCCTTGGCCATCGTGACGATGTCCGGCTTGATTCCGGCCCATTGGTGGGCGAAGAACCTGCCACTGCGGCCGTAGCCGCTCTGGATCTCGTCCAGAATCAGCACCACGCCGGCTTCCTTGGTGACCTGACGAAGGTCTCTCATGAACCGGTCATCAGGGATGACGATTCCGCCGACCCCCTGGATGCCTTCGATGATCACGCCGGCGACATCGCCCTTGGCAAGTTCTGTTCTCACTGCCTCAATGTCATTCAGCGGCAGGAAAGTGACTTTGTGATGCGAGTTGAACGGCGCTGAATACTTAGGATTGTCAGTGACGGCCACAGCTCCGGAGGTCCTTCCGTGGAAGGCTCCCTTGAACGCGATCATCCTGTCCTTTCCGGTGTGGAAAGAGGCCAGTTTGAGGGCGTTCTCATTGGCCTCCGCTCCAGAGTTGATCAGGAAGAGGGAGTAATCCGGTAGTCCGGACAGTTCACCGATCTTTCCGGCCAGCTCGACCTGAAGCGGATTCTTCACGCTGTTGGAGTAGAAGCCGATCTTGTTCAGCTGGTCTGTTATGGCAGCCACGTATTTCGGGTGACAGTGACCGACCGAGATTACGGCGTGGCCTCCGTAGAGGTCGAGATATTCCTGACCCTTGTCATCCCAGATTCTGGTGCCTTTGGCTTTGACGGGAGTCACGTCAAAGAGACTATATACGTCGAATAGTGTCATGATTTGATTCGATTGTTAAAAACGGGTGCCTTTCAGGTGAAGACCGGTGCCCTCCGGGAGGCCGAAAATGAGGTTCATATTCTCGACCGCCTGACCGGAAGCGCCTTTCACGAGATTGTCGATTATGCTGATCACGTGGAGCTTACGGCCGTGTTTACGTACATTGAGCACACATTTATTCGTGTTCACGACCATCTTCAGATCCGGATTCGTGTCGATCACGTGCACGAAAGGCTCGTCCTTGTAGTAGTCTTTGTAAAGCGCAACTGCTTCTTCCTCGGAGAGGTCGCAATCAAAATAAACCGATGCCAGGATTCCTCTTGTGAAGTCTCCTCTGACCGGAACGAAGTTCAACTCGCCCTCGTAACTTGGAGCGAGAGTGTGGAGGGTCTCCCCTATCTCGCCAAGATGCTGATGGGTAAACGCCTTATAGACAGAGAGGTTATTGGCCCGCCAACTGAAATGCGTGGTCTCGGACGGAGCCTGTCCCGCACCGGTCGATCCGGTGATTCCCGTCACGTGAATCTCTGGCAGTTTGTCAGCCTTCGCCATAGGCAGAAGCGCCAACTGGATAGAGGTCGCGAAGCAGCCAGGGTTGGCGATATGCTTAGCCTTCACGATCTTGTCTCTGAATGCCTCTGGAAGTCCATAGACAAAATCCTCCGCATCGGCGGCCAGACGGAAATCGTTGCTGAGATCGATGATAGCACCCTTATAACTCTCTGGCAAAGAATGGACAAAGCCTTTTGATTTTCCGTGACCGGAACAAAGGAATATTACATCGGCCTCTTCCACAGGGGCTTCCGCACTGAACTTCAGATCTGTCTCTCCCAACAAATCCTGATGCGCTGACCACACAGGCTCACCGGCGTGGCTGCCGCTCTGCGCGAAGACAACCTTCACGGCCGGATGATTGGCCAGAATCCGCAGAAGCTCGCCGGCCGTGTAGCCGGCGGCCCCTACGATCCCTACCTTTATATACTCATTTATAATCATTTATTTCATAAATAATTATCATCTACAATTCCTTTTCAAGCTGTTCTCCTTCGTCCTTGTGGGCGGTGTAGTAAACACGCAGAGGGGTGGAAGTCACCTTAATGAAGCCCTTGGCGTCCTCACTGGTCCAGCCTTTCTGCATCTCGCCATATTCACCGAACTTGGTCTTGACAAGGTCGCAAGGGGAATCCACACCGACGGTCGAGAACGACCATGGACGAAGCTCCATTGTAACCTTGCCGGTCACGTTCCTCTGGCTGCTCTCCAGCATCGCCTCGATGTCCCTCATCACAGGCTCAAGGTACTGGCTCTCGTGCAGGAACATCCCGTACCAGTTGGAAACCTGATCCTTCCAGTACTGCTGCCATTTGCTGAGGGTGAACTTCTCAAGGAACTTGTGAGCGGCGATGATGAGCATAGGAGCGGCGGCCTCGAAGCCGACACGTCCCTTGATGCCGATGATGGTGTCCCCCACGTGCATATCCCGGCCGATGCCGTAAGGAGCGGCGATAGACTCAATCTCCTGAATGGCAGTCACTTTGTCAGCGAACTTCTTGCCGTTGACAGCGGCGATCTCCCCTTTCTCGAACTCGATCTCGATGGTCTCGGAGCCATCCTTTGTGATCTGTTTCAGATACGCCTCCTCCGGAAGTCCCTGGGTGGAGTCCAGAATCTCGCCTCCACAGATGGAAGTGCCCCAAAGGCCGACATTGTAGGAATATTTAAGTTTCTTGAAATCAGCCTTGAAGCCGTGCTCATTAAGGTAATCAACCTCAAACTGGCGGGTCAGAGCCATATCCCTTGTCAAGGTGATGATCTCTATTCCGGGAGCCATCACAAGGAAAGTCATGTCAAAACGGACCTGATCGTTGCCGGCGCCAGTCGAACCGTGGGCGATGGCGTCAGCGCCAATCGCTTTCGCGTAGCGGGCGATGGCCATAGCCTGGAATATCCTCTCGGAAGAGACCGAGATCGGATATGTACCGTTCCTCAGCACATTGCCGAAGATCATATAACGGAGACTCTTGTCGTAATATTCCTTGGTCACATCAAGGGTGACATATTCCTTCGCACCCAGTTCGTAGGCATGCTTCTCATTGTCTTTCAGCTGCTCAGCGCTGAATCCGCCGGTGTTCGCACACGCGGCGTAAACCTCATAGCCCTTTTCCTTGGCCAGGTACATCACCGTGAAGGACGTGTCCAGACCGCCGCTGAAAGCGACCACTACTTTCTTCTTTTCCATATTCATTAATTTTTGTTGTCATTCTCGGCCTCGTCGATCCTGCGGATCCTTTCGAGGACTTCCTGCGGGATTTTCGCCGGAAGATGCTCCTCCGGATCGAATAGCATTCCCGTGCAGATGCAATATTTTCTGTCGGTGCGCTTCAGCACATCCACGTTGACGCATCCATCGCAGCCTCGCCAAAAAGCCTCGTCGCTGGTGAGCTCGGCGAAAGTCACCGGCTTGTAGCCCAGCTGGGTGTTCATCGTCATCACCGCCGCACCGCTTGTGAGACTGAATATCTTGGCGTGCGGCCAGCGTGTGCGGGCCAGCGAGAATGTCAGATCCTTTATCCTCTTGGCAAGTCCCAAACCACGAAAATCCGGATGCACGATCAGTCCGGATGTAGTCACGTACTGCTTGTGCTCCCATGTCTCGATATAACTGAATCCAGCGAATTTCTCGCCCTGAAGAGCGATCACGGCCTTGGCCTCCTTGATCTTCTGGGCGACATATTCCGGCTTTCTCTTCGCGATGCCGGTGCCCCTTACCTTGGCCGCCTCCTCTATTGTCTTTAGAATCTCATCGACATAAATGAGGTGCTTGTCCGAAGCGACCTCAACAGTCAATTCGTCCTGCGTCATCTTTTGTTTAGTCCGTTAAATTAATTAACCCTTTTGGTCTCGATGCCTTTGAATATCTCAGAAAGGGACGATGTCACATCTTCGTGCCGGAATCCTTCCCTCAGCACAAGCAGGATCGTGTCATCACCGGCCAACGTGCCCATAACCTCCGGAAGATGCCCGTCGTCAATGATAGAGGCGATCATCCCGGCATGGCCAGGCCTCGTCTTGATCACCGCCATCGAGCCGGAAAACTCCAGACTGTCGATGCTATCAGATGACATTGAGGATTCACGGAAGCTGTTACGCAACATTCCAGGCTGGGGAAGACTGTAACTGTAACCGTTTCCGTCATGTATCTTGGTGATTCTCAATTCTCTGATATCCCTTGACAAAGTCGCTTGAGCGACGCTGAGCCCACGCTGTTCCAGCAGCGTGGAAAGTTCCTCCTGATTAGAGACCCTGTTATCCTTGATCACCTCGCGGATTATTCTTTGCCTTTCAAGCTTACCTTTCATATCAAAAGCATATTTATTCAAACGTTCTGCAAATATATGTATATTTTTTCAACATTTTGGCATTATTAACGAATATTTTTCAGGAATGATGAGAATATCATGAGACTTGGAACGTAAGCATCCGACGAAATGCATATTGTAGCGGGGAGAGATCCTCGCTACTTTTGC
>ERZ1027255.114-NODE-114-length-31001-cov-8.695825_pt1 | contig 31001 bp, 20 predicted proteins | sample MGYA00519261_ERZ1027255 | MGnify/ENA primary metagenome ERZ1027255 (study PRJEB26926, sample SAMN06164399) | human gut metagenome | biome: ENVO:00009003; feature: ENVO:2100002; material: ENVO:00002003 | host: Homo sapiens | place: USA | collected 2012 ...
TGGCCGCATAAGAGAGCCCCCAAAATGAAGCAGGTTATTTTTTAACATTTACTAAGTGTCAATTTACATATCAATTTTGTATATTTGTAATTGAGGCCTTGGCTGTCACGGAGGTTCTGTGGCCGCAGACAGGGCTTACCGAAGTTCAATCACATAAAGACCTAAGAATATGTTCGCAAAAGAGATCTACATCGCAAGACGCAAGGCTCTGTTGGAGAAGATGGCGCAGACCGCTCCGCAGGGGAAGCGTGGAATAGCCCTGTTCGTGGGCAACGTCGAAGCGGCCGCCCAGTACAAGGACAACGCCTATAAATTCCGTCAGGACTCATCCTGGCTGTACTATTTCGGACTCGACGAGCCACGCTATGCGGCCATCCTGGACCTTGACAGCGGAGAGGAGACCATCTTCGCCGACGATGTGGAGATCGGAGACATCATCTGGATGGGACCTCAGCCATCGGTCGCCTCCAAGGCCGCCGAGGTTGGCGTAAATCATTCAGCATCTTACGGTTCTCTGAACATCGCCGTCACTAAGGCTTTGGCCACAGGCAGGAATATTCATTTCCTTCCTCCGAGCCGCTACTACAACACGATGAAACTCGCCGCCCTTGTGGGAATATCCAATGAGGATGTGGCCCGTGTCGCCCCTATCGACGAGGACGGCGGCAAGCACGCCTCCAAGGAACTCGTGCAGGCTGTCATCTCGATGAGGCTTGTCAAGGAACAGTGCGAGATCGAGCAGATCGACGATGCCGGAGCTCTCGGACAGAGGATGCATACTGTGGCCCGCAACAGCGTCAAGGTCGGGATCATCGAGCAGGAGATTGTCGGCAAGATGGAGGGTGTGACCCTCAGCGAAGGTTGGGGCGTGTCGTTCCCGACAATCCTTACCCAGCATGGTGAGACTCTGCACAATCATCTGCACGACAAGGTCATCGAGCCAGGCAAGCTGATGGTGATCGACGCCGGTGCCGAGAATAATATGCACTACGCCTCTGATTTCACCCGCACCCTGCCGACCAGCGGCAAGTTCACCCAGAAGCAGAGGGACATCTATCAGATAGTCTGCGACTGCAACGAGTTGGCGTTCAATCTGACAAAGCCGGGAGTCGCCTATAGGGACGTTCATCTGGCCGTCGCCAAGCTGATGCTGGAGGATCTCAGATCTCTGGACATCGTGCGCGGCAATCTGGACAATATGCTTCACGAAGGCATCGCCGGACTGTTCCAGCCTCACGGACTCGGCCACAATATGGGACTTGACGTTCACGACATGGAGGACCTCGGAGAGGATCTCGTGGGTTACGATCCGGATCAGAAACGCTCCACGCAGCTCGGCCTCGGCAGCCTCAGAATGGCACGCCGACTTGTTCCGGGCAATGTCATCACAGATGAGCCGGGAATATACTTCATTCCGGCCCTCATCGAGAAATGGAAGAGCGAGAAGCGCGACAAGGGCTTCGTGAACTATTACAAGCTGGAGCACGACTACCTCGACTTCGGTGGCATCCGTCTGGAGGACGATGTGCTTGTGACAGAGGACGGCGCGCGCCGCACAGGCCCGAACCGCCTTCCGATCCAGCCGGACGATGTCGAGGCCGCTATGGCTTAGCCGGTAACCTCGCGGATTTAAACAATGAGCGTTTTGGTCATCATCCTTGCCGTGCTGGCAGGAGTGGTCGGCATCATCGGGAGTGTTGTTCCCGCGTTGCCCGGTCCTCCTGTCAGCTGGGTCGGGCTGATGATTCTCTATTTCTGGGGCAAAGGCACGAACGGAGCCGGAGAACCGATGTCGCTGACATTTCTGCTCGTCTGGCTGGGAATCACTGCGGCCGTGACGATCATCGACTACATTGTGCCGTCATGGTTCACCAAGGTCACGGGCGGAACTAAAGCCGCTGGCCGGGGAGCTATGGCCGGGATGCTTGTCGGCCTCTTCGTCCCGCCGGTCGGAATCATCCTCGGCACTCTTCTTGGAGCGTTTCTCGCCGAGTTGGTTTTCGCTGACAAGAACGGCTGGGAATCCGCCAAATCCGCCCTCGGAGCCTTTATGGGATTCCTTTGCGGAACCGGCATCAAGTTGATTGCCAGCGGAATGATGATGTATTACATAGTAGTGTATCTTACTTGAATATGGAAGAGAAATATTCACGTTTCCTTGAGGAAGTAGGGAAATTCGTGCCCAAGAACGCACTCTACACCGATGAGATAAGGCGCTTCGCCTGGGGCACCGACGCTGGTTTCTACAGGCTTGTGCCGAAGATTGTCATCCGGTCGTCCAATGAGAAAGAAGTCTCGAAGATCCTTGAGGCGGCATCGAAGTTTGATGTCCCGGTGACTTTTCGTGCCGCCGGAACCAGCCTTTCGGGTCAGGCTGTCAGCGATTCCGTGCTGATCGTGGCGGGAAAGAACTGGGAAAGATACATGGTTTCGGAGGACGCTTCCGAGATAACCCTCGAACCGGGAATCGTAGGGGCGAGGGTGAACGCCATCCTGAAGCCTTATGGTCGGAAATTCGGCCCGGATCCGGCCTCGATCGGAAGTTGTATGGTCGGCGGAATCGTGATGAACAACGCTTCCGGAATGAGCTGCGGAACCCACGCCAACAGCGACAAGGAACTGGAGAGCGTGCGGATGGTCTTTGCTGACGGAACGGTGCTGGACACGGGGGACGAGACCTCCAGAGAGGCTTTCCGCGCCGGACATCCGGAATTCATCAAAGGAATCGAGGAACTGAGGGACGGAATCCTTGCCGACAAGGAACTCTCTGAACGCATAAGGTACAAATACTCAATAAAGAACGTCACCGGACTCAACATATTCCCTTTCATCAGGTTTGAAGATCCGTTCGACATAATCGCCCATTTGCTGGTCGGCTCCGAGGGTACGCTGGCGTTTATGAGCCAGGTCACGATGAAGACTCTGCCGCTGCCGTCCAAGGAAGCTTCAGCGATGGTCTATTTCGGGACGATAAGGGAGGCTGCCGAGGCCGTTGTGGCGCTCAGAAAAGAAATCAATCCTGCGGTGCTTGATGCCGCTGAACTGCTTGACAAACGGTCGCTTGCGTCAGTAGATGACCCGATGCTTAATGAATATCCCGACAAGGATCTGACCGCTCTCCTGCTTCGCGTCACGGGTGCTGACCAGACGGACTTGGATGCCAACATCGGCAAACTCTCCGAGGTTCTGCGCCGTTTTGCCGTACTGAATGACGCGGAGGGCAACTCGTTCATATTCAGTAGCGATCCTGCCATTACGGGGAACTACTGGGCCATCCGTTCGGGAATATTTCCGTCCGTCGGTGGAATGCGCCGCGAGGGGACGACCTGCCTTATCGAGGACATCGCCTTCCGCATCGAGGATCTGCCAGACGCGACGGTGGATCTTTCGGCGCTGCTGGACAGGCATGGCTACGACGATTCCTGCATCTACGGCCACGCCCTTGAGGGCAACTTCCATTTCATCATCAACCAGTCGTTTGATTCCGAGGCGGAGGTGAGGCGCTATGAGGCGATGATCCGCGACGTGGCGGAGGTGGTGGTCGGGAAATATGACGGCTCCTTGAAGGCCGAGCACGGAACGGGCAGGAATATGGCTCCGTTCGTGAAGTACGAGTGGGGCGAGAAGGCGTTCGGGATAATGAAGCGGGTGAAGGAACTGTTTGACCCTCACGGGCTTCTGAATCCTGGTGTGATCTTCAACGATGATCCGGAGTGCTTCTTGAAGAATTTCAAGGCGTTGCCGGTGCTGAAACCGTGGGCGGATGACAGCAAGGCTGTCGAGCCTGAGTTGGCGGAGATCTACAAGAAACTGAACAAATGCATCGAGTGCGGATTCTGCGAGGTGAACTGCCTTTCCTGCGGCTTCACGCTTTCGTCCCGGACCAGGATCGCCACGCAACGTGAGATCACCGCCCTGCGGGAGTTGCCGGATCCGACCGCCTCGGAACAGACTCGTCTGCGGACGCTTGAGAAGGAATATTCCTACACGGGGGAGCAGACTTGCGCCGGGGACGGCCTCTGCTCAACCTCGTGTCCGATGGGCATCAATGTCGCCGACCTGACTCATCAGCTGAGGAGGGTGAATATGCCCGCGGGCTCTTTCGGCCACGGTTTCTGGAACTTCGTCGCCGGTCATTACGCCGGAGTCAAGAGTGGCCTTCGCGGCGCTTTGAGGATGGCCACGGCCGGCGAGACCGTGCTTGGTGACCTTGCCATGAGCGGCCTATGCCGCTGGCTGCACAACGCCATACGTATTCCGCTTTGGACTCCTGCCACCCCTAAGGCCTATAATATTCCTAAATCGCTCAGGGCTTTGGTAAGTTCCGCAGCCTTTGGCCACGATGGCGCTTCGACTGTCGAAGCGGCCACGGGACCGGCCAGGTCGGGGAGCCTGTCCAAGCGCCCGGACTCGCAAACATCCGAAGCGGCCACAGGAATGCCGACCGTCTGCAAGGTAGTCTATTTCCCGAGCTGCATCAACCAGATGATGGGGCTTCCGAAGCATCACCACGCCGTGGACAAGCCTCTCGTCGAGGAGATGGTGTCGCTGTTGGGCAAAGCGGGCTACGAGGTCATATTCCCGGAGAATATGTCGTCCCTTTGTTGCGGTACGATCTGGGAAAGCAAAGGAATGCCCGAAATCGCCGACAGAAAGACCAAGGAACTCGAGGATGCACTTTGGAAAGCCAGCGAGGAAGGCCGCTACCCTGTCCTTTGCGACCAAAGCCCCTGCCTTCATCGTATGGAGCACAAGATCAAGAAGATGCGGCTCTACGAACCGTCCGAATTCATCCTTGGTTTCCTGACCGACAGGCTGGACTTCCACCAGACCGACACCCCGGTAGCCATTCATCTCACCTGCTCGATGCGCCTGATGCACAAGACCGGCAAGATGCTTGAACTTGCCCGCATGTGCTCCACCAACGTGATTGTTCCAGAAGGCGTAGGCTGCTGCGGTTTCGCCGGCGACAAAGGAATGACCCACCCGGAACTCAACAAGTACGCCCTTCGCAAGCTAAAAGCCCAGGTCAAAGGCGTCCCGGTCGGCTACTCCAACAGCCGCACTTGCGAGATCGGCCTTGCCACCAACTCCGGCATCCCGTACGTCTCCATCGCCTACCTCGTCAACCGCTGCACCACCGCCAAAAATGTGTAACGGATCAGTGGACAATCTTGACATCTGACACAGAAACTCCTTTTTGTACACCGAGCGATCATCTCGGTCGCATACAATCACCTTTTCGGTCGCTGAGCGATCACCTCGGCGTTCACTGAGCCTGTCGAAGTGATCTGTTTCCATGTGTGCCGTAACCGTTATGGATAGTGTAAAGTATTGGGTAATAATGGATAACGCTGCTGCCTTTAGTCGGTTCCTGCCAAAGAGGAGTTGCTATCTGATTCATTAAGAATATCTTACCTGTCACTCACTCTGTATCAATTGGTGGTGATTAATGCGCTGGTTTTCAGAAATATAGCTATTACTCTTCCGCTTGATCTCACCGAAGGGAAGTGCTCAAGATATTCATCAGCAACCATTTACTCTTCACGGCTACAGAATCGAAGAATATTCAGTATCTTTGCCCCTATGGAAGTACGTGCGAAAAAGGCGCTCGGCCAGCATTTCCTGACTGACCAGAGCATTGCAAAGAATATAGTCGGAGCCCTTACCGGGCATCAGGCGTTGGAGGTCGGCCCTGGAATGGGAGTCCTGACCCAGTACCTGCTGCCACGTCCGGAGTTGGCGTTGAAAGTCATTGAGATTGACGGCGAGTCTGTTGTCTATCTGAAGAAGCATTACCCTAAGTTGGGGGAGAACCTGATTGAGGGCGACTTCTTGAAGATGGATCTTGACGGAATATTCGAGGGAGAATATTCAGTGATCGGGAACTTCCCTTATAATATTTCCTCGCAGATATTCTTCAAGATCCTTGAGCATCGCGACCGCATCCCGGAGGTCGTATGCATGATCCAGAAGGAGGTCGCAGAGCGCATCGCCGAGAAGCCCGGCACCAAGACATACGGCATCCTGTCGGTCTTTCTTCAGGCATGGTATGACATTGAATATCTTTTCACTGTGGGTTCTGGAGCGTTCAACCCTCCACCTAAGGTCCAGTCCGCCGTGATCCGTCTCACCCGCAACTCCCGCACGGCCCTCGGCTGTGACGAAAAGCTTTTCCGCACGGTGGTCAAGACAGCCTTCGGCCAGCGCCGCAAGACGCTACGCAACTCCCTCAAGCCGTTGATCCGGCCGGATCTTTTGTCCGATCCTGTCTTCGACCTGCGTCCCGAGCGTCTGAGCGTGGAGGATTTCGTGGCATTAACATTGAAACTTCAGCGTTAATTTTTCGCAAGATTCTTGGAAAACAAGAAAAATTTGTATCTTTGTAGTCCAAATAGTGACGAAAGGTTTGACAACCGTTCGGCCAGAACATCCGGAGAGGTGGGAGAGTGGCTGAATCCACAGGTTTGCTAAACCTGCATACGGGTAACCGTATCACGAGTTCGAATCTCGTTCTCTCCGCAAAAAAGGTCCTGCAGAAATTTCTGCGGGACCTTTTTGGGTCACTGAGCCTGTCGAAGTGACCAGCCTGTATACCGAATTGTGGACTTTATTATGTTTATTATCAAATGATCAGCTATCTGTCTTTGGTGGGTTTACGCTAAGGCTGATGTGTTATCTGCTTGATTAAAAGCATGTTGTATGCCACCGGCTGATACCTAAGAGGTGATGGAGAATGACACTCCTACGGGAACTGTCGCAAATCAACTGAGGGGTGAAAGGTAATAAGGCTGACTCAAAAGCCACGAGGATCGGAGCGAAGCGACCGAAGGGGGTCGGGGAATTCTTTCCCCGTGCCCCTTTGGGGCTGTCCCGTAGGGACTGGGGGTTGAAGGTTTAGGCGGCCTATCAGTTTGTCAGAAGACAAACTGATAGGCCGCCGCTTTCCCCAAAGCGACGGCCTGTTGTATATAAAACGAACTTAACAAATAGACAACAAAAAGAACTTTTGTCTGTCCAAGGACAAAGGTATCAAGATTTATCGAATATCCAAAACTTTTTCGTAATTTTTTAAAACGATTTTTGCGTCAATTGTTCATGAAAGCACCGTTGTTTGCTTACAGATTGATGCAAAATGCCGCTTCGAGACACTTCTGAGGGGGATTCTGTGCAAGATGATCCGGCGATGTTCCGTCTCGACCGCACCATTGGTGGCGGCAAGATTTAAAAGGTTTTCACCCGTTCCTGTACTCACTTGGTGTCATTCCTGTGTGTGCCTTGAAGAACTTGTAGAACACGGACGGATTCGGGAAATGCAGTTTGAAAACGATCTCCTTAATGCTGTCGTCGGTGTACTTGAGCATATTCTTGGCCTCCAGAATCACGAACGAGTCGATCCAGTCCGGCGCCGACCGTCCGCTTACCTGCTTGATAAGCTTGGAAAGGTATTTGGGTGTCAGGCCAAGATGGCTCGCATAGAAGGCCATGTTCCTTTCTGAGGTGTGATGCTCGGTGACGAGCGCCATGAAATGCTCGAAAATCAGTTTTACTCTCGTGTTGACCGCCGCTCCAGGCAACTCGGGGGTTCTGGCCGCACTCTTCTCCATTAGTCCTCCGAGAACATAGAACAGCGAAGCTATCAAAGAACCGACCGCCTCCCTTTTGTTCGGCACATCCGAGGACAGGATTACCCCTATAAGATCCAAATATTTGGAACAGAATGCGATGTTCCTGTCGTCAAGTTGAATGCATGGTTCCGTCAGCAATTTCAGCCGATCGTCGAAAATTTTCTTAAAGTCGAAACTTATACTGGAAAGATACTCCTTGGAGATCGCCACGACAATGAACTCGAATCCGTTGTCGCCTTCATTGCCCAGCCTGTTTATCTTTATGATGTTCCCCGGGGTGCCGATGAACAGCGTACCCTTGACCACTTTGTAAGACCGAAGGTTGATCTCCACGTTCAACTCTCCTGATTTGCAGAAAATCGCGATGTACGCATCGCTGCGGCAAGGATATCTCAGAAACTGGAGATTGTCGCTGTATTTGACGTCCATGATGAAGAAATCGTCTTCAAGCTGGATCTCGTTCTGGACAGGAACGAGTTTCCTGATCTGCTTAAGACCTATGTTCAATAACGAATCTGGCATTCCATAAAATGTTTTTAGCGTCTGGCGGCAAAATTAGGAAATATTCTTGTCATTGCAAAATTTCGCAATATTCTACCTTTTGATAATTATAGAGTCCAATCGTTCATTCTAATGGTATAATTTGGCAGTCAATTTGTAGTGAAGCCTATCGCTTGTAAGAAGAACAAAAAATTTATGAATATGAACAAGTACTTTGTCAAAATCTCAACATTGGTCGCTATGGCTCTTGTGCCGGTTGCGATGAATGCCCAGCAGACGTTGACGCTGGAGCAGTGCCGCGAAATGGCAATCGAGAACAACAAGACCTTGAAACAGGCCGAGACCAAGATTGAAATGGCAGGCTATGACCGTAAGATAGCGTTCGCGAATTATCTCCCGAATATCTCGGCGACAGGGGCGTACATCTATAACGCCAATGACATCGCCCTTGTCAGCGACGCCACCTCGCAGAAGCTCCAGAATATGGGAACGCTCATACATTCCCAGACTCAAGGTTTCGCTCAGGAACTGATGACCGCTATAAAATCCAATCCGGCGGCCGCTCTTGAATATGCCAACAGCCCTATGTGGCAGACGGTTCTCGGAGCGCTTTCGCAGACGGATATGTCACAGACAATCAATGCCCTTGGCAAGGAAATCGATGACGCTTTCCATCCGGATATGCAGAATATTTTCGCAGGTGCGGTGACGGTTCAGCAACCGGTGTTCGTGGGAGGCAAGATCATAGCTGCCAACAAGATTGCCAAATTGGCGGAGGAACTGTCAAAGACCCAGTACGACCAGCAGTACCAGCAGGTTATAGTTGATGTTGATCAGGCATATTGGCAGATTGTTTCCATCGCGAACAAGAAGAAGCTTGCCGACGCCTACGCTGATCTCCTGCATAAGATGGAACACGATGTTGCCCTTTCTGTTCAGGAAGGTGTGGCGACTGAGTCTGATGCTCTCCAGATAAAGGTGAAAGCCAACGAGGCGGACATGCTCAAAACCAAGTCCGACAATGGCTTGACCCTTGCCAAAATGCTTCTCTGCAAGCAGATAGGTCTTGATCTCGACACCGAGATTGTCCTGGCGGACGAGGCTCTCTCTGACATTCCGGTCCCTCAGATGGGTGCCGCCAAGGATCTCGAACAGATCTATGCTGACAGGCCGGAGACAAAGAGCCTTGAACTCGCGTCTCAGATCTATGACGGGAAGGTCAGGGTGGCAAGGGCTGACATGATGCCGAAAGTCGCTCTGATGGCCGCATATTCAGTGACCAATCCAAACATAAAGAATGGTTTTCAGAAGGACTGGGGCGGCTTCTTCAACGCCGGCGTGATGGTGAACATTCCGATCTTCCACGGATTCGAAGCCATGAGCAAGACTCGTAAGGCCAAGGCGGAGGCCACACTTTACAGAACCCAGCTTGAGGATGCCAAGAACCTCATCAACCTGCAGGTGACCCAGTTGCGCAAGCAGGAAGGCGAGGCGTTCGAGAAGCTCACGATGGCTCAGAACAACCTGTCCAGCGCGGAGGAGAACCTCCGTACCGCGACTGTCGGCTTCGAGGAAGGCGTGATCGAGACCAACACGGCTCTCGCCGCCCAGACCGCTTGGCTAAAGGCTCATTCTGAATATATCGACGCGGGGATCGAGCTTCAGATGCTCGCCGCCAACCTGAACAAGGCGGAAGGCAACAACCACGCTCAGGCAAGATAATCAACGGATAATGATAAAAATTTAAGAATATTATGGAAAAGGAAAAGAAAAGCTACAATCTTGTGATTGGCATTGTGGCGCTGATCGTAATCATCCTTCTGATCGCCGTCATCGGCTATTTCGTCTCTAAACCAAAGCCTCTGATGATTCAGGGCGAGGCAGAGGCCAGTGAGTATCGTGTGTCCGGCAAGGTTCCGGGCAGGATCGAGGAGCTTTACGTCAAGGAAGGCCAGATGGTCCACAAGGGAGACACCGTCGCCCTCATCGACTCTCCTGAGGTGCGTGCCAAACTGGCACAGGCCAACGCCATCAAGGCGGCTGCCAGCTCACAGAGCAGAAAGGCTCAGAACGGAGCCCGCAAGGAGCAGATCGCCGGAGCCTATGAGCTTTATCAGCAGGCTCTTGTGCAGGAAGACGTGATGAAGAAGTCTTTCGACAGGATCCAGAAGCTCTATGACCAGAAAGTCATCGCGGCTCAGAAATACGACGAGGTGAAGGCCAAGTACGATGCCTCCGTCGCTCAGACAAAGGCTGCCAAGAGTCAGTATGACATGGCTGTCAACGGAGCGCGCGAGGAGGACAAGGCTGCGGCCAAGGCTCTCGTCGATCAGGCTAACGGCGCGTTGATGGAGGTGGAGTCTTATCTGAGCGAGCTGTACCTTACGGCTCCTGCTGACGGAATCATCTCGGCTCTTTTCCCTAAGGTCGGCGAGCTTGTCGGCCAGGGAGCGCCTGTCGCCAGCGTTACGGACCTGAATGATGTATGGTTCACTTTCAATGTGCGTGAGGACTACCTCCACGGCATGAAGCAGGGCGACAAGATCACGGTGATCATCCCGGCCCTTGACGGCAAGGAGGTTCCGGCCACCATCAACTATGTGGCTGTCCGTGAGTCCTACGCCACGTGGAAGGCCACCAAGGAAACTGGTATGTACGATGCCAAGACCTTTGAGGTCAGGGCCGTTCCGGATGTGACGGTGGACGGCATTCGTCCTGGTATGTCCGCAATCGTTAAGTAAGGACTATCATCATGACTAATTGGCAGAGAATAATTGCGGTGGCCCGCCGCGAGCTCAGGATCATCAGGCAGCGTCCGATCTATCTTCTGGGTTCGGTAGGCGTGATAGCCTTCTGCGCCATATTCTTCCTGACATTTCTGAAGGACGGTCTGCCGAGTGATGTTCCGATCGGTCTTGTGGACTACGACTACTCGTCCACCTCAAGGAATTTCTGCCAGCAGCTGGATGCCACCCAGTTGGGAAAGGTTGTCCACTACGATTCGTTCGCGGCTGCCAGAGAAGACATGAACAGAGGCAAGATCGCGGCTGTCTGTGTCGTTCCTGTGGGGATGAACGATGACATCCAGGCGAACCGTCAGCCGAAGATCACGTTCTACGTCAACGGCTTGTACTTCGTCAGCGGGGCGCTTGCGTGGAAGGATCTTCTTCAGATGGTCAATCTGACCAACGGAGCCGTGCAGAGGCAGGCCTTCAGGGCAAGAGGTTACAACGACAGCCAGATCATGGGCATGATCCGTCCTGTGGACGTGGATGTCCATCAGATCGGCAACGTCGGCACCAACTACAACTACTACCTCAGCAGCGTCCTGCTGCCGGGTGTGCTGGAGATGATCGTGATAATCGTCCTGATATATTCATTGGGAGCGGAGCTTAAGTATGGTACCTCCAGGCATCTGCTGCAGACCTCCGGCAACTCGATCGTGACCGCCCTCGCCGGCAAGCTTCTGGTGTGGACGCTGACATTCTCGGCGATCGGGCTGATACTGATCTTGCTGCTCTTCCATAGGCTGCATTTTCCGTTGGCGGGATCCATCTGGAACATGTTTTTGGGCATATTCCTTATGATCTTCGCCAGTGAGGCGATTGCTATATTCATCCTTGAGATGCTTCCTGTGCCGAGGTTGGCGTTGAGTATCGGCGCTCTTTACAGCGTGCTTGGATTCTCCCTCTCGGGCTTCACGCTTCCGATAGAGGCCATGCCGCCTTACATCCAGGGACTTGCTGCGGCGTTCCCGTTGCGTCATTATTATCTGTTCTATGTCCAGGAGGCCATATTCGGAGCCGGATTCGCCGGATGGTGGAAGCAGGTGATCTACTTGCTGATCTTCATTCTGTTGCCGCTCATAGGTCTTGTGCGACTCAAGAAGGCCTACATTCATCAGAACTTCCCTAAAGACTAAGTGACATGAAAAATACATACGCAAAAACATGGATCAAGGACTTCTGGGGCATATTCTGTCATGAACTTCGACAGATTTTCTCAGACAGCGGCGTGCTGCTGATCTTCCTTGTCGCCGGACTTGTCTATCCGCTGCTTTACAATGTCGTTTACCTGAACGGTATTCTTTCTGAGACTCCCGTTGCCATTGTTGACAATTGCGACAGTCCGGACAGCCACCGCTTCATCAGGGAGATCGACGCCACCCGAGAGGTCGAGGTCGGGGCGAAATGTATGAATATGGCCGAGGCGGAAAAGATGATGCAGGAACGCAAGGTCAACGGTATCATCTATTTCCCTTCCGACTTCACGGAGAAACTGGCTCGAAACGAAACCTCCACATTCTCCGTCTATGCGGACATGAGCAGCTTCCTCTACTACAAGAACGCTCTCATGGCCACCAACTTCGTGATGCTTCATGAGATCGGTCAGATCCAGATGCAGAGGTTCTCGTCCCTCGGGATGACGGAACAGGCAGCGTCCCAGACTGTCAAGCCGCTCGGCTACGAGGACAATAATCCCTACAACAGGGCCTTCAACTACAGTTTCTTCCTGATCTCGGCCATCCTGATGATCATCATCCAGCAGACGCTTTTCTACGGAATGTCACTGCTGGTAGGAACCGCAAGGGAGAGGAACCGCAGTTTCGCATCGCTTCCTGACAGACTTGAAGGTCACGGTGTCGGGCGTGTGGTCATGGGACGTGGAGGCGCCTACTGGCTGCTGTACATTGCCGTGGGTATGTACATAGCCTTCATCGTCCCCGCAATATTCGGAATCCCTCAAAGAGGTGAGTTCAAGGATGTCCTTGCGATGCTGGTCTTCTTCATCACTGACTGTGTGTTCTTCAGCATGGTCTGGAGCACGCTGATCACGAGGAGGGAGTCCGTGTTCATCCTCTTTCTGGCGATGTCGCCTGTGGCTTTGTTCCTGACCGGTTGCTCATGGCCGACATTCGCGTTCCCGGGCTTCTGGAAGGTGTTCTCCTACATATTCCCGTCCACTTTCGGCGCGCAGGGGTTCATCAACCTCAGCACTGCCGGTGGCGAGATGGGAGCGGCTGACGTGCAGATGAAGGCCATGATCATCCAGACGGTCATCTATTTCTTCCTTGCATGCGTGGCTGTCTATGCCGAGAACTGGGTACTGCGTCACAAGGAGCAGATCCGTCAGAGAAGTGAGCGGCTCGCCAAGCGTGTGGGCATCGACAGCGCCGAGGACGCTAAGATCATCGCCGGAGAATAGGACGCGATCCGGTAAAAAGAAAACTCCCTCCCGATTTTTGCACGTTACCAAAAATCGGGAGGGAGTTTTCTCTTTACCGGTCGCAGAGCCTACCGAAGAGGCAGTCGTTCTGCAGTTATATGTCTGCTTTTATTATTCCCCTACGTGGAACGCCACGCGGAGTTCCTCGATCTCCTCGTCGGTGATCGGGTTCAGCTTGCCCAAAGGAGCGGCGAGGATCAGCGAGCGGGCGCTGAAATCTGCCACCTCAAGACGGTCGAACGTGTTGATGAGCTGGTCACCGGTCACGACGACGGAATCGTTTTCCAGCATCACGAACGGTCTCTGTTTGAACTCATCGGCGAGTTCTGTCAGATGCTCGTTGTACTGGCTCCCGAACGGGAATGTCGGGATGTCCTGAAGGAATATCCAGCTCTCCGGGATTGTTCGCACGTCGAATTTCACTCCGGTCGTGCAGAATCCCATCAGGGCAGGGGACTGGGTCAGGATGATTGAGTTGACCTTCGGGTTGCGGCGGTAGATCTCGTAATGAAGTGCCACAGAGCGGCTTGCGTTCTTCCCGGCCTCTACCATTCCGTCTTTGATCTGCACGATGTCTTCCGGCTCAAGATCCCAACGCTGCATGCTGGACGGAGTGATGAGGAAATCATTGCCTCTCCAGCGCACGGATGCCGTACCGTAGGAACTGCACATAAGCCCTTGTGAGCAGGCTCTGCGGACAATTTTGCAGATTTCCGCGCGGATCGCCCTCTCATCTGAAGGGTGCGTTACGTTCATAAAGTGTTGGAACGGAACGTTCACGGCTTTCTCGTGCTGGAGGATCTGATCCTCGCTGAGGTATTTAGGCTCTCCCAAAGTCTTGGCGTTCAGGATTGTGCGCGCGCAGAGCTCCAGGGTCTCAAACCTCTGGTAAGCATCAGCGATGTCCTCACCGGCAACCACGACACCGTGGTTCTCCATGATGACGGCCTTGTAGTCCGGGTTCTTCTTGAATTCGGCCACAATTTTCTTTCCCAGAAGCTCGCTTCCAGGGAGGGCATATTCAGCGAATCCGACAGGGCCGCAGGTCGCGCGCGCCTGAGGGATGATGCTCGTGTCCGGAACCTGGTGAACCATACTGAAGGTGACCAGTCCAGGAGGGTGGGCGTGGATCACTGAATGAATATGCGGGTTCATCTTGTAGATGGCCTTGTGGAAAGGGTACTCGGATGAAGGTCTGTGAGGTCCGATGATGGTTCCGTCAGCCTTCACGCACATGATGTCCGCCGGAGTCAGCGAACCTTTGTCAATCGCCGCCGGGGTGATCCACATATCTCCGTTCTCGTCCATGATGGACAGGTTTCCGCCGGAGGTGGTGGTCATCTCGCTGCGATAAATCCTGCCGATGATGATAGCGATCTGCTCGGCCGGATGCATCAGATTTACGTCAAGTTGTTTCATGATATTAATGAATTACATTGGAAGCCGCTTTACTTTGCCTGAAGTCAAGGTCGCTTCCCGGATTTACAATTATGCCAGCATGACCTGCCCTCCCGTCACAGGGATGGCCTGTCCGGTCTCTCCGGTCTGGTCGATGGCGTAGAGGATGGCCTTGCAGACATCCACAGGGTTGCATCCCTTGCGCATAGGCACCTGGGCGAGATAGTAGTCCTTGACATCCTGCACGGTCTTCGCTCCCGGAACCTTGCCGGCGTTGAGGTACTGGATGAACAGTCCGTTCTCCGGGTTGCTCCACAGAGGACCATCGTAGTAGTTGCCAGGGCAGATGCTGTTGACTTTCACCCTGTAAGGGGCGAGCTCAAGCGCGAAGGACTGGGTCAGGCCTATTCCACCGAACTTGCCGCCGGCGTAGGCGAAGTTGGCCTTGCTGCCGCGCAGGCCGCTCTTGCTGTTGACCTGGATGATGTCGGCGAAATATTCAGGATCATATTTCGTCTCGATCTTCATTATGTGTGAGGCGACCTTCGCGCAGAAGAAGTAGGCCTCATAGTTGATCTTGGTGACGAACTCGAAGTTCTCCGGAGTCATCACGTCCAATCCGCCGGCGCGGACAACCCCGGCGTTGCTGACGAACGCGTCAAGCGCGCCGAAGTTCAGAATTGTCTCCTTCATCAGGTTCCGGAGGCTCGCCATGTCCGCGACATTTGTCTTTACGAATATGGCCTTGTTGGCTCCCGCTTTCTCGTTGAAGCTGGCGGCGGTCTTCTCGCCGGTCGCCTCGTTGAGGTCGGCCACCACGATGTTGGCTCCCTGGGCCATCAGCTCACGGGCGATGCCTTCTCCGAATCCCTGGGCGGCTCCGGTCACGATGATCGTGCGGCCTTCCACACGGCCTTTGGATGCACTGGAGGCCACCTTGCGGCGGTAGTTCTCCACCTCCCAGTTGTCGATGAAGTCGATCCAAGCCTGCTCCATCGGATGCTCTCCGCCGAAGCTCTGCGCATAGAACGCTACCTTCATCGCGTCCGTGAACACATCGGTGATGATCTGTGCGTTCCTGGAGCTGTCTCCCACGGCGATGAGTCCGATTCCTTTGATGAGCAATACCTTAGGCGTGTAGCCTTTCCCGCTTACGAAAGCCTCGATTTCCTCCTCGGCCTGCTTTAAAATCTCTTCATCTGACTCGGCTTCAATGAATATGTACGAGCTCTTGCAGTACACGATGATGTCCGGGGTGAACGGCTTGGCGATCATCTTGAAGTTTCCTTCAATGAAATAATCCACAAGGGCGTTCTTCGTGACTTTCAAGGTCTTGAAGCCTCGGCCGGAGCGGGAAAGCATCTGCCTGATCGCCGGAACGACATCCGTAACAGTCTCCGAGACAGCCGTGTCACCCTCCGGAAGAGCGGCGACCTTGGCCTCAAGTTTTCCAAGGACTTCTGAATATATTCCCTCAATCTCAGCGGTGGTGTCCCCACCCACGAATATTCCATGATTCTGAAGGAATATCACCTGGGGTTCCTTGCCTTTCTCAGCCTTGTAGGCCTTTATCCGGTCATAGACCTTCTTGAAAAGCGTGTAGCCCGGGTCGGTATATTCAATGTAAAGGGCATCTGGGAATATCTCCTTGCACGCGGCCTCGGCGTTCACCGAGCACATCAGGCCGTTGACAAGGGTAGGGTGGAGGTGAACCACGAAGGCGAATCCCATGCAGTTGTGCAGGGATGTCTCCACTGAAGGCCTTCTGTCCTTTGTTATGCAGGCCGCTGCGAGGTCGTTCTTGACTTGCTCCTCGCGGATTGCTGTGTCCTCATTGTAAGCCTTTTCGCCCATCTCGTTCAGAAGGGCTCTGTCAAGGACAGCGAACCCGTCCTCTGTTATAGTAGCGAGGGCGTGGCCGCTGGCCTTCACCCAAAGTCTGTTCTCATCCTTGTAGGAAGTGTTGCCACCTCCGGCGATCACGAACCTGGAGTCCTGTCCGAACTTCCGGGAAATCGCGATAAGGTCTTCAATCTGTTTCATATTCGTGTGTCAATTATGTGTTCTGTTCGCTGAGCTGACATATTCCTAAATGGCTAATGTCTTGCGGATCAGCTCGTCTCCCGCTTCGATGGAGTTCAGCCCAGCCTGGTGTGCGGCCACCGCGCAAGCTCCACGGTAGTTGGTCTCGCGCAGTTTTTCGCTGAGCCCTTCGGCGTTGTCGCGGGTGCGCAGACGGATCGGCTCCAGCGCCGGGGTGTTGTGCTCCGAGCCGAAAGTGACGATGAATCCCTCGTCCTGGAGGTAGCCTGAATATTCCTCAAGCACGGCCGTCGTGTTGCGGGTCGTGATGAATTCCACGGACTTGATTCCGCGCTTTTTCAGCGTGTCGGCGGCCTTTTGCAGATCGCCCTCGAAGTCGGTGAAGTTGCCTTTCGAGTCGTCCGCGAGGAACGGGTAGGTAGGGATTCCGCCGGCGGCCTTGATGATTTGGCAGACTGTCTCCATCGGCAGGAACGCCTTAGGATCCTCAGGCACGAACGCCGCGCCTCCGGCCTTGAGGAGCTTGCTTCGGATCTCGTTCTCCATCGCCGCCTCGTTGTCCGGTGCGGATTTCAGTGGCTGTCCGCCGAAGATTCTCTCGTAGAGGGCGAGCCTGTCCTGGATTTTGTCGGCTTTGGCGTCAACCGCCATCCTGAGAGCCTTCGCAAGGTGACGCTCACGCACCGATCCTCTGGTCAGTTCCTTGACAATATATTTGAAATCAACGTTGAATCCGGCCTTGACCTCATCCAGATGGGCGTTCAGTTTGGCGCACATCCTTTCAACCTGGGCGTTGGACTCAGCCCGTACATCGGCGAGCATCTGAGCCTCTTTGCCGCTGAGTATCACCGGATAGGCCAGTCCCTTTCCGCTCAGGTAGGTGCGTCCCGGGTTGTTCGGGTCGTTCACTCTTAATCCGGCGGCCTGGTCCTCGCTGTTCAGAGAGATGAACTCGATGTTGAACATCGGGTAGAGATGCCTTGCGGCGCATTCGTCATTCCACTCCCTGTAGCCGTCGAGGCTGTAGAAGTCATTGATTCCCACAACTTCGACACCTTCGGCGGCGGCCATATCAAGGGCTTGTCTCACGTCTTTGAAGGCGCTGAAGGAGTACGGTGTGTGCAGATGGGCGTTAACGTCGATTATCGTTTTCATATTCATGAATATTCTTTGTTCAAAGTTAGTAATAATCTTATAAAGGTCATTCTGCAATGCGGATTTTTGAAGCCGTTCGGTCAAATTTGAAATTAATTTGCTAAATTTGTGGAATATGCCACGAAATATTTTCGATAACATAAAACATCTTACAAATGGAAAAGAAACAACAAGGTAACATTTTCGCTATTGTGATTATGTTCTTCCTGTTCGCGATGATCTCATTCGTGACGGGATTCCAGAATCCGTTCGGAGTCATCGTGAAGCAGCAGTTCGCTGCTTCGAACTTTATGTCCCAGCTGGGCAACGCCGCCAACTTCATCGCCTATGCGTTCATGGGTCTGCCAGCTGGTATGATCCTGTCCAAGAAGGGCTACAAGTTCACCGCCCTCGCGGCCGTGACCGTAGGATTTGTCGGAGTCGGCATCACATTCCTTTCAGGAATCGCCGGCAGCTTCGCCGTCTATCTTCTCGGCGCGTTCATCTCTGGTTTCTCAATGTGTATGCTCAACACGGTTGTGAACCCTATGCTCAACACTCTCGGTGGTGGTGGAAACAAGGGTAACCAGCTCATCCAGTGGGGCGGATCCTGCAACTCCTTGAGCGCCACGATCGTGCCCGTGCTCGTGGGTTATCTCATCGGTGACGTTACGAAGGACACCCAGATCGCCGATGCCAATCCGGCGCTCTTCATCGCGATGGGCATTTTCGCTCTGGCGTTCATCATCATCGCGGCCTCGCATATTCCTGAACCTGAGCTTGAGGCGGCTGCTGCTTCCGGAAAGACGCAGCAACTCACCATCGGCGAGAGCGTCAAGGGAGCCCTCTCCTTCAAGCATTTCGTGCTTGGTATCATCGCCATATTCGTCTATGTGGGTGTCGAGGTAGGTATTCCTAACTTCGTGAACCTATACATGACATCCGCCGAGATCGGCATCAGCGCCGCTGTGGCTGGAACAATTGTCGGGATGTACTGGTTCCTCATGCTTTGTGGTCGTCTCGTGGGAGCTTCCGTCGGAGGGAAGGTCTCCAGCCGCGCCATGGTCAGCTTCGTGGGCACTGTCGCCATCATATTCCTTCTTCTTGGAATGTTCCTTGGTGACACGACAACAGTCAAGTTCCCGGCCATCACCTCCCAGCTGTCATTCTCCCTCGCCGAGATTCCGATCGGAGTGATGTTCTTCATCCTCTGCGGACTCTGCACATCCGTGATGTGGGGCGCCATCTTCAACCTTGCCGTCGAGGGTCTCGGCAAGTACACATCTATCGCTTCCGGCCTGTTCATGGTGATGGTTTGCGGTGGTGGAATCCTCCCTCTCATCCAGGGTGCCGTCGCTGACGCCACCAACTATCTGATGAGTTACATCGTTATCATCATCGGTGTCGCCTATATCCTTTGGTACGCCCTCTTCGGCTCTAAAGTAAAGAAAACCGCTTAATTTGAAATCCCGTCCCGGTGGGGTTCTCCACCGGGACTTATCATAGCCAAATATTATGGAACAGAATCTAGTAATAGGAATAGATGTCGGTGGACAGACCACCAAATGCGGGGTTGTTGACGCGCGCGGAACCGTGCTCGCCCAGACAGTCATCCGTTCAGACTCCTACACTACTGTCGAGCCTTACATCGAGGAACTTGCCGCGGCGCTGAAGAAGATCATCACCGATGCCGGTGCCGAAGGGCAGATCCGTGGAATCGGTGTGGGCGCTCCTAACGCCAACTACTACACCGGTGAAGTCGAGAATGCCGTTAACCTTTCTTGGGGAAGAGCTGGTTCGATTCCTTTCGCCAAGATGCTTACCGAAGCGATGGACGGCATCCCTGTGACCCTAACCAACGACGCTAACGCCGCCGCGATGGGTGAGATGACCTACGGTGCCGCGAGAGGTATGAAGAATTTCATCATGATCACCCTCGGAACCGGTGTCGGCAGCGGAATCGTCATCAACGGTGAGATGGTCTATGGCCACGACGGATTCGCCGGCGAGCTCGGCCACACCACGATCGTCCGCCACAACGGCCGTCATTGCAACTGCGGAAGAAACGGTTGCCTTGAGGCCTACTGCTCAGCGATCGGAGTCGCCAAAACCGCCCGCGAGTGGCTGGACATGAGCAGTGAGCCGTCATCCCTCAGAAGCCTTGACAACATCACTTCAAAGGATGTCTATGAGGCCGCCAAGGAAGGCGATGCACTTGCCATCAAGATCTTTGAATATACCGGAACCCTCCTCGGCCAGGCTTTCGCCGACTTCATCGCGTTCTCCTCTCCTGAGGCCATCGTTCTCTTCGGAGGTCTCGCCAGAAGCAAGGAGTTCCTCACCGAGCCGATCCTCCGTTCGATGAACGACAACGTCCTCCCTCTCTGGAAGAACAAGGTCCAGCTCGTATATTCCCAGCTCAAGGAGTCCGACGCCGCCATCCTCGGCGCCTCCGCCCTCGCCTGGGAACGATAGCCTTTCCCGATGCGGCATCCGGCCTGGCCTTGAAGCCTTGCTTGGTGCCGTTGAAAGAGCGAGCCTCCCTTCAACCGTGGAGCGCAAGCTCTTGTAAATGAATATACTGACGCACCCTCCTTGTGCCTGACATAGGGCTGAGGAGGGTGCGTCATTTTGTTGATCTTCAGTTGCTTGGTCTCCACGGAAATACCGTGCGGCCTTTCGGCGGAAGAATGCGGTATTCTACACTTTTCTGTCAAGAATCTCCTTGTGGAACGGGCCGACACACTTGCTAAATTCGCAACATGAGTTGCGCGAAGATTCTTTTGCTCTTATTAATGGCTTGCGAGAACTGGCTCAAGTGCCACTCTGCAAACTTATTTGCTCTTTTATAAATTACTCTTGCTTTTCCGTGTAATGTATTATAAATTTGTGATATAGTATTGTATATGATCCTATGACCTAGTGGCCGGACAGTACTGTAAGCGTGACTAGCGATTGACTCAACATAGGGGACTGACCTCTGAAATCGTAGAAGCAGTATTGCCTATGATTATTCTTAACGATTGGGGATCAATTCTTTTTTTTGTAAAACTTTGGACAAAGACTTTTTATGAACAAACAACTTCTTTTTTGTGTTTTGTCTCTTCTCGCCGTTCTCTCTGTCAGTTGTAATAAATCTGATGGAGAATCTACTATATATGGCAAAAGCTGGGAAGAAAAATGGATTGTTGCATCAAAGACAATCACCGCTACAGGAGCCAATGGGCCTGAGACATGCTATTGGATAAAGGTTGACAACAACCCTGTCTGGCAAATTAGTCATAGCCAGATAGATGGCTTCAACTATGAAAGTGGCTACGAGTACGAACTGCTTGTTAATGCGCAAGAAATACTTGATCCTCCTCAGGATGCGTCTTCCTGTGAATATACGCTTCTCTCTGTTGTGTCAAAAATATTAAAAGACTCTGATGTCCCGCTTTTGACAAATACTCCATTAGAATGTATGTCGAATGCCGAATCTTTTCAAAATGGTTCAAGACATTTTTTCTGATCCTGTTGCCATTATTGAAGGAGATATTCTCCTTTCAAAAGAGCAGACTGAAACTATTATGACAAGATCTGGAGCACACCTAAGCGTTATGGACGGTTAACGGCAGCATTAGCAAGAATCTCTTTTAGGAACGGGCCGGTGACGGAGGCGGGGTTCTGGGCGAGTTGCTCGGGAGTGCCTTGGGCGACGATGAGGCCGCCGCGGCGACCACCGTCGGGACCGAGGTCGAAGAGGTAGTCCACACTCTTGAGAACATCCAGATTGTGCTCGATGATGATCACCGTGTTGCCTTGATCGACAAGTTGTTGCAGAACGTTGAGCAATACCTTGATGTCTTCGAAGTGAAGGCCGGTCGTCGGCTCGTCAAGGATGTACAACGTGTTGCCGGTCGCCTTTCTGAACAGCTCCGCCGCCAGTTTCATTCGCTGACTCTCGCCGCCGGAAAGTGTCACGGCTGACTGGCCGAGATGAACGTAACCGAGACCTACATCGACCAACGCTTTCAGTTTCTGGGCGATGGCCGGAATCGGCTTGAAGAACTCATAGGCCTCGCTGATAGGCATCTCAAGCACATCGTTGATGCTCTTGCCCTTGTAATGCACGGCCAGCGTGTCCTCCTTGTACCTCTTGCCCCTGCACTCATCGCAGACCACATTCACGGACGGCAGGAAGTTCATCTCGATGACCTTGATTCCGGCCCCCTTGCAGGCCTCGCAGCGTCCACCAGCCACGTTGAACGAAAACCGGCCGGCCTTGAACCCGCGTACCTTTGCGTCCGGAGTGTCGGCGAACAGGTTGCGGATGTCGTTGAACACACTCGTGAACGTGGCCGGGTTTGATCTCGGCGAACGTCCGATCGGGCTCTGGTCGATCTCTATCAGCTTGTCGATGTTCTCGACACCCTCCAGTGAATCGTAAGCCAAAGGATGCAGCTTAGCCCTGTAGAACTTGTTCTTGAGAATCGGCATCAGAGTCTCGTTGATGAGCGTGGACTTGCCACTCCCACTCACTCCGCTGATCCCGATGAAGCATCCCAGCGGAAAATCTACACTGACATTCTTCAGGTTGTTGCCCCTCGCTCCCTTGATGCTCAAGAACTTGCCGCTTCCTGCCCGGCGCTCGGACGGAATCTCGATCGAATCTTTCCCTTGAAGGTAATCCAGCGTCTTTGACTTCCCGAATATGCAGTGTCCGGCGGTCTCCTTGTCCAATGAGGAAGGAATCTTTCCGTTGTCCGAGGAATATTCCATCAGAGCTTTCAGAGGTGCGTTCAGGCATATTTTCCCGCCTTTGTCGCCGGCCCCTGGACCCACATCCACAAGCCAGTCGGCACTCATCATCGTCTCGTAGTCGTGCTCCACGACCATCACGGAGTTGCCCTCGTCCCGGAGTCCCTTCAACGAGTTGATCAGCTTGCGGTTGTCCCTCTGGTGCAGTCCGATTGACGGCTCGTCCAGGATGTACAGCACGTTGACGAGTTTTGAACCGATTTGCGTGGCGAGCCTGATCCTCTGGCCCTCTCCGCCGGAAAGCGAGGCAGTCGGGCGGTCAAGTGACAGATAGTCAAGACCTACGTCCAGCATAAACTGAACCCTTTCGTTGAGTTCCTTGAGAATGTCCCGCGCTATATTGTTCTCTCTTGTGTTTAGTTTCCCTGGCAACGACGCGAACCATTCCTTGAGTTCGGTCATCTCCATCGCCGCCACCTCTGAGATAGTCTTGCCGTCAATCTTGAAGCAGCGGGCGTTCTCGTTCAGCCTGGTGCCGTGGCAGACAGGACACACGATCTTCTCGTCGATGTCGTCCACGATTCCGTCAAACGTAACCATTTCGGACAGACTACCTTCGCCTACACGGAACAATTCATCACTTCCGAATATGATGTGCGAGATGGCCTCGTCCGGAATCGAGTCGATAGGATCGTACAGAGAGAAGTTGTATTTCCGGGCGATGGAGCGGATCACATCATATTTCTTGGTCTCACGCATTTTACCCAACGGGACTATTCCCCCGTCTGCGATTGACACTGATCTGTCAGGGATGATGGAATTCATATCCACATTCACTATCATTCCAAGTCCTTTGCAGTGAGGACAGTAACCTTCTGGGGAGTTGAATGAGAAAGAGTGTGGCGCTGGTTCCTGCAAGGATATTCCCGAATCAGGATCGACAAGGTGCTTGGAGAAATGCCTCAGTTTGTCAGAGCCGAACTCCAGCAGGGCGACCGAGCCTTTGCCAAGATTCAGAGCCGACATCACGGAGTCCCGGACCCGTTTCTCATCGCCCTCAGACGGCTTGAGCTTGTCCACGACCAGTTCTATGAAGTGGCTTTTGTAGCGGTCCAGAGCATCAACCTCGTTCAGCGGGAGTATATTCCCGTCCACTCTGACATCGGTGTAGCCTCGTTTGCGGAGCTGGTCGAACAGCTCGCGGTAATGTCCCTTGCGCCCCACGACCAACGGAGCGAGCAGATAGCACTTCTTGCCCTTATATTCATCCATTATGAGGTCCACGATCTGCGCGTCCGTGTAGCGGGCCATCTCCTTCCCCGTGACTGGTGAATATGCCCTCGAAGCCCTCGCGTACAGAAGCCGGAGGAAGTCGAATATTTCGGTGATGGTTCCGACGGTGGAGCGTGGGTTGTTGCCCGTGGTCTTCTGCTCGATGGCGATGATCGGACTCAGTCCCGTTATGCTCTCGACCTCAGGCTTTTCCAGTACACCCATAAAGTGCTTGGCGTAAGGCGAAAGAGTGTCCAGGTACCGTCTCTGCCCTTCTGCGTAGATCGTGTCGAACGCCAGCGAGGACTTCCCGCTGCCGCTTAGCCCCGTCACCACCACAAGTTCTCCTCTTGGAATGTCAACGTTCACACCCTTAAGGTTATGCGCCTCCGCTCCCCGGATCTCGATATATTCTTTCTTGCTCATCATTTCCGCTTTATTCCGCAAATTTAACGAATATTCAGTAAATTTGTAGTCAAGAGTAAACAAGACATTCAATGAGTCAGGATCATCAACTAAACATCAAGACATTTATATTCAATTCTTTCCGTGAGAATTGCTACTTGCTTTGGGATGCGGTTGGGAATTGTGTGATTGTGGATCCGGGGTGCTACTGGCCGGAGGAGTTCGCCAGGCTTCGGGAATTCATCGCGGCAGAGGGGTTGACTCCTAAGGCGGTGTGGCTGACGCACGGACATTTTGACCATGTTCACGGAGTGCTGAAGGTTGTGGGGGAATATTCAGTGCCGGTTCTGATGTCGCCGGATGACAAGATCGTGCTGGACAACAACCAGGCCGCGGTGAGGGATTTCGGGCTGCTGGCTCCGGACTCATCTCAGATCCAGACGGTTGACATCAGTGACGGCGAGGTGCTGGACACGCTTCAGGGCGCGCCGTTCAAGGTTATCACCACGCCGGGTCACACTCCAGGCTGCGTCTGCTACTACTGCGAGGCGGACAAGGTTCTGCTCAGCGGTGACACTCTCTTTGCCGGAGCGATAGGACGTACAGACCATCTTGGAGGGGATTATGACAGAGAGATCATCAGTATTATGGACAAATTGATGGGTTTGCCGGGCGATGTGGATGTGCTTCCGGGACACGGGCATCGCACCACCATCGCCAATGAGAGGACCCAGAATCCGTTTCTCCAGCCGTTCAACGAGCCGGAGGAGGGCATTGACTGGGACGGGGACGGTATAGAGATAGACTCCATCGGTCGCTGAGCCTGTCGAAGCGACTGAAAAAACATAAAAGAACATATTACGATGCACATAGGAATAGCAGGCAACATAGGCAGCGGCAAGACCACCCTGACGAGGATGCTCTCCGCCCATTACGGATGGACACCGAAGTACGAGTCGGTGACCTACAACCCTTATCTTGAGGACTACTACAAGGACATCCCCCGCTGGTCGTACAATCTTGAGACTTACTTCCTTGCCCAGAGATTCAAGGACGTGCTGGAGATCGCGCGGAGCCGGGAGGTCATCATCCAGGACAGGACGCTTTTTGAGGGAGTCCACATCTTCGTGGCCAACAACTATGCGATGGGCAACCTCAGCAAGCGCGACTACGAGACCTACATGGACCTCTACAACGTGATGGCGGCGACGGTGCGCAAGCCGGATCTGCTGATCTACCTCAAATCATCGGTGCCTCACCTCGTGGCGCAGATCCAGAAACGCGGCCGCGACTACGAGCAGACCATGAGCCTTGAATATCTCAGCGGCCTGAATGACCGTTACGACAAGTGGATCAATGAATATGACGGCAAGGTCCTGACAATTGAGGCTGACGATCTCGACTTCGAGAACCGCCCCGAGGACTTCGCCTCCATCACCGACCGCATCGATGCCGAACTCTACGGCCTTTTCCCGTTGGAGAAGTAGCATCCCTCTTGTCAGGATGCCGCACCTCTCCTCACTCCTTCACCACGTTCACGTGTCCGTGGAGCTTTAGTACTTGAAAATTAATTATTTCGCAGAGTGTCCTCCTGCCCGCTGCGTGTAGGAGGAGGTGCTGAAAACATCTTGAATATTAGCAACTTGCCCTCCACGGCCTTCTCGTCGGTCACTGTGTTTGTCACCGGTCACAGAGTTGTCACCGGCCGTTGATCCTTTTCCGGCCGTTGATCCTTTTCCGGTCACTGCTCCTTTTCCGGTCACTGCTCCTGTGGTCACTGTTCCTGCGGTCACAGAGCTTGTCGAAGAGACAGTCTCCCCCTCCACACTGCCTTAAAAGTCCCGGCGAGAGCTGAAAAGTCTGTACCCCTATAAAGGGGCGGCAACGAATTTTCAATCCTCACTGGGGATACCTTTACTTTTAAGACAGTCTACCCCATTTGATTTTACAATACTTACGCGGTTTTTTGATTGAGAAACGAGAATATAGGCTGAAATAAACGATTAGATGATGCGGGGTATTTTTTGAAGGTTGCGCATACTGATCTGCATAAGGTGCATGAGGCCAAGGAATCAGGTGTTTGTCTTCGGTAGATTGGCTCTGAAGAAATAAGGCTATCTGCTTGCTAAATAATACATTACGCACCACTCCTTGACATTCAGGGAGTGGTGCATAATGTGCTTATTGCCAGACTGTAAAGGTCTTGGCTTCAGTGTTTTCAGACCAAAGACAAATGATTAAAGTACATGCGGACAATGACTTACGAATCACCGCCTCCGAATGCAGAGAGGATAGATGTTGGGGAGAATGTAGAGCCGTCGGAAGTAAATGCACCCATGCTGTATGCTCCCCAGTTGCGGTCAGATTTTTCGTAGATGGATGGCTTCCACTTGCCGTCAACCTGAGGCTCCCAGTAGAACACACCGGCGCAGACGGACAGGGACTTAACCGAGCTCATAAATTCGGTTATGCACTGTGTAGAGACCGCAAGGTCAGAGGCTGTGTCCCTCACGCCGATCTCGCAGACCATCACCTTGCAGCCATATTTCGCAGCCAATGTCTTGATGTTCAGGATGGCGTAGGAGTTCATGGCCTTCCAAGTCATCCCGGAATTGGTCATCGGATAGTGCGAAAGGCCGATCATGTCGAACTTGCCGCCAGCGGCTTTGAGTTTGTCAAAGAACCAGGTGTTGTCCTCGTAGGCGTTGTCGATGTGGACGATCACCTTGGCGGCAGGGAAAACCGACTTGACGGCATCGTAGCCTGCGTTTGACAGGGCGGCATAGTTTGACCAGCCGCCTGCAATCTCGCCCTTGTCGTTGTAAAGCCGTCCGGTCTCCCAGAGCATTCCCGGTCGGGTCTCGTTGCCGACCTGCACCCAAAGCGGAGTCACTCCAGCGGATTTCAGTGCGGAAAGGACATCTTTGGTGTGTTCGGCGACCTTGGCGGAGAGTCCTTTCAGGTCAAAACTGACCCAATCGGCAGGTGTCTTCTGACGGCTCGGATCAGCGAAGAAGTCACTGTAATGGAAATCTATCATCACCGACATCCCCGCCTCGGCGGCCCGTTTCGCCATCCTCACGACATCGTCCTTGCCGCTCCATCCGTTCGGATCCTCAGGCTTCACCCAGACACGAAGGCGTATGGCGTTGATCCCGGCGGCCTTAAGCACCGGATAAAGCCCGGCATTGCCCTTGGAGTCCTTGAAAGCCGTTCCGTTTATCCGGGAAGGATTGTGGGTCATATCATACTCCATCTCCGAAGCCCAGCTGACATCCGCACCCCGTGCGAACGCCACTTCGTCCACAGAAGGCGCATCCGGTTCGTCTTTCTGATTGCCTCCGGATCCACCGCAGCCGACAAGCAGGGAGGAAACCGCAAATGCCAATGCGGCCATTGTAGCAAGACGTGAATATAATGTACTCATGCAGCGTAACGTCTTTCAAAAGATCCGGTGACCGGGACGGCCACTAAAGGCTTGCGATGTTCTTCTCGTTGAGGAGGTTCTTGCCCTCGGCGGTGTAGGCGTATTCGATGCGGTCGGCGTAGTGCTTCTCGACCTTGCCGCGGACAATCTTCATCGTGCTGTTCACCAGGCCGTTCTGCTCGGTGAAAGGCTCAGGAAGCACAGCCACGGCGGCAGGAAGCCACCTCTCCGGGAACATTCCGCCGTGAGATCCGCCCTTCTTGTAAGAGTCGATCTCCTCCTGAATCTTCCTCAGCATCGCTTCCTTGCCTTCACGCGACGTAGGATCCAAACCCTTTGAGGAAACATATTCCTTAAGAGCGTCCTTAGCCGGAACGATCAGGACGATCGTGTAAGGATCCTGGTTGTTGTGCAGGATGACCTGCTCGATGTACTTTGAACCATCGGTCAGGGAATCCTCGAAGCCTTCCGGACTGTATTTCTCGCCGTCGGATGAGATCAGCAGGGACTTGAAGCGGCCCACCACGTAAAGATATTCAGAATCATACATGTAGCCCATGTCGCCGGTGTGCAGCCAACCGTCGCGGAGAGCCTCGGCAGTGCCTTGTGGATTCTTCCAGTAGCCGGCCATCACATTCTCGCCGCGCACCACGATCTCGCCCTTCGTGCGGAGCGGAACCTCCTTGCCGTTGTCGTCGCAGATCTTGATGTCAAGCGGCTTCACGACACGGCCCGAAGAGCCGAACATCGCATGGCCGGTCGAGTTGGCGGAGATGATAGGGGTCGCCTCGGACACGCCGTAGCCTTGGAACATAGGAATGCCGATGGCGCAGAAGTACCTCTGAAGCTCGATGTCCAGAAGCGCGCCGCCTCCCACAAAGAACTCCATCCTGCCGCCGAATCCCTCACGGACCTTCTTGAATATGATCTTGTCGAACAAGGCCATCAACGGCTTCTTCCAAAGCTGAAGGATGCCGCCACGGTTGTAATATTCCTTGTTGTAGGAGATTGCGAGGTTGAGGGCGTAGTTGTAGAGTTTCTCGACCTTCGGTCCCTGCTTGTGGATGGTGGTCTCAACGTTTTTCTTGAAGTTGCGGGCAAGCGCCGGCACTGACAGCATCACGTGCGGACGGACCTCCTTGATAGCTATAGGAATATTCCTGAGCGTGGCGAGCGGGTTGGCTCCGACAGGCACGGTGGCGATGCTGCTGCAATAGGACATCATCGTGTAGAATCCGGCCACGTGCGCGAAGCAGTGGTCAAGAGGCAGGATGATGAGCATCGTGGAATCAGGCTTGACTCCGATCACGGAATGAGCCTGCTCAACGTTGGCAGTGTAGTTGCGATGCGTAAGAAGAACGCCCTTAGGGTCGGCTGTTGTTCCGGAAGTATAGCTGATCGTGGCGTAATCGTCTGGCTTCACAGACTTGTAACGCTCCTCGAACTCGGCCCTGTGACCGAACAGGTAGCTGTCGCCGAGAGCCTGAACCCATTCCATCGAGACCTCCTTGGCGTTGGCCGCCGGAATGTTATCCAGCACGATGACCTTCTCCACGCAGTCCAGCTGTGAGATTATCCTGCGGATCTTCGGGAGTTGCTGTCCGGAAACGATCACGAACCTGGACTCGGAATGCTGGATCCTGAAAGTCAGGTCGTTGCTTTCCTCGAGCTTGATGGAGAGCGGGACGCTCACGCCGCCGGCGTAGAGGATTCCCAACTCGGAAAGGATCCACATGTTCCTTCCCTCTGAAAGGAGAGAGACCCTCTCGCCCTTGTTGAGTCCCATGGCCATCAGGCCGGCCGCGATGCGGTAGCCTTCCTTGCGGGTCTGCTCGAATGATGTCTCGGTCCACTTTTCATCCACTTTCTCGCGGAGGAACACGTGCGTAGAGTATTCGTGGGTATATTTCTCCACGAACTCGATGATTGTCGGTCTTGTAGCTGACATACTATGTAATCGTTAAAATTATCTTTGTCAAAACCGCGGCGGGTTATTCCTTGCCGCTAAGTAATCATTAAAAAATAAAAAATCAAAAAAGTCAGCTTGATAATCGTATGACCAACAACTAACCGATTACACAACAGACTTTGAACAGGAGATTTGATAGTATGAAATATGTATGCGATGTTTGCGGATATGTTTACGATCCTGAAATCGGCGATCCCGATAACGGCGTTGATGCAGGCACAGCATGGGAAGATGTACCCGAGGATTGGGTATGCCCTCTCTGTGGTGTAGGCAAAGACGAATTTTCCGCAGAAGAATAATTAACAAATTGGCAATTTGGGAGCAGGCAATGCTTGCTCCCTTTTGTGTGTACGGGAGTAAATTATGAAAAAATTGATTTCGTGGAATGTAAACGGACTTCGTGCCTGTGTTACAAAGGGCTTTGAGGACTTTTTTAAAGATGTTGACGCAGATATTTTCTGTCTTCAGGAAACAAAACTTCAAGAGGGACAGATTGACCTCTTGCTTGAAGGATATCATCAGTATTGGTGCTATGCCGACAAAAAAGGCTATTCGGGAACGGCTATGTTCACAAAGGAAGAGCCTTTGAATGTATGTTACGGGATCGGCATTGACGAACACGACCATGAGGGCAGAGTTATCACGGCAGAATTTGACAATTGCTTTGTTGTCACCTGCTACACTCCAAACTCGCAAAGCGAGCTGAAAAGGCTTGTTTACCGAATGAAATGGGAAGATGATTTCAAGGCATATTTAAAGAAGCTTGAAGAAAAAAAGCCTGTTATTATGTGCGGTGATTTGAATGTTGCACACAAAGAAATTGATTTAAAAAATCCGAAAACCAACCGTAAAAATGCAGGCTTTACCGATGAAGAGCGTTCAAAGATGACAGCGTTGCTCGATGACGGCTTTATCGACACCTACCGCTATTTCTATCCCGATACAGAGGGCGTGTATTCGTGGTGGTCATACAGATTCAAGGCTCGTGAAAAAAATGCGGGCTGGCGTATTGACTATTTTATCGTTTCAAAAGCTCTTGAAAGCAAACTTGACGGTGCAAAAATCCATACCGAAATTTTAGGTTCTGACCATTGTCCCGTTGAACTGACGATTGACATTTAAAAAGCAAAATAAAAACCCCGACACAGCATACACCGTGTCGGGTTTTTTGTATATTATGAAAAATTATCAAAGACTGACAATACAAATCCCAAAAGTGTCAATTGACAAAACGGGAATTTCGTCTTGACAAATGATT
>ERZ1027255.115-NODE-115-length-30955-cov-8.857346_pt1 | contig 30955 bp, 28 predicted proteins | sample MGYA00519261_ERZ1027255 | MGnify/ENA primary metagenome ERZ1027255 (study PRJEB26926, sample SAMN06164399) | human gut metagenome | biome: ENVO:00009003; feature: ENVO:2100002; material: ENVO:00002003 | host: Homo sapiens | place: USA | collected 2012 ...
ACGAGATGACGTCGAGTCTCGTGGGCTCGGAGATGTGTATAAGAGACAGCCTCCATACCATCCGCCGTACCATCCGCTATAGTACCAAGGGTCCCGGTACCATGGGTCGTACCATCCGCTGTAATACCACGGACTGCCCCATCTCCAGGAATATCCATAATACCAAGGGTCGTAGTGCCACGGTGAGTACCAACCACCGTAGTACCAAGGATTCGCGCCCCAATAGATTGACGTGTAGAAAGGACGGTTCCAGGAATACCATGACGTCGCGTACCAAGGCTGGTAGGCTGCCCAGATGTCCCATCCATTGTCGTAAAGGTAAACGGATGTGGTGTTGTTAGTGTTGTTGAAGTCTATTCTCGCCGCTTTGTTCTCAGGGATGAACAGAGTGTCAACCTTCTCACCGCTTTTCATGAAGATAGGTGAGTTCTTGGTCTTGGCTACCAGAAGATCCGTCTCTTCCTCGTTGGCTGATTCGACGGCTTCCTCGGCTTGGATCCTGGCCTTGGAGGTATAGTAGATTCCATCCTGATACTTCTGTCTGGAAGCATCACTGGCATACTGCGCCGCTGAACCGCACGAAGTCAGTGCCAGAAGCGCCGAGATAAAGAGGATTGTGCGTGTTTTCATTTCTGAATCTCCTATATTTGACAATAAATTCGTAACTTCGTGGCCGTATCCAAAGGTGTCGGCCACACAAATGTTCTCTAGTGAACAAAATCCATACCTTTCGGAATATTGCACAATAATAAGAATAATTGACAAAAACAGCAAAGAGTATATGGCAAAGGAAGTGACAAAAAGGTCTGAGAACTATTCTCAGTGGTACAACGATCTGGTTGTTAAGGCAGACTTGGCGGAGCAGTCCGCCGTCAGGGGATGTATGGTCATTAAGCCTTATGGCTATGCGATCTGGGAGAAGATGCAGCACGCTCTGGACACAATGTTCAAGGAAACCGGCGCTGTGAACGCCTATTTCCCGCTTTTCATTCCTAAGTCCTTCTTCAGCAAGGAGGCCGAGCACGTGGCGGGATTCGCCAAGGAGTGCGCCGTCGTCACCCATCACAGGCTTATGAACGACCCTGACGGAAAGGGCGTTGTCGTGGATCCGTCCGCGAAGCTTGAGGAAGAGCTTATCGTAAGACCTACCTCCGAAACCATCATCTGGAGCACATATAAGAACTGGATCACATCATGGAGGGATCTCCCTATCATGTGCAACCAGTGGGCTAACGTTGTCCGCTGGGAGATGCGCACAAGGCTTTTCCTCCGCACCGCCGAATTCCTTTGGCAGGAGGGCCACACGGCCCACGCGACCTCGCAGGAGGCTCAGGAAGAGGCACAGAGAATGGTTCAGGTGTACGCGAAGTTCGCTCGTGAGTTTATGGCTCTGCCTGTGATCGTGGGACACAAGAGTCCTAACGAGAGATTCGCCGGCGCGCTCGACACCCTTACCATCGAGGCGATGATGCAGGACGGGAAGGCTCTCCAGGCCGGAACATCTCATTTCCTCGGCCAGAACTTCGCCAAGTCGTTCGATGTGAAATATACAGACAAGGAAGGCCTGCAGCAGTACGTGTGGGCCACATCCTGGGGCGTTTCCACGAGGCTTATGGGAGCCCTCGTGATGGCTCACGGCGATGACAACGGACTTGTCCTTCCGCCGGCTCTGGCCCCTATCCAGGTCGTTATGGTTCCGATCTACAAGACCGAAGAGGATCACACGAAGATCTTGGACAAGATGGCTCAGTTGAAGAAAGCCCTTGAGGCCGAAGGACATACTGTCAAGATTGATGACCGTGACACCCTGCGTCCTGGATTCAAGTTCGCCGAGTGGGAGCTCAAGGGAGTCCCTGTACGTCTGGCTATGGGACCTCGTGACCTGGAGAACGGCACTGTAGAGGTTCACAGAAGAGATACCCTGGAGAAGCAGACTGTCGCCCTTGAGGGGCTTGACAAGTCAATCGCCGCCCTTCTGGACGACATCCAGAAGACCATCTACCAGAAGGCGTTCGACTTCCGCGCGTCACACGTTGAGAAGTGCGACGACTGGGAGGAGTTCAAGGCCAAGATCGGCACAGGCAAGTTCCTGCTCTGCCATTGGGACGGCACGGCCGAGACCGAGCAGAAGATCAAGGACGAGACAAAGGCCACGATCCGTTGCATCCCTGTGGACAGCTTTGTCTGCGAGGAGGAGGGCAAGGACATCTACTCCGGCAAGCCTTCAAAGCAGAGGGTCGTGTTCGCGATCTCTTATTAATTGGGAATATAATAAACTGACTATGAACGTGAAAGCGATTAAACGAACAATGCTGTCCGTGGCTCTTGCGCTCGTTACGTTCGGAGCGTCCGCGCAGACGGACACGACATGGAGAAACGCCCAGTCAGCCGCGGCCGCCGCCGCAAAGCTTCTGACACAGACAGAGGAGACAAAGGTCGTGGCTCCGAAACCGGACTATTGGAACAAGTCGTTGATGACGAACCTGAACTTTGTCCAGAGTAGTTTCACGAACTGGGCGAAGGGAGGTTACAACAACTATGCGTTGAGCGCCTACATTGATGGCAACGCGAAGTGGAAGAAAGGTGAGAAGTACTGGAACAACCGTCTCCAGCTGGACTACGGATTCCTTTATTCCGCCGACAAGCCGATTATCCAGAAGAACAAGGACCGGATCCTGTTCGAGAGCACTTGGGGCTACAAGGCAACAAAGACTTTGAACTACTCCGCCAAGTTCACGTTCCTCAGCCAGTTCGCCAACGGTTACAACTACCCGACTCCGGCCGTGGAGGAGGACAAGGAGCCATCCAGCAAGGATTGGAGAAACGCCCGTGTGCTCAAGTCCAGCATTCTTTCTCCGGGAACTGTCAATCTGGGTCTTGGTATTGACTGGGTGCCGAGCAAATGGCTGACGGTCAATATGGCGCCTATCACAGGAGGCTTCACAATCGTCGGAAGCGAGAAGCTGCGAAAGAACTATGGTATGGGGAGGAAGAAGAAGTACGAGGATACCGAGGTCTATCCGGACGCCAAGGATGACAAGAACATCTACTACAAGACTGGAAACTATTATAAACCAGCCCGTTTCGAGTTCGGTGCCCAGCTGACCGCCGATGCCAAGGTCAAGGTCAATGACAATTTCGAGGGCTCGACGCATCTGCTCCTGTTCTCAAACTATCTGAAGAATCCGAAGAACATCCGTGTGAACTGGGACACCCGCATGATGTGGAAGCTCAGCAGGTTCTTCTCGCTGAACATCACGACCAACCTCATCTACGACGACACTGTCCTCATCACGGACAAGGACGGCAACACCGGCAGGAGGGTGCAGTTCGCGCAGGCTCTCCAGTTCGGCTTCACGTACACGTTCGCAAGCAAGAAATAAAATTCCTGAATATGCAGGAACGTTTTGACAGAATCCTGAAAGGGCTGCTTCCTGATGGAGAGGCGGTTCTTTTGGCTGTCAGCGGCGGGGTTGACTCGATGTGTATGGCGGAGCTGTTTCTCAATTCCTCGGTCAGGAGGTGTTTCGCGCTGGCTCACTGCAATTTCCACCTGAGGGGAGAGGAGAGTGACTCGGACGAGACTCTTGTCAGGGAATGGGCCGAAAGCCACGGCGTCATATTCATAAAAACAGATTTTTGCACAGAGGAATATGCCGCCTCGAATGGTGTAAGCATCGAGATGGCGGCGAGGGAGCTGCGTTACACTTGGTTCGCGGAGGTCTGTCGGGAGCGAGGATTTGCCGCTTTGGCTGTCGCTCACAATGCCAATGACAATGCTGAGACTATGATTCTGAATATGTTGCGTGGCACCGGGGTGAAAGGAATGACCGGAATGCGCCGCAGTTCGTCCCTTCTGGGTTCGGGCGCCCGACTTATCCGGCCGCTTCTCGATTTCTCACGCGGGGATATTTATGAATATGCCGTATCGCACGGGCTGTGTTGGCACGAGGACAGCACCAACGCTGATTCCGCCTACAAGCGCAACTGCATCCGCAATGAGATATTCCCGCTTTTTGGAAGGTTGAATCCGTCGTTCCTGACAACGTTGAACGAGGATATGGAGCGGTTCGCGCAGGTTCAATCCATCGCTGATGAATATGTCCGTTCGGTTTCGGCGGAGATTGTACGGCTTGATGGTAATGGCCTTCCTGTTATTGACCATCAGAAGCTTACGGCTAAAAAGAATTGGGAATATGTCCTTTTCCGTCTTTTGGAACCTTTCGGGTTCACTTCCTCCGTGGTCGCGGACCTTGCCTCTGTCCTGAAAAGTGACGGTACCGTCAGTGGCAGGACGTTCGTTGCTGATGAATATCTTGCCGTGACTTCGGCTCGGGAGATTGTTATATCTCCGGTCGCAGAGCTTGCCGAAGCGACTGACCTAACCATCAATGGCCCAGGAACATATTCATTGAACGGAATAAAGTTCTCCGTCTCGCTGTCGGACGATGTGAAGGACGTGAAGACAAGCGTAGGAGAGACTAAACTGGATCTCCCGTTCCCTTTCACAATAAGACATTGGCAACCAGGCGACTGGATGCGCCCGCTTGGAATGCGTGGCCGCAAGAAGCTCAGTGATATGTTCGTGGACCTTAAACTTGATATTCTTGAAAAGAAAAAAGCCCTCGTCATCGCTGACGAAGGCTTCCATATTCTCGCATTGGTAGGTCATCGCATCGATGACTCCGTGAAGGTGACGAAGGCCACAGCCACCGTCACAGTGATCCGTCTTATCTGATCTCTATCTCGAACGGCATTCTCGCGAAGACAAGGTCTCCCTGGCCTTTCGCCCAGCTCCTCTGCCAGTCAAGCAGATTCTTCGCCACGCCCTCCAGCGGAGTTCCGGCCAGTGCGTTGGCCATGGCCTCCTCCGGGTTAGTGGTCTTGCCAAACTGCTGCAGCAACTGCTCCATAATCGTCAAAGGTTTAGGGTAACTTGCTATACCCCAGTTCTCAATATCGGCGTCCCCGGCCATCGACGCCGCGTACTTTATCGCATCCTCCAACGTTCCGATCTCGTCCACGAGACCGATCTTAAGTGCGTCGGCTCCGGTCCAGACACGTCCCTGAGCGATCTCGTCCACCGCCTCGAAAGTCATATCACGTCCCTGCGCGACTATGCTCACAAAACTGTTGTAGATGTCGTCAACATAAACCTGCATCCAGGCTGTCTCCCCGGCGTCAAACGGACGGGTCAGCGAAAGCATATCGGAATGCTTGTGGGACTTGACCGGCACCATATTCACGTGCACTATGTCCTTTAGAGTCTTCCCGAACTCAGGGATGGCGGAGAACACACCGATCGAACCGGTGAGAGTCGTCGCGTTTGAGAATATGTGGTCGCAGCTGTTGGAGATCCAGTAACCGCCGGAAGCAGCATAGTCACCGTAAGAGGCGATGACCGGCTTGACTGCTCTGGTGAGGTCGATCTCTTCCTTGATCTTGCTGGCAGCCAGCACTGTACCGCCAGGAGAGTTGACCCTGAACACGACAGCCTTGACGGTTGAGTCCGCCCTTACCTTGGCGATGATGCCGGCGAAACGGTCGCTGCTGATGTTGTTCGGGTCGTCCTGCTCAAGGATATTCCCGTTGGCGTAGATGACGGCGATGTTTTTCTTGGCGTTCAGGTTCGGCGTTGCCTTGGCGGCGGCATAGTCGCAGAACGGGATGAATTTCACATCCTTGTAACTGTCCTTGCCGGCCAGGTCGGCGAGTTTCCCCTTATATTCCTCAACGGAGAGAGCCTCGTCGGCGAGGTTGTGGCTCACCATATCTTCAGGAAGGGCTATGGAAAGGTGATCGATGAAGTAGTTGAGTGAGTCCACGCTCACACCCCTGCTCCCTGCGGTCTCCGCGGCCACCGTTTCCCACATGGAGTCGATCATCGCCTGGTTCTGCTCCATATTCTCAGGGCTTGGCGCGTTCTTGACGTACATTTCGCCGGCACTCTTGTACTTGCCGTGGCGGATGAGCTGGTAGTTTACACCGAGCTTGTCGAGCAGATCCTTGAGAAACAACATCCTCCCGCTTATTCCCAACATAAAGTTGTTGCCGCCGTGATGCCTCGTCGTGTAGATCTTGTCGGCCACTGACGCGAGGTAGTAGCTTCCGGAAGTGAACGCCTCGCCGTAGGCTATAACGGCTTTGCCGCTCTTCCTGAAATCGGTCAGGGCCTTGCGGAGTTCCTCCAGTTTGGTAAGGCTGGTGGAGGCGCCGTCTGTCTTTACGAGGATGTACTGCACACCCGGATCCTCGGCGGCTTTGTGGATTGCCTTGACGGCATCGTGAAGTCCGACCAAAGCGATCTCTCTGCCTTGGATGGAGGTGAGCGGGTTGCTTTCCTGAGTCTGTTCAGTGATCTCGAATTTAGACATGTCCATCAGCAGGACACCCTCCTTGGGAATAACGGCGCCGGAGCCTCCGGAGAATGAAGCCGCAGAGGCAATCATTGAGCCGAGCATCATAAAGAACATGAAGAACTTCACGATGCCCCAGATGAACAGGCCGCACAGCACGGCCAGCACCCATTTGACGAATTCTTTTGTGTTCATATAGCCTGAAAACGTTTTGGTTTCTCTGGTTGCGAGATTTTGTACAAATTTAATCATTTTCTTAATAATCAATTATTATATTTGCATCCGGCGTATAACTTTGTTTGAAGGAACGGCGCACTACGCGCTTGGCTTATGATGTGAATTATGAGAAAGACTATCATCGCTTCTATTATGGCCACGGTGTTGTCCGTTGGCATGTCAGCCCAGTCGGTTGACACTACCTCTATATATAAGGATAGGAAAGACAGTCTCAACGCGACGGTTTTTGTCGGTCATCAGGAGAATAGCATCTCAAGAGGAAAGACCTTGAGGACGGAACTTATCTCGGCCTCGGGACTTCAGAAGATGGCTTGTTGCAACCTTGCGGAAAGCTTTGAGAACTCGGCCAGCGTGACAGTCGGCTATTCGGACGCTGTCACGGGAGCGCGTCAGATAAGGCTTCTGGGCCTTTCCGGGACATACACGCAGATGCTGGACGAGAACCGTCCGGTGATGAGGGGGATAACCGCTCCATATGGACTGTCTTATGTTCCAGGGCCATGGCTGGAGAGCATCCAGATCGCGAAAGGCTCCCCGTCCGTGATCAACGGCTTGGAATCAATGACCGGACAGATCAATCTTGAGCACAAGAAGCCTACCGAGGAGAAACCGCTTTTCATCCAGGCTTCGATTATGAGCGACACCAAGGCGGATTTCAATGCGACATCGGCCTGGCAACTCAGCCCGACGGTCTATACGATTCTGTTAGGACACGTCAGCGGGAACTTCAAGACCTACGATATGAACGATGATGGCTTCCGTGATGATCCTAAGATGTTGCAGTTTAATGTGGCCAACAGGTGGCTTTACTATACTCCCGAACTTCAGGTACGCTGGGGCGTGAAAGCTGTCCGGGACCATCGGCAGGGCGGAATGGACGGCTATGACAAAAGCGGGATGGAACCTCGTTGGGCTTCAGATGAGTTTATCCTGGAACCAACAGAAGGGAACTCTTTCGCAAAATATCTCTCGGAATCCCCTTGGGGCACCGACATCACGAACAGTCTCCTGAACGCCTACCTGAAAGTCGGCAAGCCTCTTCGCGAGGACGGCTCCTCCAGCATAGCCGCCATAGCGGACTGGTCGTGGCAGAAAAGCGACTCCTGGTTCGGCGCGTCATCCTACCTTGCGAGCCAACACTCGGGCTTCATCAACCTCCTCTACAGGAATATGTTGAATGAGTCGCACGACTTCACTGTCGGCCTTTCCGGCACGTTCGACCACATTGACGAGGCTGTCGCAAAATTGGACTACGGCCTGTGGAGTGGTGAGAATTGGAATGGGCAGCGTCCATATTCCGGAATCGCGGATCATTTCTTCGGCGGTGCTTACGGGGAATATACCTTCCACGCCGGGGACATATTCACATCAATTGTCGGAGTCAGCGCTGATTGGTACAAGGGGAGCGGGTTCAAGTTGGCTCCGAGGGTGACTTTGAAATATTCACCGGCGGAATGGTTCGTGGCCAGAGCGAACGGCGGCAGGGGACTGAGGTACGCGGATCCGGTCGCAGACAATATCGGTGTGATGTCCACCCACAGCAGGCTCCAAGGGAATTGTATGGAGCGGCTGCTTGAGGATTCGTGGACATTCGGAGGAAACCTTACTTTTTATATGCCGCTCGGGGTCGATCCTTCCAAGACTTATGTCAGCTTTGATTATTTCAGAACCCAGTTCGCGCGTCAGTTGATGGTGGATTATGAGGTGCCGGGCACAGATGTGAACGGCGGACGTGACATCTGGTTCTTTGATTCCGATGGAAGACGCTCATATTCAGATAACTGGCAGGTGGATTTCAATGTCGAGCCATTTGACCGCTTCACCGTGGCTTTGACCGGGCGCTACACCAACGCCCGGCAGGAGAATTATGGTGGCGAATTGGTGGAGAAGCCGATGCTCAGCTGCTTCAAGGGGGTGCTGAACCTTCAGTATAAGACAAATCTGAGCCGATGGATATTCGATTTCACCGCTTCCGTGAACGGTTCGGCGAGGGTGTATGACTTTATGAAAGATCTGAAGGATGATGGTGGGGAACTGCTTTATCCTGATGGCCGCACTCCGGTCTATCCATTGCTATATGCGCAGATAACCAGGCGTTTCCGTGGGTTCGACATCTATGCTGGGGTTGAGAACATCACGAATTTCACCCAGATGCACGTGCTGGTGGGGGATAGGAACGCCGCCGGGGAATGGACTCCTTGGACTCCAGGCTTCGATGCCAGCTGTGTCTGGGGGCCTATTATGGGACGGCGGATCAATCTTGGCGTGAGATTGACGCTCTGGAGGGCGACAAAGAACGATTAAATCACTATCTTTGCAGGATGAACCATGGCGCGGATAACCACGCTGCTGCCATAAGGTTGTAGATTATGAAAAGAATATTATTGATAGCGGTCGCGGCCGTGATGTTGGCTGCGCCTTTTGCCGCGGCTCAGGCTGCTCCTTCCGAGGGTTTTGCGACGGAGGCACCCGCCGACAAGAATGTCGGCGAGGTTGTTTTCGCGACGAATATGCATTGTGACAAATGCGTGAACAAACTCAATGAGAATCTGGCGTTCCTCAAGGGTGTCAAGGACTTGAAGGTCTCTCTCAAGGATCAGACAATCAAGATCAAGTACGACCGCCGTAAGACCGATGAGAAGACCCTTGCGGACGCTATCAAAAAACTTGGCTACAAGGCCGATAAAGTGGAAAAATAACGATTATGAGTCAGAAACCATCAATCCCTAAGGGAACACGTGATTTCGGTCAGCGGAATATGGCCGAAAGGAATTATATCTTCGACACCATCAAGAAGGTCTTCAGGACTTTCGGCTATGCCCAGATCGAGACTCCGGCTATGGAGAATCTGTCAACCTTGCTCGGAAAATATGGCGAGGAAGGGGACAAGCTTCTGTTCAGAGTCCTGAACTCCGGTGACTGTTTCTCAAAGGTCAACTTTGAGGATTACCGCAATGAGGAAGGGGGAGTGAACAGTGTCGCTCTTTCCAAAGAGATTTGTGAGAAAGGTCTTCGCTACGACCTGACCGTGCCTTTTGCCCGTTTCGTGGTCCAGCACCAGAACGAGATCTCCTTCCCGTTCAAGCGTTTCCAGATCCAGCCGGTCTGGAGGGCAGACAGGCCGCAGAAGGGACGTTACCGTGAGTTCTACCAGTGCGACGTGGACGTGATCGGCAGCAAATCTCAGGTCAATGAGCTTGAACTCGTGCAGATTGTGGACAAGGTGTTCAGCCTTCTGGACGTGAATGTGCTCGTGAAGATCAACAACAGGAAGGTCCTGACGGGTTTCGCCGAGATCTGCGGATTTCCGGACAAGGTGGTTGACATCACTGTGGCCATTGACAAACTTGACAAGATCGGCCTTGAGAGCGTTGAGGAGGAGATGCGTGAGAAAGGTCTGACCGACGGTGCGATCGCCGTGATCGAGCAGATTCTGAAACTGTCCGGTTCCACTTCCGGGAAACTGGCTTCGATGCGCTCGCTGATGAACGGCGGCTCCGCTTCCGGACTCGTTTCCGAGACAGGCCTCAAAGGTCTTGACGAGCTTGAGGAACTTTTCGGCCTGATCGATGCTGCCGGTGTAAAATGCCCGGTAGAGATCGATCTTTCCCTTGCCCGTGGCCTGAATTACTACACAGGTGCCATCTTTGAGGTGAAAGCCCTTGATTTCCAGATCGGAAGCATCTGCGGAGGCGGTCGTTACGACAATCTTACCGGAATATTCGGTCTTCCGGATATGTCAGGAGTGGGCATCAGCTTCGGCGCCGACAGGATCTATGATGTCTTGAAAGGCTTGGATAAGTTCCCTAAGTCATTGGCTTCCAGCACCACGCTTCTGTTCGCTTGTATGGGTGTCGAAGAGCTTCGCTACGTCCTTCCTGTCGCCGCCGCGTTGCGCTCAGAAGGTGTCTCCGTTGAGGTTTATCCGGAGCCGTCAAAACTCAAGAAGCAGTTTGACTACGCCGAGAAGAAGTCCATTCCGTTCCTTTCCATCAACGGTGGCAACGAGGTCGAGGCCGGCGTCATCCAGCTCAAGAACCTCACCACCGGCGAGCAGAAATCCTTCGCCAAGACCGACATCGCCGGAATGAAGGTGTTTATGAATATATAAGGATAAGAAATCTGTAGAACATATATCTGTAGGAAGTCTCCTTCTGAAATTTTGCACGTTACCAAAATTTCAGAAGGAGACTTCCTACAGAGTGATTCAGATCCGAACATTTTTTGAAATATGTTTTGCATTTCAGAAAAATATTCCTACCTTTGTAGTCCAACATCGCGGGGTAGAGCAGTTGGTAGCTCGTCGGGCTCATAACCCGGAGGCCGGAGGTTCGAGTCCTTCCCCCGCTACGAATTTGCCGCAACTTCTTGTAAATCAAGGAATTGCGGCAAAATTGTCAAAAATGCTGCGCCAGATTTGCGCCAAAAAAAATCGCTGTCTGAGCCGGTTCCTGTCAAACCTTTGTTGGGGAGTTCAAAAATTTCCCCAACAAAAAAAATGTCTTCAAGTCTCCGCACGACGAATGGCTTTATTCCGGCAAAGGTCGCCGAAGGAAAGCGTTGGTATGTTGAATTCTATTGCCTCGATCCAGAAACGGGACGTCTTCGAAGGAAAAGAGTCTCCGTCCCGAAAATCAAAGGTGTCACCGCACGCAGAAGGTACGCCAACGATATGGTGATCAACATCAATGAGCAACTTTCACAGGGTTGGAATCCATATCTGTCCCTAAACAATCCGGAGGAGTACACTCTTTTTGATGATGTCTGTGAGAAATATTACCGTTACTTGTACAAGTTGACGGAGTCGGACATTATGCGTGTCAAGACCTACAACGGCTATACCTCGTTCCTGAATGTGTTCCGTGCCTGGAATAAGGATCAGGTCAAACCTGTATGCTACGTCTACCAACTAAAGTCATCTGTTGTCTCGAAGTTCCTCGACTGGCTTTGGCTCGATTGCGGGAAGGCTGCCAGAACCAGAGACAATTACCTCTCTTGGCTTCGCAGCTTTGCGGGATGGCTGATGGAGAAGAACTATATCAGCGAGGACTTCACCGCGAACCTTACCGCCGTGCAGGGAAAGCGCAAGTGTGCCAAGAACCGCACCGTCATCCCGAAGGAGACTATGCTTGCCATCCGTGAATATTGCGGCGACCGCAACCGTCACTATCTTTTGGCTTGCTACGTTCTCTATTATTGCTTCATACGCCCCAAGGAGATGAGCCATATCCGTATAGGCGACATCTCGGTAAAGGGAGGAACCATTTCCGTCAGGGCTGAATATTCAAAAAACCGGAAGGATGCCGTTGTGACCCTCCCGGATTGCGTGCTCAAACTGATGCTCGACCTTGATGTCCTGTCATGTCCCGCTGATTGGTATCTTTTCAGTTCCGGATTTCGCCCGGGTCCCGAACACCATCCGGCTAAGCATTTCGGTGATTTCTGGACATACCATCTGAAGAAGGATCTGAGGCTCCCTTCCGAGTACAAGTTCTACAGCCTCAAGGACACCGGCATAACGGATCTGATCAAGGCCCGCACCGATCTCCTTTCTGTTCGTGACCAAGCCCGTCATCACTCACTCCAGATGACCGACCTCTACACCCCTCTGGAGACCCGCACCGCCAACGAGTCCATCCGTCACCACGAGTCCTATTTCTAAAAAAGCGGCACCCCTCCGGATGCCGCCAGTCTGCCAAAGAAAATGAAGTACTCGCTTTGGCCCGAAGGCCGATTGCAATCAAGCGAATTTGACAGACGAAAATGTTTGTCCTAATCTTCTTATTCCGTCCTCGATCTTCTTGGCTGTCTTGGCGGACGGATGCCTGTAGCCGCTGATATAGTGTCCAAGCTGTTTCTGGTTGACACCAGTAATTCTTTCAAGTCCCGAAAGTGTGATGAGATATGCGTATTCCTGAAGGAATGATGGGATGTCATACTGGTAGCTGAACTCAACATCCTCGAATGGTTTCCCAGTTTCGGCATAGTATTTTTTGATGTCCTCATAACCATCCTCGAACACCTTGCGCGCCTCTTCCACAGTCTTCCCGGTTCCGGTGACAAGATAAGGCATATCGTCAGCATCCATATAAATGCTGTAATTGCCATCTGATGCCTTTTCAATAATTGCGTTAACCTTTCTCATAACTGTAATTTGTTTTTTATGTGTAAGACAGTGGGGATTAAATCCCCGCTGCCTTTTTGATTTGTGCTAATGTTCCGGTCGCCACTTCGTCAGCTCCGTGATTGCTGACCTTGAACATCTTGTTTGTTTTTGGGCTAAACCAGAGAGGGTGTCCGCTTTGCTGTCTTCCAGTGTCGTAGCACCCCGCCTTTTTCAGTTGCCTCATTAACTCGTTGTACTTCATACTTCATTTTCTTAACTGGTACAAAGATAGTATTAATTCTATCATTGCGCAAGTTTTCAGGCAACTATTTTCAAAATATTTACCACTCGACAAGGCTGTAGGAGAGACCTGCGCCGATGTAGGGTAGCGGGGTGATGCGGTTGTCCTGGAAGGTTATGCCGTAACCGGCCTGAAGGGATAGGGCAAAATGAGATCTTTTTCGTGACGGGACGGAAATGGTCCGGGTCACGACCTTCGTTTCCGGAAAGACCTGAATCAGGTCGAGGCTTGGCTGGTAGCCGGACACTATCGCACGATAGTCCTTGCCGGAATATTCCTTCCGCTCTTTGGGGAGCTGGACGAAGGTGGTGTCGTGTATGATCACGATGTCGGGATAGGCGACAAGGAGTGTGTCAGTGATGGTGGTTAGGATGGGGACGGGGTACTCCACGGTGACGGTGTCCCTTACGATCAGGGTATCCGCCCTGGGTGTCTCGATGGATTCGGCGACCGCCGAGCGGTAGCCAAGCCTCCAGCTCAGGATGGAGACCGCGGCCACCAGCGCGGCGACAAGCAGAAGGATCCACCCCGGCTTCATCGCCTCACCCCTCCGAGCCTGTCAGCCCACCGCTCCGTCCAGAAGTGGGTGTAAGGCTTGTACTTTTTCTTCCCGCAAAGGTCGTAGTGGACGGCTGCGTGGCAGAGTGACTGCAACCCTACGAGCGGAAGATAGAGCGGCCCGAGCATCCTCGACTGCCTGACATGCCCGAACTCGTGGCTCGAGGTGTCATCGCTTGCGAACCAGTTTACCACGACATACTCTCCCAGCGCCACCGCCTTGCCGCTGGCGAGCGAGTCCGTGCGGAGGTACAGGATGCCATGCCTGGAAAAATAGAACCATTCCGCGCCGGTCTTGTCCGCCTTCCGCTCGTAATGCTTCTGGACGATGATTCCCGCGACATTCTGCGGGATCTGCCACGCCCACAGAAGGGAGTAGGCCGCTTTCTTTAATAAATCTCTCATAATCCGTCAATATTTTAGCGCCAAACGCAAATTAATTGTTAAAAACCGACAAGTCAGAGCCTTTGTCCCTTGTACCGCCTGTTGTAGAGCAGTTGTTGCCTTTGCGGCCCGCCCCGGCGGTGACTGATGTGTACGAATGTCGGATAGAGGATCATCTGGTCCACCTCCCTCCAGATCTCCGGCGTGTCCCTGACAACCTTCGCCAGCAGGTAGGGATCCGCGGCCGCGATGTCGGCGGCCTCCCCCTTGATATGCTGCGAGGTCGGGACTCCTTCCACCGCCCTGTTGAGCTCCGGGCATCGGTAGCCGCTGTTTATCCGTAGCGGATGTCCCACCCTGTCACGGAGCGGCTGGAGAACCTTTTCAACAAGCTCCTTCACCGCGTCGCGCACCGCGAACGAGGTGATCACGTTGCAGATGCCCCCGCGCTCCGCCGTCGGCGAGGCCTCGAACTCACGGTAACTGAAATCCTTACTTATCGTCCCCATTGCCATTCTCCATCTTTGCGGAGCCGAACGGCGGCTCCCTGTCCATACACTTGATCTTCCTGCACCGGAAGGCATTCAGATAGGCCACCTTGCTGCCCAGCTTGTCGCCGCGGTCACGTAGCGTCCCGATGCTTTTGTACAACTGGTCTATCTTGATGTCCTTGTCCGCAAGCTGTTGCCTAAGCGCCTCCGACTCGTTTTTGTACTCATCCACGAGACCGCGCCACTGCTCGATCGTCTTGGAGACGTTCTCCAGCACCGAGGCGGTCTTGCGGTCGCCAAGGAAGTAGATTGTCGTGAACGCCCCAGATGTGATCAGCGTCACTATGATGCTTGTCCAGTCCATGCGTCTCCTCCCTATTCAACTACCTCGACATACAGCCCCACCAGAGCGGCCAGGTCGTGCGTGAGCGCCTGCCCGCTGTCCCTGGTGCACTTGTAGAGGACGCCGCCCTGCGTGTAGTACTTGCCGTTGAATATCTCCATAGGCGGCGTGTACGGGATCGGGTCGTCCTGCGTCCCTGCCGCCTCGACCTCGATGACCTCGTAAAGGGCCGCAGTGGCCAGGCTTGGCGGCTGGTTCTCCAGCACTGTGGCCACGGCCTGCCGAACCCTCCAGAGCTTGTCGTCGTAGGACACGACCTGTCCTTTAGCCAGCGACTTGCCGACATAGGTATTCCATGAATACACCAGCAGTGGCCTTTTCAGCGCCTCTTCATCTGTGATGTCGGTGCGCCCGTTGTACTGCTCCAGCACCATATCCCTCAGCTGGTCGGTGATGGTCGGCTGCGGCTCCGGCGGAGCAGGAGGGGAATATGAAATCCAACCGTCCTCCAGCACCATCTCCTCGGTTGGGTTAATGATCTGGAAGTTATCCTTAATAATGACTATCCGCGATCTGTCACGAATAGTTCCGTCCTTTATGTAAAGCTGTGTGTTCATAACTAAGATAGTTTTTTGATTACGAATATTCCTGCGAGATTATCATAATACTTCAGGCCCTCGCCGATATCCACGGTATTTTTAATATCGCTTTTTTCCGTTATCTTATTACCGTATATATAAATACCAGCGGTTACAGTATAAACAGTGATACCATTCATCTCAGTGACGTCCGTTACTGTAAACCGGATTTCCAGGTCAAGAGTATTAATTGTAGGAGGGAACCCTATTTGTGAATTAATAATCTCGGTGCCAAACATTCTTGAGACTATGCTAATGCCAATATTACCACTACTACCGCCTGAATCGACTTTTTTAATCCGTATATCACACATGTCGTAAAGTACGCTTGTGCCGCTATAGATACGGAACGGATAGATATAATCGACTGTTGTCGTCGTCGGAACATCCCCGGCCCAACTCACAGAATAAGACGCTCCGACAGTAAGTGTGATAGGCGTGTTCATAAGCTCAGGCGAAGTGTGCGGCTCAGTTGTGTTTACGAGCGGCCTCACACCTGGTATGCAGCCCATCATTAATTTCCTCATCAAACCCATATCCTTTCTCTCCTGTTATGATGACGCTTTGAACACACCGATGGTGGCGCAGTTGTTGACGATGACCAACTGGCAGCAGGTATTGCCCTCGAACGTCGGAACCTCGCCGTTCTGCCAGCGCACGTCTGCCGGAACTGTCAGCGTATAGTCTCGATTAGGTACATAAAACTGGCAGCGATACTCCTGCCCGTCCATATCTGCCCCAGCGGGTAGTGTCAGCGTCAGTCCACTACATCTTCCAACGATATTGAACTTGTCCGCGGCTAGCTCGATTGACTTTACGACAGCTCTATATGAGTTCCCGTAGCCGATGTCATCCGGTAGGGTCTTGACGACCTCCCCCTTCCTGACATACCCATCGAGACTTTGGTGCTCAGTTAGAAATCCGCTGTCGTTGGTCAACTGCGATGTCTTTGTAGGGACATCTGAGGCTTTGGCGAAGCCGCTCAAGTCATTCTGCGTGACAATTTGATTACCTCCTAAGCTTGCCCTATATGTACCATTCAGCGATGATATAATATATGTGTTTACATAGTAGCCTGATGATAACGCTAATACGATATGATTGGTGTCAGCAGCACTCGACGAAAACACTTGGCCATAACCAACGAATATCTTGCGTGCATCCGTTGCTGCCTTGATCTCATTGAACTGTTCCGCGGTTAGGGTTACGTTGTTTTCAGTGGTGGAAAAGAGATTCATCAGCCACCCGATGTCGTAGGTTTGCGGGACTGTACCAGCCCTGTCAAGAAGCGCCTCCACCTGTGCGCCTGTATATTTACTATTATATTCCATGTCGAATTACGTTTGATTTGTCTTCAGTACGTTGAACGTCCCGCCGTCCGACAGGATAAAATCCATATCTGAGCCAGCGAAAGGCTCCCTCATTCCGGCCTGAGTGACGGTCAACGTGGCGGATGGCCCTTTCGTGGTGGCCGCAGTGACCTCTACCGAGCGATCACAGCCCTCATTTGGATAGGCCTCGATAGAGACGACTCCTGGACCTTTCCCGGACGTCTGGGATATTCTCAACCAATTAGGTAATGCCATGATGTTCTGTTTTTTTAGAATAAATTAGAAGATGAGAGGGGGTAAAAACCCCTCCCACCTTATGACAGTCTTATTCAAGAGTCCAGCTGTCGTTTGACTCTATAGTGAGCGTCTTGGATTCTCCGGCAGCCACAAATGTAAGGCTCTCTGGAGTAAGGCTGATATAAGAAGAAGAACCCTGCTGACTAAACGTGAATTCTCTGGTAGCAGTCTTATCGCCTTCGCCAGTGACAGTTACTGTTACTACGAAGCCTCCACGAGGCTCGGTAGTAGGGTTGGCTCCAACAGAGACGATGCCGTCAGAAGAGAGAGCAAATCCAGTTGCAGCGGTCTTGACCTTTGGACTGAGATCAAAGACAACCGCAGCAGTATCGCTGGCCTCTGTTCTGGTAGCACCCGAAGTATAGGTGACAGTCTGCTTGGCTCCAACATAGGAGTTGTCTGTCATGTTGCGGCTCTGGGTACCATCAGCCTTGAGTGAAACCTCTGTAGCAACGGCAGAGTCAAAGGTAATGTCACCGTAAGTTGCGGTATTGGCTGCCTGATATACATCCACAGAAGCTGACTTGGTGGCTGTAGTCTTCCAAGTAACCGTAGCAGTGAGAGTGCCTTTCTTAGTTCTGTTGGTAACAGTAGTGCCAAGTGAAGCAGCTGAAACTCCCTCACTAAATGTGATGGTGCAATCATCAGAGCCGTTGGTAAGGGCAACATCACTAGTGACTGAACCCGAGGTGTAAGTCTGTGAACCCTTGGCTGTAACCGTAGTAGAAGATACTGAACCTCCGGAAGCCGGAATGTCAGCTGGAGCAGCCAGTTTCACATCTGTAACGGCATAGGTTACAGAGTTAGCCTGCTGGCTAACTGAAACCTCTTTGGAAGCAGACTTGCCATTAGCATTGAGGGTGATGGTTACAGTACCTGAAATCACATCTCCAACTACTGTTGTACGGGATTCAGCAGATATCTGACCAGTAGCTGGGTCAAGGGTAAGAGCTGAAGGCCATCCGGTCTTAGTTGCATAAGCAACAGTGCCACCAGTAGTAATGGTACCACCACCAGAGGTAACACCGTTCCATCCCCAAGGCTGGGAGAAGGAAACAGAAGGAGCATCAACTGTACCACCGGCAGCAGGGATTTGCTGATAAGTGCCCACGGTGAGGGTAACAGCACCATAAGACTTAACACCCTTGGCCTGTGTGATGACGATAGCATCAGTGACAACATCTCCGTTACCATTCTGAAGCTTGATCTCCAATGTTCTGGCAGCTTCGGTCTTGTTCTCTGGGATTTTAATGTCGATAGTGAAGGAGAATTCTGCATCCTTACCTGGATCACCGTCAATAACAGTGTCGGTCTTTCCATCCCAAGAATCGTCATTGACTGCGTTGACTTGAATCTTGTAGGTAGCACCAGGGATAATCTTGCCAGTAGTCTCGGCCACCTTGATGTTTGCCGTATTTGCGGTACCAGTGATCTGAAGAGTGTCAGAACCATCAGAGTTGCTACCCTTTGCAGCGGCATTGTAGGTCTTGGTCGGCACATTAATGAACTCAGCCTTACCGGCCTGAGAAACCGAGGTGGTGTCGGTTGCACCTCCAGTTGTTTTAACGTTAATTGTTCCACCTCTCTGCTGACGCCCTGTGTACTCACTGGCGGTAACAGTTGTGGAATCGTTCATGGAACCTGAGCTCTTGCCTAGTTTAATCCAACTCGGTTTTGCCATATTTTAATGGTTTTTAGAAAGTTAATAAATTAACCTTTGTTAGGTGTTTAGTCGTTGTATTTGACTCCAAGAGTCCATGAAGCATTAGACTCTATGGTTAGATCTTTAGTGCTCTCTGGGTCCGGGAATTCTAAGTTCTCTGGAACAAGTTTGACGAACTCACTCAGAGGCTGATGCTTGTGCATCATCAGAACTCTAAATACACTCATAACTTAGACTTTTGGAAATTCTCCCCAGACAGCCAGAGACCCGATCACTGAGACCACATATATGCGATCAGCTTGTGTGACAGGAACCTCTCCGTTCATCCATTTGATGGTGGAATCACCAGTGATAGCATGAATGGTTGCTCCCACTTCGATAGTATAGACAGTCTCTTTGTGAGATGCACTTGCCTGAACAATGTAATCGTCCTCGAGCTCTGGAACATCTACGTAGGTGACACCATCCAGTCTATCGAGAACCTCTTTTAAGGTCTCATTTTTGTGCTTTATCTGATCTGAGTCTGTGACATATTGGCCCGCTAAGGGTCGTCTTAGTTCACCATAGATCTTGATATAATCTGCCATGATATTCTAAGTTTTAAGAGATAACAATGGTCATAGAGTCAGTCCCAGGAAAATCCCTGGTCCGATAGCACTTATAGGTTCCCAGTGGAGTAGAAGCCTCTACTGGAGCCAAGAACGGAACATCGAAACCACCAGATGTAACCTTGTTGATCGACATGGTGTTAGGGACGCAGAGCCACAAGTACTTAGTAGCATCATCATTGTTAAGAGTCTTGGTACCATTGAGAGAAGAGCCTCCCTTAGTCAGTGAAGTGATAGTCAACTCATTTCCTGTAGTGGCCTTAGAGAATCCATAGTATACTGGGAGATAAAGATTAGCACTGATAGACCTTGGTGAGTTCTTTATGGTAGTACTGCCCTTCTTGGCAGTGACTGAGCCAGATTTGTAGCCCAGAGTAGAGAGAGTGAATTTTTCTGAGCCCTCAGCTACATTCTCCAGGGTCTTAGTCTCGCCGTTGAACTGGATCTGGACAGTGTCAGCTACTACTGGCTTAGAGTTTCTGAGAACCCAGAAAGATACACTGACCTCTACTGAGTTACCTGTCCATTCTGCCGAAGACGGCGAGATGGAAGCCTCAAGTGAAGTCGGGAAGCAGTAGTCCTGCAGCTCCCTTATGGCTCCTGTCACGACTCTGTTCTGCACGCAATTCTCACTGGTCTCAGAAAGTTCGGAGTCAGGCTTGCAGGATTCACCTGGTGTGGGATCAGGGACATCTCCACCGCCCGATGTCTCTTTATCCACATAGAGATTGACAATACAACTGTCTTCCTGAACCCCGGAAGCATCGTTGCATGAGGCAACCCTTATGACTCCGTGCTGAAGTATCCTCTTCTTGATGCCGGAGCCATTGACGAAAACGACTTCCACCCCATAGTCGCCTATCGGGAGAGAGCCGGTTTCAACGAGTCCTCTGATCTCGTTGGTCGTGACAATCCGTGCTTTGACGGCGACTTTCCTGTCGGAACCTACCACCTTCGCCATTATTTCGGAGCAGTCCTCCAATTCGTAGGCTCTGTCTTGGCCGAACGTCAGTCCTTTAGACCAAAGGCAGATCCTGATAGGGAAATCATTTCCCCTGACGACATGGAAAATGTCGTTTCCTTCGTTGTATGCGCAATGATTGTTCATATTCATTAATGTCTTATCCTTGTTCTATAGTCGTATCCTCCTCCTGGGACACCTCGCATCTCATTGCCATCGTGGAAGAACCAGCAGGATACAGTGTGATATGTCCGGTTCTTGCCGATCCTGTGTAGTTTGCCCTTGCCACAAGGTCGGTTTCGTGGTCGCCGGATCCCTCGGTGATCCCGTCGCTGACAAAGCACCAGTCCGGAAGAGTCAGTCTCCAGCCGGCGCTGTCTTTGTCTGTTATATTGAAAACCACTCCGTCGCCACCAGCCTCAAATGCCAGCGTCGCCGGGAGATCCCAGGTGGCGGCGGCCTTTGCCGCCGACTGTTCAATCGTGAACGACTTCGAGTATGTCCCCTGTCCGTCCGCCCTCGTCCCGGTCACCGTGACCTTTCCGGTGCGCTCCGTGGCCGCCGTGTTGGCCCCGAAGTTCACGACGATCGTCCTCGAAACTTCATTGAGGTTGACGGTTGCCCCCTCGAGTGCGCCAGTCACTGTCGCCGTCAGCCCTGTGAGGTTCTTGGAGGAGAAAAGCTGCGTGACACTCGTGGTCGTGGCCGGGACGCGGAACGTATCCTGTAAGAAGCTTATGGACGGAGCCAGCTCGGTCGCCGCCCCTGCCGCTTGCATGACAGTGCACGTCGCGACAACGTAATTGGTTTCAACAGCGTCACAGATTAAGGAAACATGACCCGTCCTGCTGTCTGAGGACGTGTTCGTGTTAACATCGATAACTACATCCGAGTCCACGGCGATCCAGTCCGCATCAGACTCCAGCCGCCAACCGACAGAATCCGGATCCGACACCTCGTAAGGAATAGATAAACCTGCTGCTTCCGCGGACATCTCCGATTCCAGATTCCATGTCGGAATCGTCTTGCAGGCCACCGTGGCGGTCTTGTTTGAATCCATCACTATTGTCTGCATTCCGGAGTCGATCATCCCATTCTTGTAAGCCCACACTTTGACAGTGGTGTTCTCCCTGAACGTCATTGGCTCCGTGTAAGTCACAGCGTCAGCTATGGACGATTGTCCCGCGACATATTCAAGAACCTTCACAGTGGCTCCCGGTGTCGCGCAGTTCACTGTCAGGGTATATTCATTCACCACGGCGGCCACGGTGAGATTGCATCTTGCCGTGAATCCGCCGTCGTTGGTTCTGACCCCTATGACCGCCGAACCGGCGGCAACCGCCTTCACTGTACCGTTTTGGTTGACCGTGGCGACGTTCTTGTTTGATGACTCCCATGTCACCGACCGGTCGGTCGCTCTTTCCGGCGCTACTGTGGCCACCAATGTTTCCGATTCGCCGACAGCGAGGGATAGCACGGACTTGCTCAGACTCACACCGGTGACGCTCACTGAAGCGATCTTGTAGGTGACAGTGACTGATTTCTCCGCATAGACGCTTGAGTTGTCCTTGCTTGTCGCCCGGATCTTGACCGTAGAACCGTTCGCTCCTCCCTTGACAGTAAGCAGCCCCTTCTCATCGATGGACGCATAGTCCGAACCGCTCACTACACTCCAGGTTATGCTCCGCTGTGTCGTGTTCGACGGTGAATATGTCACCTGGAACTGCGCCGTGTTGCTTACGTCGTTCACGGTGGACGGCCCGAGGATGCCAAGTCCTGTGATGTCGATGTCCACTTTGTCAATGACAGTGTTGTTAGGGTTTGCGTAATGCCATTTGAACGTCATGCTGCTGACAGTCCTATCCGTCAGCGATGTCTTGAACTCGTCCACGACAATAGCCCGTTCCGAACCATCCTTCTCGATGATGTACCTCTCCTTGGCCGCAAGAAACTCCAGCCAGTACCCGTTCATCCCGATGCTGTCGATGTGCCCGGAGTTCTGCTCGAATATCATCGAATAGTCATTCTCCAGCTCCTGCTCTATCCCGGAATTCACGAACACCCGCGTCTCCGACTCTATCGAGCGGCTGAACTTCCCGGTTGCGTGAATATATTCATACGTCCCTCGCCGCCCCAGGAACTTGTACGTCTTCAGTGGCAGCCGTGTCCTTCTGATCTCGAATGAATATGTCTCTGATTTGCTTCCGGAATATTCAATCCAGATCTTGAACCCCGTTATTTTCGATGTGTCCAGACCCTTGGATGCAGCAGTGGACAACATTGTGCCGGTGGAGATGTCAAGGTCATAGTATTTAGTGGACACATAATAGGTGGGGCTAAGTTTGTAACTGGTAGAAGAGCCTCCGTCAAGATAGTCGAATCTGACATAAGTGGAGACATCACCCGAAGTCCTGTAGAAATAGAGCCGATCTTCCGCTCCTTCATAGGCAGGGGACTTAGTCGGCCTTGTAGTGAATATGGTTGCGGCAAGTGACTTGTACGCGAACTTCCTGCAAGGCAGCACGCTGAAACTGTACGAACAAGAGGACGAGCCTTGTGTGGCCGTGAATGAGCCAGTCACCATCCCTATGCCATTGCCCATCAGCGCTCCGAGGATCTCGCCGGCCGGTAGCCGTACAATTCCGGAGTTAGGAGCCACGTCAAAGCTTAGCACCTCCTGTGATGCAAGGATTCGTGAACCAAACTTAACGGTGATCGTCACCGTGTCATCCGATTCCGTGGTCAGCGTCAGCCAAGAGCTTTCGTCAGCGAATTGTATGCTACCTGTAAATTCCATATCCGTGTTTCAATGGCAGGGTATATCATCCCCAACCCAGGACAAATGTACACCTGGAGACCCCATTCAGAAAGGACATCAGATTTCGATGAACTCGCCTCTGGTGGAGACCCTGTCCGAACCCGCCGCCACCGTCACCGAGAGCTTCGCCACGATCCATTTCCTCCCCCTGAAGTACACCGGTCTGTACAGCCTGAAGTTGTGCAGTTCGACAGGCGTGAGGTTCACGTCCACGGCCACCCTCTGCCTCGTCTTTCCCAGCCACTGGGCGAATGCCTTGTGATATTCTTCCCAGAGACCGCCGGGAGTAAGGTCTTCGGTTCCAACAAACTGAAAGTCCGCCTTTGAGATAGGGGCGAATATGCCATTGCTGAAAAACTGATCCTCAAATGACACCCCTATGTAGACCTTGTTGTCACGCTCTTTTCCAACATCGTTCGGTTCAATTATAGCCGCCATGCTCCGTGGAAAAGTTGTGTCGGAAATGAATAATTTTTCCGGCACGCAGCCCGCTGTCATAAATTCGGTGCTATTGTCAAATGTGTCTGCGCCTTCCACATGGTTTTCCACAGGCTTTGCCCCTTTGTAAAGCAAGTCGCATTCATACGCTATTTCCGTTACAGGAACGATCACGCCATTGTTTGGGTTATATTGTCTCCTTACGACTCCGTCATATTTGCGGCCAGAATAGACATCACCAGTAGCCTCGTCGAAGACCACCGAATAATCCTCACTTGACGAAAAGTGCGCCAGTATGCCGTCCACATTGCCCTCTTGGATTCTTTCTACTCGACCGTCTTCCATATTTTGGGTTAGCTTTGTAGTGTCATAGGAGATTCCATCGTCGCCATAGCCGAACTTATAAGATACGGCTTTCTCTTCCGAAGAAGAATAATCGTCCTCTATTTTTTCTTCCCAATCCTCGACAGGATAGCCAAGAACATCTTTATTCTCTATCATTCTGACTTTTCCGCCGTCGTTGAATATGGTCGAACAGAACATCGAACAAAGACCTTTAATCAACTCAGCGAAAGAGAGGTCTGGAAGGAACGAGGCCAAATCAGTGATCTTATTGTTTCCTGGAGTAGAAGATCCTCGCCTTGTGGGCTTTCCGGTTGACGGTGGCCTTGTTCCCGATGTTGCCACGTCACGCCACCTGTTCGGCTTCACCACGTCATCAAACAAGAATTCGTGGTATCTACCAAGAATGGATAGTTCAGCCCATCCGTTCCGGAGTAGCAAGTCGTTAGGAACATTTACCGAGCATCCTGCCAGGATGACCCTCAATGGAATAGCCGGAATGAAGGTATTATAGGTAAAACTCTCTGACGCATTGTAATAATTGTAATACTTCTTCCTGTAGAGGTAATCGTCTTCAGTTAGTTGCCCTGTGGTAGCGCCTGCTGAACCTGGCTCACCTGACACGGGAATTCTACTGATCACCGAATATGGCTGTATTGCAACATTTGTCTTGTTAATAAGCAGCGGCGTAGAAAACTTCGAGAGGGTGCTTGGGATGGAACCCGTGTCGAACTCCAGGATGCTCTTCTCCCAGATCTTCCCCTCCAGTTCCACCACTTTCTCCGTGAACGTGTACATCAGACACCCGTCCTCGATGCCGTCGTACACCAGCGTGCCGGTCACGAAAGGCACGCCGCCGATCCACACCGAGGCCTCCAGCCTCTTTACGTTCGGAGCCAGGAACATCGCCGGAGTGTAGCCGAACACCTTCCTGTTCACCGGCGACGGCGGAAACGAGATCTGCGTGCTGAAAGCTGAAGGGATATGCTCCTCGTCCAGCATCGGGTTCTCCATCTCGATCTGGAACTCGAACCCCTTCGTAAGATCCAGTTCCGTGTAGTCCTTTGTCAGTATCCTAACCATAAATTCCCCATTTATGGCACAAAAATAGCCTCCCTCAGGCGGCCACAAAGGACAACAAGATTACTCTTCTAATTTGAATTTTTTCAGCACATAAGGCTTGATGGCCGGGGATTGTCGGACGTGGTCAAGACACTCTTTCAGGTCTTCTTCCTTTATATGTCCAAGATATTCAGCGCTTTCCAGAACCCTTTCGCTACTGAACTCCCTCACTGTGTAGCAATCCACATAGCTATCGTGATCAAGGTAATCATTGTCAGCAACTTTGACCAAATGCTGATATGGTGCAATCTGGGCAAACATGCGTTCATTGATCCGCGTGTTCACCAAAAGGGCGGCCAGCACACCACCATCATCAGTCTGTCCTATGATAACAAATCTTTTCGGTTTGGAGTCCTTCCCTTGCTTGGGCTTAACCCTGTCCTCCGGAAACATCTCCATTTTCAGAACCTGACCGATCCCAATCGCATGCTTCCTGAGTTTTTCAGGAAATGTTCCCAGTTCCATCATGATCTGGCAAACCATTCAGTATCAAGAAAGTCCTTCAGGTACTGCAACGCATCATCAGAGGCGTTTCCTTCCTTGGATATATTCATGATGTCCATCTCCTTGAGGGAAGTGCCACTGTTGAAAGCGCGGCTCCACTCCTGCCCGTGCGTGTCATCCATGATCTGACTGAAGGACATCCCGGCAACTTTGCTGATTCCGTAGTTCAGACATTCTATGTCAGACAGGGAAAGAAAATCCATGTCGGGTCTCTCTTTCGCTGAAAATCTCTCATTCTCGAAAGCTATGGCATCCGAAGCCAAATGCATGTCATCTGCCTTATGGTAGTCGAGCACACGAGAATCGCCACGTGCCATTTTCAGAATATTGTAGATGTTGGACGGTACCGGCCCGAACGGCAAAGCGCAGATGCAGTCCTTGAAGAGGGGAGTGCCATACCGCGCAAGGTGGTTCTGCTGCGCATAGTAAGCCGCCTTGACAAGGCTGTAGATGTCCCTCTTACCATCCTCACTATGCGTAAGGATGTAGAGCAGAACCGCCTTGATCACCAATATGTCATCTTTCCCAAGCCTCATGGATTTCCGTGTATTTCGTTTGCATATCATTTGTGTTTACAAAGGAACAAACTTTAGACCAAAATTCCAACACTTTCCGCTGATTTTCACTTTGTTCGGTGGATTCTTGACGTGAAGACAGCCGCCCTGAGGCGGCTGTATGGGACGGCGGGATTGTCAGAGTTTCTTCAGATCCACCGGCGGGCCGACCTTGAGGTACTCGTCCATTGAGGCGGTGATCATCTTGAATATCTCATCTGCACGAATCCTTACATTGTTGAGAATCTTCTTGCTGCGGCTGGCTCTCCAGAACCAAGTACGGTTGAACTTGTCATCGTTGGTTGACATGCAGGTTACAAAATTATTTCGCCATTGCGCTGAAATGTTCTTGAACACCAGATCAAAACTCCCATCACGGAAGACAAGAATTACATCTCCGAACAAATCACCTCTTGTTTTGCCGAAAAGAACATCGAAGTACCGGCCTCGAAAACTTTTTGTTGTCCAATCCAGACTGGAACGCGAATATTCCAACCCAATATTCTTTTGTGGCCATTCTCTTACGGCCTCTCGGATTTCATCAATGTTCTTTTCTGGCATCGAATATGTCTTCTTGAACGCCAGCGTGTCCGGATCTGCCAGCTTCCTTCCGAAGCAAGTCCCGCCGAACCCTATCAGCATTATAGCAACAGCAATGATTAACCTTCTCATACTCATTCAGAATTAATTGTCAGACAAATCCTTGCAAAAATCACTCCGTAACGGTGTCGTGGCGGAGGATGTCGAACTCCAGCTCCTCATTCAGAATCTTTCTCAGAGCCTCGTCCAGCTGGTAGAACGCGGTGTTCATCGTCCGAATCTCATTGTCGAACCTCCCGTCCATCAGCAACTCCTTCTTCTCATACATCTGCTTTTCCCACTCCGAGAATCGATCCGCAATCTGGAACAGTTCAATCCTGGTCTTGATGATGAAAGAGTCAGCCCCGATCTTGTGGCTTTCAGCGGCAGCAGCCGCGTTGTTTGAATTAGTGTATCGCATAACTAATTGTAAATAAATGTCCTCTGCTATAGGTCTGCGATACATACTGGAAGCCTTGCGGCTAGTACAGTCACGGCTTTCGCCAATGACGACCATACAGAGGACAAAAACTCTCTAAAAAATATGTCAGCAATCAATAACGGGACAAAATCAGCCGCTAAAGAGTGCCATCCAATATGTATCGCACCACAAATATGCAACTTCGTTTTTCAAATTCCAAGAGTTTTGCGAAAAAAATGCAGAAAAACTTTCGCTACCTGCCGTAAGTACCCCGACGTTTAGCCCTGTTGTACTTCTCCGTCTGCTCGATGATCCCGTTCTTCCCCAGCATCGACACATCCGCCTTGATCGGAACGGAGAGCCTTTTGTTCAGCAGCTCGATAGCCTCCAGCAACCTCTCATCGGTCGCTGATCTTGCCGAAGCGACATTCCCTCCGGACACCGAGCCGCTTCCGGTCACTGAGCCTGTCGAAGTGTTCATAAACCCACCGCTTTCCCGACCGATAGCGGCTCCTACCGGATAGACCGCCTCGAAGTTCAGGCTCTTCAACGTTCCAGCCTTCCGAGCCTCCTCCATCGTCGCTACGAACGGCAGCAACGTCGGATTGCTCAGTCCGTCAGCCGGGATCACATATTCACCGCCGTTCTCACCCACAAGCACGGTAGGGGAGGAGACGAAGCCTCTCTTGTTAGGTGAGAGCCGCGCCTTGAAGGCCTTTCCGTCCTGAGCCCGGCGAGTGTTCACGAAGCCGCCCTCCTCCGCACCTATCGGTTGCGCCGCGATCAATGCAGTCTGCGCCGCTCCGAAAGCGGCAACGATAGCGGCAGGAGCCGCACCGGCTGGCCAGCCCCATTGCGCCAAGGTCTTGGTGACCGACAAAGCCGTGTTGATGATGGACTGCACCAGATTGAGCGCTTTCGTCCTCTTTGCTTGTTTGATTTCCATCTCCTCGCGCTTTGCCTCTTCCTCTGCTTCCATCTCCTCGACCCTCGCGTTGTACTGCTCCTGTGACACCAATCCGGCATCATATCTGGATTTCAGATCTTTCTTTTTCTTCTCGTTGTTCTTCTTGTACTCGTTGAATGCCTTGTTTTCCTTGGCGTTGGTAAGCTCGATCGCCTTGCTTGCCAGCTGGAAGCCTTCCTGCGATAGTCCTCCAACAGCATTTAGAGCTGTTGCAAGATTTTCCGCTTTATTTTTGCCGGTATCGATGTTCGCAAAAAAAGTGTTCCATTCCTCTTGCGAAACACCAAACAGGCTCCCTTTTCCAGTACCAGAGAGGAATCCACCATCGCTTTTGGCCTTTGAGACGGTCAACTCGTTGATCTTGGCCTTAGTCTCTTCAAGTTTTAGGTTGTACTTGGCAAGATCTTCTTGGGATAGTTTGATACCAAGAGCGTTTTTATCAGCAGTTATCTTTTCCAGCTCTGCTTTGAGCTCTTCAAGGTGTTTCAAATCCAGTTCCAGAAGAGCATAATCACGCTCTTTCGTTTTAGTGGCGGCCTTGCTGGAGTTTGGGCGTTCTGCCGCTATTTGTGTTGAAAAGTCTGCGGTTATGGAAGCTCGATCAACTTTGTAGCCGCTTTCCATTGTAGCAATGCGCCTGTCAAAACCATCTTGTGCTATCTTTGATAGCTTATTCTGGTGCTTCTTCTCAATGGCCTCCAGCACTGCCGCCTGATTCTCGTACAGCACCTGAGTCTCCTTGAATTTCTTGAGTTCAGCCTGGTACCGGGCCTCCTCACCGTCCATCGCCGCCTTTGTCTTATCCGTCTCCACCTCAGTGATGATCGCAGCCCCCTCCTTGGTCAGTTCCGCAGCCTTCTTCTCGTTCTCCTGCCGCTTCTTCAACGCATCCTCCGAATGCTTCTTGATCTTCTCCTGCAACTCATTCTCGATCTTGGCTCTGTCCGCCCCCTTATCCTTATGAGCCGCCAGCCGAGCCGTCAATGTCGCCACCTCCAGCTGATAGAGCCTTTCGTTATATTCCTCCTGTGAGGAGATCTCCTTCTCGTTGTACCGCCTTGTCAGTTCCGCCTTGGCCGTCAGGAACGCCTCGTCATTGCTCAATGACCAGAGGGCTTTGTTTTTTTGCGGATTTTGGAGGCTTGGTGGGTTTGATGGCGGCGTTGATCCCGCCGGGGAGGAAGAGGAGGCGGCTCCGCCACCGGACGCGTTCAGGTACTGGGCGGCGGCGAGGTCGAATCCTTCGAGTCTGTTCGCTGCCAGTTCCGCGGCGTCGCCAGAACCGCTCCACCATCTTCCTAACCCATTCTGCGAATCAGCCTTCGCCTTGGCGGCCTCTGCCTCTTTCTTCAACTGCTCCCGGGTGGACGCGATGTAGCTCTCCATTGTCACCCCCGGCCCCAGATCAGTCTCGGGGTTGATTTCAGCCAAGGCCTGTGAATATTCGGAGAAGAATCCCTGCCGGCCTCCAAGATTGATCAGCTCCGTCAGCCCCTCCACCATTCGGGTCAGCCAGTCAATCACGCTCTTGATCGGTCCGGCGGACTCCTTGAACGAGAGGATCAGCCCCTCCCATGCGGACTGGAGCAGTTTGACGGAACCCTCGACCGTGTTGATCCTTTCCTCGGCTGTATTCTTCAGCACGCCGTTGACATCCTCAAGCGAATCCCTCAGAGCCAAGGCAGCGTCCGCTCCGTCAAGGAACGTGTTGAAGGCGGAGACAGACCTTTTGTCGGTCAGTTCCAACGTGGTGTTAAGGTCAACTCCCTGCGCCTTCAGCTGTCTCAGCCCGGACATCAGTTCAGGGAATGTGCTTACAGGCTTGCCTAAGGCCACCGCCAGCTTGCCGCTTGAGTCCGCGAGGTTAAGCAGGATGTTCCTTGTGGCAGTGGCCGCGGAAGAGGCGTCAAACCCGGCGTTGGCCAGAGTGCCGAGCAGGGCGACCGTGTCCCTGAGCGAGAAACCGAATGTCTTCGCCACCGGTCCGACCGTGGCCATCGCTGTCTGGTAGTAGGAGAAGCTCAGCGCGCTGTTGTTGGCTCCCTGCACCAGCACCCCGAGGGTGTCGGCGGTGTCTTTGGCGTCAAGCCCGAACATCCTCAGTGTCGCTCCCGCCATCGCCGCCGCCTCCGGGAGGGTGGTCCCGATGGCCGTGGCGAAGTGCAGGACGGACTCCTGCATCTGCATGATCGCACCCTCCTTGAAACCCAGCTTCGCGAGTTCTGTCTGGAGCAGCGTGACCTGCGAGGCGGTGTATTCAGTGGTTCGTCCAAGCTCCATCGCCGAATATGTCAGCGCCTCGATGTCCTTGACGTTCTTGCCGATGATGGTGGAAAGGTTGACGTTGGCCTGCTCGAAGTCCACTATCTTCTGGAACGCCCTCGCCACGCCTCTGACTGCCACGGCGATAGCTGCGAATGCCGCCAAAGCTCCGGCCTTGACGCTTGACAGTTTCTCAAGCGCACCCTTGGTCTGCCCGGACTGTGAGGTAAGCTCTTTAAGCCTTGCCTTGGTCTGCTGAACCTCGGCATTGAGCTTCTTCCAGTTCTCCGTCCCGGGAACGGCCTTGCTAAGAGCCGTCTGCGTCAGTTTCAGATGGTTCCGGAGTTCCGCCAATGTCTTGTTCTCAAGGGAAATGGCATCCCTGAGTTTGTTGTATTTTTCCCGGCATTCCGTCAGGGTCTTCTCCTGGTCTTTCAGGGTCTTCGTCAGGTTCTGGTGTTCCTGTGAGCCGGTCTTGCCGGCTTTCTCAAGATTCTTGAGTTCAGTCCTGGTCCTTTTGGTCGAACTCTGCAAATCCTTCATCTGCCTGTCCAGCGCAAGCATCTCCTTCCTGCCGCCATCCCCGTTGACAATCAGGTTCAGCCGAAGATCCTCATCCGTAATTCTTTTAGCCATAATCTCACGTGATTTTATGGCACAAAAATAGCCGCTAT
>ERZ1027255.120-NODE-120-length-30473-cov-36.103426_pt1 | contig 30473 bp, 30 predicted proteins | sample MGYA00519261_ERZ1027255 | MGnify/ENA primary metagenome ERZ1027255 (study PRJEB26926, sample SAMN06164399) | human gut metagenome | biome: ENVO:00009003; feature: ENVO:2100002; material: ENVO:00002003 | host: Homo sapiens | place: USA | collected 2012 ...
GATTTCCTGTTCGCTAAGCTCTAAAATGTTCATATTCTATTCAGATATATCTTTTATTTTCTTATTTTTGGTGCAAAAATACAAAATAAATCTGAACTATATGCCGTTTTTTATGTTTTTTATTATTAAAGAAAGGAAAAGGTATGTAAAGTTTGCCCTTCATCAAATAAAAAGTGCGATAAATTTTGTTTTCTCTGAAGAAAGTCTTACCTTTGCGTTGAATTTATCAGAAACATACTTTGGAGCGAGGAGGAAACGAATGGCTCTGAATCAATAACAAAATACGAGAAATAGGAGAAAATAAGATGAACATAGATGAATTAGTAAAAAGAATCAGCAAGACTGATGGATTATCCAAGACGCTTGGAATGCATTTTATTTCTACCCCTGAGCCTGATACGCTTCAGGCAACGATGAAGGTAGATGAGCGTAATCGCCAACCTTTCGGTTTCTTGAGTGGAGGCGCTTCTCTGGCTCTTGCCGAGAATGTGGCGGGTATCGGTTCCCTGGCGATCTGTCCGGGACAGATTGCCGTGGGCATCAACGTGAGCGGTACTCATGTCCAGGCAGTCAGCGAGGGCGATACGGTTACTGCCTTTGGCAAGATTGTGCACAAGGGCAGAACCTTGCATACCTGGCAGGTGGATATCAAGAATACGGCTGGTGAGGTAATCTGTACCGTACAGGTAACCAACTATGTGTTCACTCCCAAAAAAGATAATCCGAAAAAAGGGGGCAGAAACTAAGGTATGATAGCTTTTGCGTATTATCGTCTGCCTTATCTGCACCATGCTACCTATGTGGCTCAGCATGAGGGAGAACCTGAGGTGCTCTCTTCTGTGGCAGAACTGAATGGTAAGGAAGGTTTCGTGATAGCTCCTTTCGCGCCGTCCGGCAAATGTCCTGTGGTGCTGATGCATCCGGATGAATGCAAACTGATCTCTACCGAGGGGGCTGAAAATGCATCGCGATGCGGTACTTCCTACGTCGGGATGCAGCAGAATTTACATCGTGACGCAGCAGAATCTACGTCGGGACGTAATTTTGAAGCCTATGCAAAGGAGTTTGAATGCTTTCACCGGCAGCTCTCTGAAGGTAAATTCAGCAAGATTGTTCTTGCGAGAAAACTGCGTATTCAGAGTCATCGGCAGCCTTTTGAATCTGTCTTGACTTCAGTTGTGCAAGATGCCGGTAAGACTTCAGCTGTGCAGAATGCAGCCAATGCTTCAGTTGTGCAGGATGCAGACTCTTTAAAGGCTCTGTTTCTGAAGACCTGCCGGATGTATCCCCGTCTTTTTGTAGCCTTGGTTTATACACCCCAATCGGGTATATGGCTGATGGCTACCCCTGAAATACTGCTTAAAGGTGAACAGAATCAGATGGTGACCATGTCGCTGGCAGGCACCCAGAAGGCAGAACCTTCCAAGACCGTAGCCGATTATCCGGTAGAAGGGGTAGAATGGTCGGAGAAGAACAGAGAGGAACAGCAGTATGTAACCGATTATATCGAGGATTGCATCAAGGCCTTTTCGGATGATTATCAGAAGAAGGGACCTTATACCACGATGGCTGCCAATCTCTATCATCTCCGTACCGACATCGCTTTCCGTCTGCATGATACGGGGCGTTTGGGCGATGTGCTCGATGCCTTATATCCTACGCCTGCCGTCTGCGGAATACCGAAGGATGAAGCTCGCCGGTTTATCCTGCAGCATGAGCATCAGTCGCGCAAGTACTACAGTGGTTTTGTGGGTCCGATTTCGCCGAAAGGAAAGACGCATCTCTATGTTTCCCTGCGCTGCATGAACATCCTGGATGACGGTTCCTGCGAACTCTATGCCGGAGGCGGATTGCTGAAGGAGAGCGAGATGGAGAAGGAGTGGAAGGAAACTGAAGCTAAGATGCTGACCATCCTGTCGGTCCTGTAAAGGTCTTGCAGAGAAAATGATAGGGATTCATTCTGATTTTATAAAACTAAAAGACAAAGGTTCTTCAAGAATCTGAAAACATAAAAATAGCCTAAAAATTAAGGTGAAATGTATAGCAATAAAGAAAATGTCAATATTTTGACAAGCTTACTGGTAGCGCATGGTGTTCGCCATGCTGTGGTGTGTCCGGGCAGCAGAAATGCAGCCATAGTTCATAATCTCAACGAGTGTGAAGACATCACTTGCTATCCTGTAACCGATGAACGTAGCGCCGGCTTCCAAGCTCTTGGACTTTCTATGGCTGAAGGTTATCAGCCTGTCGTAGTGTGTGTGACTTCGGGTTCTGCATTGCTCAATCTTTATCCGGCAGTAGCTGAGGCTTATTATCAGCAAATCCCGCTCATAGTGATTTCTGCCGACAGACCGGCACAGTGGATCAACCAGCTGGATGGTCAGACGCTTCCTCAGCCTGATGCTTTGGGGCAGATGGTAAGAAAAGCGGTATCTCTGCCAGAAGTGTTCGAAGGTGAGCAGCAGGAAGAGATGTATTGGTATTGCAACCGGCTGGTCAACGAAGCGCTGTTGAAAAGCATGGGGCGGGTAAAGGGACCTGTACACATCAATGTACCTATCTCTGAGCCTTTCTATTCGTTTACAAAAGAAGCTTTGCCCGTTGAGCGCAAGATAGAGGTTGCTTACTGCAGGGCAAATATTGACACATTTGATGGGACCCCTTTTGAATGTGTGTTAAAAGCCAAACGTCCATTGTTGGTAATAGGACAGTTGGACAATACCGAAAAATATGTAGACTTGTTGGCTTATATTGACCGGATGCCTATATTATGGGAATCTCTGGCAATGCCACCTTATCTATATAAGGTTCAGGAAGAACTGGGAGAAGATTGGAATAAAACCACCTTGTATGGCGCTTTCGAGAATTTGCTGGATGAAATAAAGGACGATGAAAGATTCCGTCCTGACCTGGTGTTTTATATAGGTGGACATATTGTGAGCAAGAAGCTGAAATCTTATCTGCGTTCGCTTAAAGGAGTTGAGCAGATAAGAATCTCGCAAGAGGCTGATATCGAAGATACGTTCATGCATCTTACTAAAGTGATGGATTTGCCAAATAGTGATGCTATGTCATGGTTGGATAATTTTGGCTGGCACAACCACTGGGAGGATTATCGCATATTGTGGATGGATGCGTTGGCTAAAAGCTATGAACGCAAAGAGAATTTCAAGCCTGAGTTCAGCAGTCTGGCTACCGTAAAGGAATTCTTCAGCCAGCTTCAGAAGGTTGAGCCTCAGGATTTCAAAGCGTTCACCTTAGGCGGTAAAGATGCTCAGGACGATGGTATCTATGACCGCAAATTCGATACATTCCTTCCAGGTATGATGAGCAGCGTCTTCTCGGGCAACAGTTCTGCCATCCGGTTGATGAATCAGTATGCCGACCGTCATGTTTACTGCAATCGTGGGGTGAATGGCATAGAAGGTTCACTTTCTACGGCTGTAGGTTTCTCGATGTGCAAGAATGGGGCCGATAAGCATGTATACTGCGTTCTCGGCGACCTGAGTTTCTTCTATGACCAGAATGCGCTCTGGAATAGAAATCTGAACGGCAAGCTCCGTATCATCGTGCTCAATAATGGTGGCGGTGCCATCTTTGGCAAGTTCCAGGGATTAAAGGAGAGTCAGGCTCGCGAAGAAATGGTAATGGCAAAGCATCATGCAACGGCTGAAGGAATCTGTAGTCAGAATGACGTAAAGTATCTCGCAGCTCATACGATGGAAGAGATGGAACAGGGCATCAGCCAATTGATTCATGCCGAGAGCGAGCGCCCGATGCTCCTGGAGATTTTCACCGATATGGATGTAGATAACGAGATGCTGGAAGCCATCCAGAAGTGCTGATAGATGACCTGTAAGAAACTTACTTGATGGTTCTTTCAAAAGAATAAGATAGTAAGTAATCATAAAGTTCAAAATTCAAAGTTCAAAGTAATAAAATGAGAGAATGGAAAAAGATAGAAGGTTTTGATTTCAAGGAAATCATCTTCGAGGAGTATAATCATATCGCTAAGATTACCATCAACCGTGAGCGCTACCGCAATGCTTTCACACCGTTGACCACTTGGGAGATGGCGCAGGCATTCAACTATTGCCGCGACTGTCTGGATATCCGTGTGGTCATCCTGACGGGTGCTGGTGATAAGGCATTCTGTGCAGGTGGCGACATGCATGTAAAGGGCCGCGGTGGTTATGTAGGTAATGACGGTGTACCTCGCCTGAATGTGCTCGATGTACAGATGCAGATTCGTCGTTTGCCAAAGCCGGTCATCGCTATGGTGAATGGTTATGCCATCGGTGGCGGACATGTGCTTCATGTGATGTGCGATCTGACTATTGCATCAGAGAATGCCATCTTCGGACAGACCGGTCCTAAGGTGGGAAGTTTTGATGCCGGTTTCGGATCTTCTTATCTGGCAAGAATGGTGGGTCAGAAGAAGGCACGCGAAATCTGGTTCCTCTGCAAGCAGTATTCTGCCAAGGAGGCTGAACAGATGGGAATGGTTAATAAGGTAGTGCCTCTCGACCAGTTGGAAGATACTTGTGTAGAGTGGGCTGAAATCATGATGGAGCGTTCGCCTCTGGCACTCCGTATGATCAAGGCTGGCTTGAATGCCGAACTGGATGGTCAGGCTGGTATTCAGGAGTTGGCTGGCGATGCCACCATGCTCTATTATACGATGGATGAGGCTCAGGAGGGCGGCAAGGCGTTCCTTGAGAAGCGCAAGCCTCGCTTCGAGGATTATCCTCAGTTCCCATAATTTCATCAGCTATAAACAATAAAAACCTCGGAAGAAGCATAAAAGCAATCTTCCGAGGTTTCTTGTTTTTATTCGTGAGTAGCGAATCTCTGCTCTGCCAGTTTCTCGTATTTGGTGCCTGGCTTGCCATAGTTGGCATACGGCCAGATGCTGATGCCGCCACGAGGAGTAAAAATGCCTGTCACCTCTATATATTTAGGATCCATCAGCTTGATGAGATCCTTCATGATGATGTTCACGCAGTCTTCATGGAAGTCGCCATGATTGCGGAAACTGAAGAGATAAAGTTTCAGACTCTTGCTCTCTACCATCTTTACGTCAGGAATATAGCTGATGCGAATCTCTGCGAAATCTGGCTGACCCGTAATAGGGCAGAGTGATGTAAACTCAGGGCAGTTGAAACGTACCCAGTAATCATTGCCAGGATGCTTGTTCACGAAAGTTTCGAGCACCTCTGGCGCATAATCCATTCTATATGTAGTCTTGGCACCTAATGCCTGAAGACCGTCTTCTTTTCTATCCACGCTTGGTAATGTTTTAATGTTTGATATTTACTGATGTCTTTTAGCCGAGGCTGAAGATCTTGAATACATTGTAGGAGATGTTATTGTCGTATGCATCTTCACCTTCATGCTTCTTCACGTATTTCACTACACGGATGGTCAGAGGCAATACCACAATCTCGTAGGCTGTCTTCAGTATCACCTGCCAGAGCATGAGCCAAGGCAATTCTGATGTAGGCACCACACCGCCCAGGGCAAGTGGGAAGAAGATAAGACTGTCGCAACTCTCACCTGCAATGGTACTGAGGATGGCACGGGCAGAGAAATGCTTGCCACCATCGCGGATTTTCATCACGCTCATTACATAAGCATTGGCAAACGAACCGATGATGAAGGCTACGAAAGAGGCTGCTGCAATGCGGGGTGCCAGACCGAAGATGGCATGAAAACCGGCATCGTTGGTCCAATAAGGTGCTGCTGGAATCACATCGCAGATAGCACCCAGCGCCACGAAGAAGAAGTTCATCGCAAAGCCGGTCCATATCAACAGACGCGCTTTCTGATAGCCCCATACTTCGCATACCACATCATTGATGATGTAGCTTACAGGGAATACGATGAGTCCACCGGTAAGGGAAACTGGCCCGAAGGCGATTTGCTTTGTTTCGAGTACGTTTGCTGCAATCAGGCAAACGCAGAAGAGGATGCTGAAAAGCATAAACAGCACGCTCACTTGAGTTTTTTTCTTGTCCATTTTCTTGTTTTTTACGAGGTTTACCAAGCACTCGGGTTATTGAATATGATGATTCTTTTCAGAAATCGGCTGCAAAATTACAACATTTCTTCCTAATAGCCAAATATTTGGGCAAAAAAAATGGCTCCAAATACTAATCACTAGCACTTGGAGCCCTTATCTAACTAAAAACCTAAAACTTTCTAAAACTAAACCTAACAATCTTAACCTATGAGAAACTAACCTTTTCAGATTATATTGTGATAGCGAAATAACACTCTTGTTATCCGCTGTCATCTGTCATCATGCAACAGATATACCAAAAAGTAGTTTCGTGACAAGATGTCAGTGTTTTTTTACTTTTCCATAAACTTCTTTGCAGCTCTTAACTGATGTCTCATCACACTCAGGAATTCCTGGCTCTCCTGCAGTACGTTGAGATAAACCAGAGAAATCTGCATCAGCGTATTGTCAGTCATGTGCTGGATGCGGTCGATATGCTTCTTGCGGAGAACTGAAAGCTCGTCTTTGCAGGCATCTGCCTCGGCAAGAATCTCGCGATAGCTGTCATATCTGCCAGTTTCAATCAGTTCGCAGCTCATGCGCATCAGGTCGTTGATCTTCTGGCGTACAGGAGTAAACTCCTTGATGTATTCAGCAGGAAGCGGATTGAAGTTGTTGTCAACATGTTCCTTGATAGGGTCGAGCATACGGCGCAGAGAGTAAATAAACTGCTGGTTGCTGTTGGCGCCCAGATGGAACCAGGTGTTGCGCTCGATGGCAATCTCGATAGGCGATTTCTTCAAACCGAGCATCTCCTGACGGCGGAACTTCTTCAGCATATCCTGTTCCTTCTTCAGATCCTTGTTGGCATGACGAAGGTCGCGGGTATTCTCGTTGGCAAGACCATCCATAATCAGGTTGAACTCGTTCAGGGCGAAGTGGCAGACGTAAGACTGGGTGCGTGAAACCTGACGGCGAAGCAAATCCCATACAATCTCCGGGTCGCGTGAACGCATCATCAGCTGGAAGGTACTGCTCTTGCCCTCTTCCTTAGCCTTCTTGTTATACTGGATGTTGCTGCGGATGAGCAGGTAGATAACCAAACCCATGAAGCAAGCCTGGATGCCCACACCACCAAAGTGCATGATGATACAAACAATGGCACAGGCTGCGAAAGCTACACCGGCTGTGATGAACCAACCACCGATTACACTCAATACACCTGTTACACGGAATACGGCACTCTCGCGGCTCCATGCTCTATCAGCAAGTGAAGAACCCATGGCCACCATGAAGGTAACGTAGGTGGTAGAGAGAGGCAACTTGAGATTGGTACCGATGGTGATTAGCATGGAAGCAAGTACCAGGTTAACGGCTGCACGAACCACGTCGAAAGCTGCACTCTCCTCGAGTTCAACATCATTCTTGTCGAAACGGCTGTTAATCCAGTTCATCAGTCCCTTTGGCATAAACTGCTTCAACCATGAATCTGTAGCCTGGCAGTTGCGTACAATCACGCGGGCTGCAGAAGAACTGCCGAACATTTCATCGCCCTCATCCTGACGGCTCAAGTCAACAGAAGTCTTGATTACGTTCTGTGCTTTCTTGGATGTCGCCATGGCGATAATCATCACGGCACCGGCAGCAAGCAGGAAGCCAGGAGTGGTCTTGGCGCTCTCCATCAATGAAGTCATCATAAACTGGTCTGGCGCTGCACCATTGGCATTTGCCATATAGTCCTGATAAGAAGAAAGACCAGCCAGAGGCACACCGATGAAGTTCACCAGGTCGTTACCAGCGAAAGCCATAGCCAGGGCGAAAGTACCCATCAGCACCGTAAACTTGAAGATGTTGACACGGCAGAGGTGCAGGAATTCCATCACAACAGCAGACACCACGAAGGTGATGCAGATGAGGAAACCGAGATTCTGGTCGATGTAATCGCGCACCTCAGCAGGCAGGTAAGGACTCTTGCCCAAACCCTTCATGAAGATGAAGTAAGAGAGGGCTGTAAAGGCGATACCGCCGAAGATAGCGATGCTGTAGCGGCTGTGCTTGCGGTAGTTGAAGGTGAAGATGATACGGGAAAGCCACATCACAAAGGCACCAAACACGAAGGCGATGATGACAGATGAGAAGATACCCATGATTACCTCCAACGCCTTGTTGCTGTTGAGCAATACGCCATAGTTGAGGCTATCGTCGCCATACATCTTCAATGTAGCGAGGATGAAAGCACCACCCAGCAGCTCGAATACCAGAGAGACGGTAGTAGAGGTTGGCATACCTAAGGTATTGAACACATCCAGGATGATGACATCAGTCACCATGACCGCCAGAAAGAGCGTCATCACTTCCTCGAAGGTGAAGTGGTCTGGACTCATGATGCCGTGTCGGGCAATATCCATCATTCCCGATGACATGATGGCTCCGAGAACCACACCGCAGGATGCGATAATCAGCACCGTGCGAAACTTAGCCACCTTAGCTCCGATGGCAGATTGCAGGAAGTTGACAGCATCGTTGCTGACTCCTACGAAGAGATCGAACACTGCTAAACAGAGCAGGAAGATCACAATACATAAATAAATTGTACCCATATATTTTATTAATGTTTATATACCTTATTATATAGGGGCTTGTCTCAACATAGCTAGACACATTTCTCCCCTTGCTTTTCTGGGTGCAAAGGTACGAGTACGATGTTACAGGTGATTTAAACAGGTGTTACAATATTGTTAAGATGTTGTTGTGCTGGCGATTGAATAAGAAAGTTGCCATCGAAAACAGAGAAAAGTGCGAAAATGTTTGGAAGTTACGGAAGTATTTTATATTTTTGCAGTCGGGTAGGGTGCATTCCCTTTCCACTGATTTTTGAGATTTAAGAAGCGTTATGCTTATCGAAGTACTGGAAACCTAGGAAATTTCCCGACATACTCTAAGATAGCATAGTGGTTCTCACGCATAGCGTGGGCTGCTATTGTTGTATCTATGAGTATGCGCTATCCTAGGGCCTCCGGTATAGAGATGTGGGCATTGTAGTTCACGCTTCTCTGTTTAATAGAAAGACCTAATAGGACTGAAAAGACCAAGAAAGGATTGTATTTTCTTTTCATCCATACATCAAAAAATGACTATGGATCTTGACAGAACCAATCGCCTTTTCTATAAAAATGTCATCATTAACGAAAAGAGAAAGAAGGACTATCAAGAGCTAGATTCGCTCATTCATTCAAATTCATTCTTCAAGACCTATTGGACTTTGGAGCATTGAAGCCTTACAAACAACAAGACGATAGGGTTATCCAAAACCGGACAAGCCTATCGCCTTGTTCATGAGGACTTATATAACCCTTATAGGTCAGCCTTCGCCAATTCGCATTCTACGACTTCAATAGCATAAAGTTGTAGTTCTTTTTCGCCCTCGATTGCATCCAAGATTCTATCTGCCAGCCACAAGATGAGCAATTCTTTCTCATCAACATGAAAGAATTTTGCCAGTTGAAGCACTTGACTTCTCTTTGCGCGCCTGTCACCACGTTCAATCTTGCTGAACATGGGGGTATCTATTTCTAAATATGCAGCCACTTGGCGTTGCAATATTCCTTGTTCGTCTCTAAGAGATCTTATCTTGTTTCCTAATAACATTATGAATTCAATTTTGAGTTCGCCTAAAAACATTGAAAAATCATTCAACCACCTTCCACTCGCCTCCATTGCGTGGACCTCCGATTCTAATCAACCGTCCTCTTTGCTTTAATTTCTTGATATGGTAAGCAACTCCATCTACTGTTATACCACATACGGATGCTATCTCTTTTGCCGTAACCTTAGGATTATTGCTGATTATTTTTAGAATAGTTTCCGTAGTATCGGCAGAAGTTTCCGTAATTACAGAAGGAGTTTCCGTAGTTGTTTCCGTAGTATCAGCAGGAGTTTCCGTAGTTACAGAGGATGTTTCCGTAGTTCCATTAATATTTCCCTCCAGTTTTAGGCAAGTTTCTATTCTATCAGGATTACTCTTTTCTTCAACTGTGGGTATGCTCCAACCATTATCCTTCCATCCTTTCACAATAACATCAGCACCAGTACCACCTTTCTCACCAATTCCCAAGAATACAAACATCTTTTGGATTACAGGGTTTCTGCACACGCTATGTCCTCCTTCATAGTATTCTTCCATACTGACAAGCATTGTACCAGGATTGGACAAGACAATACGGTCGAAATATCTGTCTATAACAATATTACCCCTCACAGTATATGCAGCATGAATTAAGCTATTGGCTAAAGCCTCACGCAGAGCCACATGAGCAGTAGTGGTATTATTCCTTATTTGATTATTGTCAAGACTGAATGGTACAGGCAACGCATGTTGCAACAAAGGCAAAACACGAGTGAAGAACTGATAAAGGTTGGCCTCCCATGTTCCGTCGGGATATATACGATTGGTCCAACGTATCTGAGTGTCATCACTCAAATGCTCGCGATAGTCAGGAAAGAACTCTTGACAACATTCGGGATCTGTAATACTATTGCTCTTACCAAACATCAGCATTCCTGCAACCGTAAATCCTTCGGTTGATGTAGCTCTATCCTTACGATAGGCACCTATATTTTCTAAGAACTGTTTGTCGTCAACCTCTGTCCAAGGGTGGTTTTCGTGTTTGATATCATATGCACGGCGATACTGGTGAAGAGTCTGCATATCAATATCATCAATGGAATAACCTCGTAGAATTCGAGAATCAGCGGATGTTCTCATATTGTTGGCATCCGAATACATCTGCTTTATTTCATCATCTGTACAGAGATAATCACCCTCGTCCCTGCGCTTGTAAGTATGCCCAAACGGGGTAAGTGTAAGGTGTATTGGACGTAAGTCGTATTGAGCACGGGGTATTCTGAAGGCAAGCAGACATTGCCCTCCATCAGTCTTTATTTCTTCTATGTCGCTCTCTACCAACAGTGGAATGTTCACACACGACTTATTGTGTGCGTCATCCCAAAACTGTTTTCTATATTTGGCAACAAGTTCTTCAGAAAGACCATCTGGTGTGAATTTATGATTCTTCTCTTTCACTCCCAACACAATCGTTCCACCATTGGTATTGGCTAATGCAGAGAAAGAACGCCAAAATTCAACCTTTGGGAAACCACCTGCTGCTGACTTATACTCCACTTCGGAGTTCTCCTTCAATTGGAGTTTTAAACGTATTTGATCTGCTATGTTCATGTCATTATAATTTAATTCGTCATTTTTATCAATGGTTACAATATTGGCTTTTGATTATGTTTATTCTTTTAGATTAGTCAAATACCAGTATATAGTCTTCTTGAGTCCATCTTCAAATGTACAAACTGGGGTATATCCAAGTAGTTCTCTTGCCTTTGATATGCTTGCCTTAGAGTGCTTTACATCTCCGATTCTATTTGGACCAAATATTGGTACAATGCAATCTATACAATTATCATATGCTGATAAGTTTTTTGTTATCAGTTGTTCCAACTCTAAAACTGAAGTATTTTCACCTCCTGCACCATTGTAAATTTGGTTAAAGGCTTTTGGGGATAGCGTCTCCAATGCCAACATATTGATATGAATTATATTGTCTATGTAAGTAAAATCACGGCTGTTACTTCCGTCTCCATTTATTATTGGCTGTTCATGTTTTAATAATTTTTTTATGAACAAAGGTATAACTGCAGCATATGCACTATTAGGGTCCTGACGGCGTCCAAATACATTAAAGTATCTTATGCCTATATACTTTAACCCATAAGTAATTGAGAAAACGTGTGCATACAATTCATCAACATATTTTGTAAGTGCATATGGAGAAAGTGGTTTGCCTATAGTGTCTTCTACTTTCGGAATAGTTTCGTTGTCGCCATATGCAGAACTACTTGCAGCAAATATAAACCTGTCTATTTTTGCGTTTTTTGCTGCTACAAGAATATTCAGGAAACCACTAATGTTTACAGCATTAGTGGTAATAGGGTCATCTATACTTCGTGGAATACTCCCCAAAGCAGCTTCATGAAAAACTACATCTACTCCATTTACTGCTTTTAGACAAGTATCAAGATTCCTAATATCTCCTTCTATTAACTTAAATCTATTATTGTCAAGTAAGCCTTGTATATTCTCAATGTGTCCTGTCGAAAAATTGTCAAGGCAAACTACATAATTTCCTTTCTTGACAAGTTCTTCACAAAGATTGGATCCGATGAACCCAGCTCCTCCTGTTACCAATATTTTTCTCATTTAACTTCTAATAATATATTTTCTATAAAAATATCCTTCTTGTTTAAAGAAATGCAACTAAAGCCTTCTTGCCCTTGTTTGATTTCATATTTAGAGAGTTTTGTAGAGAAAGCAAATCCAATGCTTGATGCTGTACTATAAAGAATATTTTTATCTCTCTTTACAAAGAATGTGTGAACATGTCCCGAAAGGACTAATTTGACATTCTTATGACGACAAAGCATCTCCCTAAATGTTTCACGGTCTTTGAGTATCTTATTATCTTGCCATCCTCCGATTTCTAACGAAGGATGGTGCAATACGACAATTGATGGTTCAGGATTCTTCGACAGCAGTCCATCCAGTTCGTTTCTTACATTCATCGTTACAATACCTTTGGAACGATTAGAGTTTGGATCATCATTATCCTTTGCAACAGAATTTACAAAATAAAATCTCCAACCACCTAACAGTGCTTGATCACTCAAATGACAAAATTTTGGTTTAAACGTAGTAAACATTACACTGAGATTATCATGATTTCCTACACACCAATAGGTTGGTATATTCAACTCTGAGAATACCCGATCTGCAAAATAATATGAATTCAAACTACCATCATTAGATATATCTCCCGATACGATTATAGCATCTACATCTCGCATCATTTTTATTTGTTTTATTGCAGTGAGAAATTTCCTTCTACAGTCCTCTTCCCATACAAGTGCACCATCTGCTGAAAGATGCAAGTCAGACATATGTATAATTTTCATTTTGCTATATTCTTAGGTTGATAAAAATGGTTTAAATCCTGAATTATTAGACGTTTAGCATTTTCAATACCATTTAGATTAAGTCTAAAATTCTTTTTAGGCTGAAAGCAGAACATCTTACTGAAGATTAAATCCTCCATTGATTCAAGAGATGTAATTTCTGTAATTGGATAATATTTCCCGAAATTTCTAATATTATGAACCTGTTCTTCTTCAACAGCAAAGTCCATGACTGAATAGGCAAATACGTTTTTGTCTTTTCCTTGCATAGATTCTACCAAAGAATTATAGCCTCCAGAACATATTACACAGTCTGCAGAAGCATGAAGCAAATATAAATCTTTCAGTTTTCTATGAATAGTTACATTCTTTTTACTGTATATTTCTGTTTGACCATATGGCCATTGAAGTTGTGAATAATTACCTAGGATAATATCAATCTTCCAATCTGCGAATCTTTTGTCTTTAGCCAATTCAATACATTTCCTAGAGAACTCTTGACTTATTCTTCCTCCACCAGCCGAACATACCATCCATTTTTTTGTATGTCCTGCTAGATATGCAAAACGTGTTTCAATTATCTGTTTTGCTGACACCGGATACGTGACACAACCAATATATACAATCTTATTAAGAATTTCTGTAGGAAGCCATGAGTACACTTCTGCAGAAGTGACTACTGGATCGCTAGCTAATAGTATCCTATGGTAGTACCTCTTGAGAATTGCAATGTTTCTTGTAGAGAATACATCCTCATGAGTAAGTCTATCCCCACCTATATCACTTCTAAGTACAAAATATTTAAGGCAGTTATAGCCTGTAATTATTCTTGCGAGTTCGCAACGTTTCCCAAGAGGTAGATAATCCGTAACAAACACATCTGGCATAAAATCCAGAATCAATTTTTCCAATATTTTTATTCTGATTCTGTTAGTTTGCTCATTGGTGTAACAGTTTTCTTCTCGTAACTCGCTGAAATTTGGAAGAAGATAGTATTGAATACCTTCTGGTATAATATCAGGCATAGCCTTATGCCCAGACACTACTATCACTTGGCATTCTTTGGATAGTCCCCATGCGATCTTTATTAACCTCATAAGGTGTCCGAGTCCAGTACCGTCATATGCAAATAGCATTACCTTTTTCATATTCATAACTATAAATTCTGGATTTCTTGTATTGCTTGTTGATTTCCTGGAGCAAAAAAAACTCGTTGGCACTTAGTGCTCGCCGTTTCTTTGATTTGTTCAGCCAATTCTTTTGGCAGAATGCTAAGAGAAATCGGTTTGATATTGTGTACTCCTAAAGCGTCAAGATTTTGTTTCTGTTCTGCTTTTCTATATTGACAGCCAGACAGAAATGACAATGCTGGTATACCCAAATATGCCAATTCGCTTAAAGTGTTCCTTCCAGATCTTGTAATAATGAGCCCTGCTTTTGAATAATACTCATGTATATCAAGTATTTTATCATGGAGTATAGTGTTTTTCCCATGCTTGAATTCATTGAGAGCATCATAAATATTCTTCGATGAGCAAACGATATGCATATTGTATTCTTTTAGATACTCAGATGCATCCATGCATAATTTAGCTATTTGAATAGTTGATTCAGAAAAGGAATATCCAACATTAACTGTACCTCCACCTAACAAGCAATATATATTGTTTGTACTATTGATATTGACATCTAGTATTTCCTTTCTCAGAATAGTGTTCACAGATACTAATTTCTTATAGTTTCCGGTATTTGAAACACTTCTTAACCCATGAACTATTGCCAAGTCGGAAAGAGAATACATAGCATTAAAATAGCGCATAGCATCCTGATCATTCTGTTCATTTTCTATGTCTGCAGGGTTTAGCAATGCTACAATCTTTAGTTTAGGATATGAGATTTTTAATGCCTGGATTATCAATGGCTCACCATCTATTATTACAATGTCAGGTTGGAAGCATCGTATTTTTTCATGAATATAAGCTCCAGTAACATTCGTGGGAAGTAACCCAATAGAGCAATAGTCCATTGGTACCACTTCATGCAGGTTTTCATATCCTTTTAGTTCAAGATAGCGATTACCTTGGAGATAGGAAATAATTTCAATGCAACAGCCATACTCGTCCCTCAGCGTTTCAAGAAGTGAAACTCCGGAAACAACACGGCCTAATCCTGGAAATCCTCTAAATATTCCCAATATTTTTTTCATTGTTTTTTAAGCATTTTATAAATTTCCGTAATAGAATATCTCTTTAACTGATGTTTGTCAACAACCATTGATGTTCCACCTTGGTCAACTGTGAATGCGTACTTATAATATTTTTCAACACAGCGGCGAATAAATTTGTTATAAGCGCCATAAGGATAGGCATATGTATCACAATATCCGACTATTTGATTCAAAGCTTTCTTTGATTCTAATAGCTCATATTCAATTTCTACATCACTTAGTTTGAGAAGATTTTTGTGGAAAACGCCATGTGATGCCACCTCCCATCCTTCTTTTATAAGAAGGTTAATGGCGTTTATGTCAAGATGCTCTCGTAAGATTGCGTCCTTGTTATTCCAGGAATTATCCTTTCCGATGAGACCAGTGCAAACAAAGACAGTTGCTGTAAATCCCTGCTTTTTTAATATTTCTAGCGCATCATTAGTTAGGCTCTTATAGCCATCATCAAATGTACATACAATCCACTTTTTTCTTTCTTCTTTACTCTTTGACAAATAGTCATGCATGGAACATATTCCATATCCCTTTTCTGCAATATATCCAACGAAATCTCGAAAAACGTTTGTTGGAGTAGTTATACTATCATGAATGTCCCCCATAACATCATGAAGACCTACACACACAATGCTCTCGACTTCTATTTCATTTTTAGGAGTTTTGTTATACGACAACATCCCAAGCCACTTTTGTGCTATATATTCCTTGGCACAGTTACTTCTGATAACACCTATAGCTTCTTGATAACGCTCAGCCAAGTTTGGCATGCAACATAATGCTTTCAAATTGTTTGCCATAACGTCAGGAGTGAAATCCTCAAAAAAGAACTCGGCAAATTGCTCCTGTAGCGTTTCTGCTATAAATCCTGTTTTGCTACTGATAAACCCGGTTCCACACTGAAGGCTTTCACTGATAGCGTTGGGATGACCTTCACACACTGAAGCCTGAATGTAGAAATCCCAATCTTTCATGGTATCTTTTAAAATCTCACGTGGTTGATAACCTAGAAATCTTATATTATTTCCAAGATTATGTGCCTTGACTTCATTCTGGTAATTTTCAAGCAAGTCACTGTCGATTTCTCCAACTAAATCCAAACAGATGTCTGTTTCTGAAATTTCTCTAAACTTTTTAAGCATAAAGATAAGATTACCTATGCCTTTTTTCTCATTCAAATGAGAGGCTGCTGTTCCTATGACAATCTTATCATTTAGGTTGTGAAAATTGATTTTCACATAATCACCTTCATACTCATTTGGAATGATAATTGTTTTTCCATTTGCTTCAGGACAAAGACTTATAACATTACGAATCATTTCCTTTGAAAGGCATACAATCTTACTCGCTCTAGTTGTGGCTTCTCGAAGATACCAAGTGTCATCAATAGACCATTTTACAATATTTATGTCACTACCGCGAAGAGCTAATATAAACCGTTTACCTAACTTCTCCGCAAGCATTGCACCGTAATACCCATTGAATCTTCCACCAAAAGCAATAACAACATCAGCATGTTTATATACTAAACTATCATGCTTGAGTTTGTATTCCTTTCGAATGCCATTCTCTGTATTCGGGTTCATCCCTCCTTTTACGGTATATATAGGATTTTCTGTGGAAGACAAAACTATCACATTATGTTCCTTCCTTAGAATATCCACAACTCGCTTGCAAGCTAATGCCATACCGCCTCCATCGAGTCCTATTTCTGATGTAACAATAAGTATGTTCATTTCTTTTCTATCAAATATAATGTTTTACTTTTCTTATTTTGAGGATATTTATATGTCTGCCATGATTTAATTTGAAAGTTTGGAAACATTTCATCTACATCTTTATGGGACAAGCGAAGGTACTTTGGAAATACTTCATCTTCAATTGTATACGAACTATCTATAACTTCCATTATAAAGTATTGGGGATTACCAGCATGTTTATAAAAATCCTTCAATATTTTTTTATAGCCAACTTTACTATCTACAAATTCATCGTACACACAATTAACCAATACAAGCACATCACATTCTATATGGCATTTCGCAGGATATTCTCCCAAAGAAACAATATTTTCTCTTCCAAACAAATCATTTAATCGACGTTTGGCATTTACTGCTAGTAATGGGTCTTTTTCATAAGATGAAACTCTTGAAAATCCAAGTTGACAAAATATTGCAGTCACATCACCTTGTCCGCAGCCTATTTCAACTACTCTCTTATTAGAGGGTATTCTACTCATTATTTGATATGTAATTTGCCAATATTTAGGGAATGGTGTAATACAATACTGCTCACTCCATGGAGAAACAATAAGATCATCTAGATGATCAAGATTGTATTTTTTTAGCAGTTCTTCAAGCTCTTCCATGCTTCTCTGAATTGTTGTTTGATACTTTCTTCTCCTTTTGACAAATCCAATATCTTTGTTCCAGAAGAACGCAGAATACATGGTTGCAGACTCATGTCTGGTAGTATTCTAATCTCTGAGTAATTTCGGCAGCTATCTATATCTTGAGTAAAACATGGTGAGTCGATGTAGAGTACAGAAGTTTGCTTATCTTCTTTTTTCAGCAGCCATCTAATAGCTCCAGTTCCTTTATCTATACAACTAACGACATATTCTTTAAGTATTGGAAATACAAATGTCTTAAAATCCTTGCTTCCTGTGAGACCTATTTGTGGTAAAAGTTTGAGTGGAAGTTCTTCTTGAAGAGCAAATTCTACCATATCCCTAACATCTGCCTCAATATCATTTTGGATAACACAGTTTAATCCAACTTCCAATCCGGCATTACGAACCATTCGTATATTTGTTATGATTTTATCTATAAAACCATTACCAGTGCTTTGATGAAACTTCTTAGCTTTTGTATAGGGAAACTGGATGTTAAATTTTAAAGGAATATCCGCTAATTGCTGAACTTGTTCTTTAGTTATCAGAGACAGATTGGAGGCACAGCATACTTCCCATTCTGCATTTCTATATGCATATCTAATCATCTCAATGAGGTTTTTATCAAGGAAGGGTTCACCTCCACTAAAGCAAATTTCAGAAATCCCCTCATCCTTTACAGCATCTATGAGGATTTTGAATTTGTCAAAATCCATCGTTTTGATGGTTTTACGAGAAACCTGTCCTTCATTATGACAAAAAGGGCATCGATAGTTGCAGCTATTGGTGACCAATATTCTTAATTTATCCCAATATATTGTATTGCTCATGTCAAATAAATCTTTGCGTTATAGTATTGCTCTAATACTTCCATCTTTTCACCTTTCAGGTCTCTTCCTTCTGAGTTGTACATTTCTTCAGGAAGGAACATAACGTCATTCCTCTTAGGATGGAATTGTTCTATGATGTCGCCATGATTCAGAAGCCCTGCAACTGTAACAGAGCCACCATAGAGATGGTTCTTCACAAGGTTTGTTTGAACATTAGGGTAATCTTTGAATGCTTTAGTAAAATAATCATATCCAGAGACTGGACATATTAGATTAATAAATACATCCTTAGGTAATTGCGAAATAATTTTCTTCTGTCTTGCTATATGCTCTTCTGCCTCTATAAAATACTCATTATTTCCTCCTCTGAAACAGTCTTTCAATTCAGGCACAGTAAACACTACTTTCGGATAATTTACACTTAACCACTCAATGCACTTTTCGTATCCATCAATGCTAGATTGTGACAACCCTTTAAGTCGTTGTTGTGATGTAGAAGTATGCTCTATACGGCGAACCAGAATCTGCTTAGCTTTTTGGTCAATACCTAGGCTATAAAGCAGGTCCAAATCTCTTTTTAATTCATCTATATTACCTGTGAACATTAATGTACATTTGTTAACAGGTCCATATTTTAATAAGAACATAGTTCGCTCACGTGCTGACCTTGGTATAATGGCTTCTCTCTGCTCCTGCATCGTAATTAGAGACAAGTCAATTCCATAATTAGGGATACTGTTCAAAAAATCCACTTTATTTTCATTTATATAGGCACCAGTTGTTACAGTTGTTATTTTCTTTTCTGGAAAATACTCTGATGCCATTTTTATGAATTTATATATTTTGGGATGAAGAAAGGGATCTGTGTGTGGTGCAACTAACACACCTGCTCCAAGACGAACATAATTTACCTTTGGATTGATATACTCAAATCCTTTCAGTAAATCATCTTCATCAATTTGCGGAATCCGCGGATAATGTCCTAAATATGAATCTGTATGAACTTTACAGAAAACACAGCCAATACCGCAATATTGACTACTAATTGGTATATTCCCGAATGTTGCTATCTCCATAGAGAAAGCATCAAACTGTTCTTTATTTAATATCATAATAATCTAATAAATATCATAATCTTGGAAATCATTGCAACGAGCGCATATTGAGATACGTTTCCCATCAAGAAGAGATAATTTTATCTTTTCCATTTCCGAATTATTCCAACAATCTAAAAGATTATCAGTCATGACATTCCCAAAACAAGTATCATACAAAAAGTCATCGCAACATAGTAAAATATTTCCTGAGTACCCTATAGTAATCTTACGGAATGGATAATTGCAAAAACCGAAGTCACCAGGATTAAACTCTTGCGGTATGTTACCAGCATAGTTTGGTAAAACCTCATCCGTTCTTCTTTTTTGAAAAGACACCTTAGGATTGTTCCAATATGCAGAGTAGATAGGTTCAATATACTTTGACCATTTTTCAGGATATTTGTCCCTATCACCTCGATAATCATTGATGTTAATATTATCCAAACCAAGTTTGAAGAATTTGTCGAGTCTATCAACTGTTAATAAAGTTCCATTTGTTGTCATGTCAAGAAAGAAACGAGGTGATTTTTGACGTGCATAAACAATCATGTCTTCCATCCTATCTTCTAATAATGGCTCGTTTGAAAGCATGAGTGCTATTCTTCCATTATAATTTATATCTGAGAGTTGATCTATAATTTTTTTGTAGCACTCCCATGACATAATTTCTAAAGTCTTTTTATTGAAAGCATGCGGACAGAACTTACAATGATTATTACAATCTGTACGTGTTTCAATTAATACCTGCCGAAAGATAGGAAAACAACCATGCCTGTCATAGTATTCCTTGATTTTAGCAATATCTGAATCATGACGAATATTTGCTCTTACTGAATTATTGTTTTTCTGTATAATCATAATAATTGTTCAATTTTAAGAGTTAAATTTGAAATAGAATTATCTATATTCAGATTCTGAAAAGCATCATGGGGTACTGCTTCCAAAATACCTATATAGTGACAATGTGTATACTCTTCCTTCGTGACCAAATGAATACCATACATTTTTTCTGCTGCATTTTTGTTTACTAAGGGATCATATACGTCTACTTTATAACCTTGTATTTCAAGTTCTTTTACAATGTTTGCCACTTTTGTATTTCTAATATCTGTACTGTTCTTTTTATATGCGAACCCTATTATGAGAATTTTTTTGTTCTCTGTTGTCGCATCTAAGTCACGAACTCTTTTAAGAAACCGATCCACAACTTTTGAGACCTTATTTTCGTTGACTTTTCTTGCCATAGACACTAAAGGTAATGCCATTCCAATATCGCTTGCTTTTTGCAGTAAATAATATGGGTCTACACTAATACAATGTCCTCCGACAAGTCCAGGATAAACTTGTGAAAAATTCCATTTTGTTGCAGCTGCTGCAATAACATCATTTATATCAACACCAATTTGTGTGCAAAAATCAGAATATTCATTTGCAAAGGCGATAAGTATGTCTCGTTGCGTATTCTCCATCAATTTCGCAGCCTCTGCAATTTTTATGCTTGCAACTGTCTCTACCTTTAACCCTGGTATTGTTTTATAAATATTTGCAATTTTTTTTTTAGTTTGGTCATCACAACCTGCAACAATCTTTATGGTTTTTGTGAGTGTATGTTTCGAATCACCAACATTAACACGTTCAGGTGAATAACCATAGAAAAAGTCTTTCCCTGCTTGTAATTTTGTTTTAGCTTCTATCATTGGGATACAGTAATCCTCGGTCATTGTAGGATACACTGTAGATTCGAATATAATAATGTCATTTTCCTTAATTATATAGCCAAGCTTTAAACATACATCTGATAAACAAGTCAAATCAGGTCTGTCGTTTTTATCAATCGGAGTCGGTACTGTAACTATATAAACATTTGAGGATGCAATCTCGTTAATATTTGATGTTAAAAGTAATCGAATATCAGAGTTAACTAATTTCTGACGAACTGTATTAATTCTTTCCTCTGAAATATCATATCCTCTTACTTCATTTTCCTTATTAATGCTAAAAGCTTCCAGTAATGGTAATCCTACATATCCGACTCCGATTATCGCAATTTTATAATCATACATGTTTGTTGTGAGTTTATATTATTTTGAAATAGACAAAGCAGATGTTGGAATGTATGCAGATGCAACTAAACACCCTTCGAATATTTCCACGACTACTCTTTGTTGTCCTGCAATCCTTGCCACTCTACCACGAATATCTTTAAAATCTCCCTCAATAACAGAGACTATATCTCCTAATTTATACTGGATAATTTCTGTTGTGACAGGAATTATATATGGATTCTTTATGGATGTTAATTTTATGAAGTTAGCCATTGCTTCTTCACGGATTGTGAGCGGTGGATTGCAATCGGGATTGTCTTGACGATGGATTGTGTGGTCAAAGTAGTAGCTAAGTAAAGCTCTGCTTTCATTTGTCACAACCTTATTGTCGTGAATCACGGTTTCTACTTGTTCTGCTGTAGCATGAACAAAGAGAAATGAGGGGAGAAGAGGCTCTGTTATGATTCGCTTCTTACCTTGTTTTCTTACCTCTTTATATCGTAAAGGAACATAACATTCGAGTCCATTAGCTTCCACCAATGCTTTTGCCTTGATAATACGCCCATACGAAACACGCAGAACAAACCATTGCTTGTTTTCAAATGGCACATTCTCTACCGACACCCCACCTTTGTTCTTTGAGATGGAGAGCGTACAAGAGGTAAGTCTTGCACTTGGACACGATGAACCTGTGTCGGTAGGTTGCCCATTATACAATGAAGCATTAGCCGTTAAAGGCTGTTTGATTTTATCTTCCAATGTTATATCCAGAGGTTAGATGAAAAACCGAATGACTTTTCTTTTTAAGAATTGTCAAATATTGACCACAAAGGTAAGAATAAAGATTGAGATTAAAGACTTTTAGAGTGGAAATCTTTGTGTTTAGGTTGGTTTTTAACATTTGAGAATACTTGGCGAATTTCCTCTGATAGACGATCACAAGAAACAAGTATATATATAAATAGGTGTAATAGAACTATATTCTATCTTTTATCCCCCAAAACAATATTTTGTTATTGAAAATACATAATGGGAGCATAAATATCTATATTTAGCTTGTTTTGACTTGCTTTTAAGCCTTAAATTATCCTCCATATTTGTACCATAAAAGTTTTAAAGTATTGACTATCAAAGCACTTTATTTTCTTTAAGAAGTAAGTTAGAAAATGAAAGAGTGTAAATATTGGATAGTTGTACTGCTACAGTTGTGCATTCTTTCTATCAGTTGTGGAGAAAAAGGGGCAAAACAAGTTGCTCCTGCTCAAGATCATGCCATTTTGAAATTTGAAAATAATGAAGATGGAAAGTATTCGCAAGCGATGATAGCACAAATCATCAAACATTTTCATCTGCCAAATAATACTGTTGTAACAGATGAGGATGTTGATGCTATTTTGTTGAGAAACGTTGATGGGGGAGATGGCATTTATGGCGGTGACGTAGTTACCATTTGGAAATATTATAAGAAGCAGAATGATATTCAAGAAATAGTTACGGCACATCCCATGGCAGACTTGTTATGGTATAATCCTGATAAAAAACATGGTGTAATGCTAGGGCTAGATTCTGTTTTTGCTGCAAGTGGAGCCATGCTTGTCCCTCTAAATCCTGATGTGGTAGTTGTAAATGGAACAATAGACAAGATGAATACAATTTATACTTTTATAGTAGATAAGGATGCGGGAAAGGCGATATTGTTACCATCAAATCGTGGCTGCGTAGGCTTTACATCAGAGGAGGGCCTGCCTATATGCTTATCTTTCAGGCATCATGCTAATGGCGAGCCTGGCAGATATTCTGTCGTTTCAGTTTATGATGAAAAAGGAAACCTCGTCAAGGAAATGTCGTTTGAAGATTATAAAAAAGATGAGAAGTAATGATAGTAATAGAATTGATAACCTGTATTCGGCAGCACAAGAAAGCTTCTTTAGCTATTCTTGTATTGGCCTTGCTGTTGGGAAAAATTGCATCTGTACCTTTCGGTATGCACGGTGTCGGAACATTTGAGGGTGAAAGGAATGATATTCTTCGTAGGCGAAACTATCTGATTGGAAAATTGGCGACAACACCGCAAAAAGTAATGGAAGAGATGCCTGGTGGAATAGATGCTGATGCCGGTCCGATTATTGCAAACCTTAGTCCTTCTGGTAATGCATTTATGGTGGGAAGTGCTACTTGCTTCGGTGATGCTGATGTGCGAAGAAGTCTTATAAAGACAGCTGAGATTGCTGGCTCTACATTCTATGGTTTTACAGAAAATCATTATCTTCTTGCCAACTTCGCTCTAGTTGGGGAGGCGGTTATGCTGGCTATGCGGACTAATGTGTGATAGATATAGTAGAGCCTGTTGGAATCTTCATAAAAAGATACGGATTCCAACTGGCTTTTTTGATGTAGTAATTTTTATCATTATGTGACAGTATCGTCGAATCGGTACCACCATAGTACCACATTCGGTACCATCATAGCGCATTTTTATTTTCACCATAGTTTGATACTTTTTATGTGATTATTATTGTTATAGATACTTGACGAGTTTTCTGTTGAGTTTTATACTCTTAGGCTTTGCCCTAACTCCATTTATGTAATAGTATTTTGCCAGCATGTTGTCCATTTGCGACACAAAAGCTCCTCTGATACGAGCACATTTCTCATTGATGGAATTTGATAATGGGTTGGTCACATCAATAATGCTTTGTTTGGCTTTTTCTGTTAATCCGTTTGGACGAAGCTTAGCATAGATCTTCGTTAGTTCTTTCCGATAATCTGGTAAATTCTTGAACAGTATTCCTTTTGGGTGATTAAGAAATAACAGATATACGGCTTTTGCTAATGGTTCCATTTTAATCTCCATATTGTTATAGTGAGGTAATATGATTTTGTAATCTTTGGTAATAACCATTCCACTTATAGTGTAAGTATTTTGAGGTCTTAATAAAGATTCTAAAATATGTTCAGCAACACCTCTTTGGCGTAAGAGGGCAATTTTCTCTCTTACTTCTTGTATTAAGTCATCCGTATCCTCACCCCAATGTTGAGAGTTAAAGTTGTTATCTGCAGAATATACTTCTTTGTCACCTGCGGAATCAGTGATAGTCATACCTAAAAAAACTGCATGGTCATGTTGGTAAATGACCGATTGAATTTCAGCTAATTGTTCTTGCAGACTTTTATCAGAATCTAAAGATAGTGGAAAGTATCGTTTTTCATATACTTCCGTTTTATGATATGTTTTATAGAATCCTCCAGCAGCCCACAAAAGTCCATGTGCCATACGTTCCTTGTCTTCAGGATGTGCTAAGAATTGGAACATATAGCTGGAGTCTATTGATGGGATTTTTATAGGACCTTTATAAAAAGGCATTCTATACAGAACGATTTCTTTCTTGAATATCTTCTTTGGAAGCTGCGGTAAATAGGTTATTGTATAACCAAATTCTTTTGCCCAATCATCGAGTATTTTTTTATTTTCGAGAAATAGACGGTTTAATTTTTCATCATAGTTGTTTTCTACATAAATAAGTTCCTTATAACCTTGATATCCATCTGCTGTAAACTCGAATCCATTATCATAGACGAGTTTAACCCTAGGACATTTACTTCTTTCAATTGGGTCTGTTGGCCAAGGAATTTCTGGCTCAGGATGATATTTATGGTTATATTCTTTTTTGTCTGAAAAATAAAGGTAATATTTGTCCCAAATGTCTTTTATATCTTCATGGATGCAATCCCATAGAATATACAAAAGCCAAAAAGGACAAAGTAGCCAAAATATGATGTCATTATCTAATATATCCTTTAGTTTCATGATTTTATATATTTATTTGGTTGCAAAAATACTAAAAAATAATTAGAATGCAAGGAATTATTCGTTTTTTTATATTTCACAAGCCTTGTGATTTGAAAATGGTTTGCATTTTTGTCTTTTTTTTGTATTTTTGCCAAGGATTTGGGGACAGAACATAATCAACGGTCTTTAGAACTGATAGAAAATCGGTCTTGTTCCACACCCTGATATTGAAATTTTGGAAAATAATAATTAAAAATAGGTATACAATGGGAATAATTGCTAAAAAGAAAATATGGACGTTGACAATTCAAGAAGGATTGCCGGACGATATCTATAAGCAAGCAGCTCGGGCTTTAGGCGAAGGAATTATCAATGATGATTTCTCTGCTTTTGAAAGTATGCTTGATGATAATGTGAGATGGGAGTGGGCGAAGGAAAGTCGGTCTCCAATTAGTGGGCGTAATGAAGTTATTGGCTATTGGAAGGACTGGGTGAAGCGAGTAACTCATGATGAGTTGGATGTTGAGTTTGAAGTAAAGTTCTGTACTTTCTATTCTCGCACAACTTTGGCCATTTCTCCTAATGGTTATGCTACGGCATATGTGTTGTTTAACATAGAGAATGGTTTGATAAAACTTGGCGTCTTTGTTGGTCGAATTGTTGATAGAATTAATCTATTTGGAAAAGCTGATAAGAAATGGGAGGAAACATTGGATCATTTTCCTTTAGCTCTGCAAGAAAAGGATATAAAGGAAATATCTAAACAGGAGGCAAGAGGTAATAGTATGCCATGTTTGAATTGTGGAAGAACTTCCGAATTGCTTAGTTGGGAGAATGTCGTTTTTAGTAATAGCTCTATTGATTTCAGTGGGGTGGTATCTACGTGTCCTTGTTGCAATAAAGTTGTGGAGTTCGTTTTTGATGAAGAGAGCGCATTGCACGATGAAAATAGGTTGGAACGAGTCATTGGTACAAAAAAAGAGGAAGAACTTTTGATGACTAATGATATGTTTCAGATTGGTCTATATTATACTATGCCTTTGATACATAGTGAATATATCGCTTCTTTATTTAAAGGGGAGTCGATAAAAATGAAAGTTGCTGCTGTAACATTAGGTGCAACGAAGAGAAAGGAGACTTCTCCTTATGCTGCTGCAGCTAAGTTTATGGAACAAGTCTTGTATGTCCTATATATGGAGAACTATGATGAGTATGAGAAAATCAAGAATTGCTATATAGATGCCTTGAACAATGGTGTTTATGAGGCTGCTAACAATTTGGGAATTTTGACTTATAACGTAGAACACTTAGATAAGGAAAAAGGACTCGAATATTTTAGAATAGCAGCTGAGCATAATTCAACAGCAGCCCTTAAAAATTTAGTGAAGATTTTTTGGCAGGAAAGAAAGTACGAAGATTTAATATCCTTGCTAAGAGACGATAATGGTAAAAATGAATTTGAAAAAGAAGGCCATGTCTTTCAAAGAATATCTAAGTTTGAGATCATCAAAAGTAATTTGGATTATTCTCAGTTCATTCATGTGCTTTTCCCTGAAATACAGATTATCCGGGATTGGTATATAAGTGTCAGGTTATATTCTGATGGGAAAAATGCAATAGGAGACGAGTCTTATTTCTATGTGGCTAACTCAAAGAATAGTGCAACATACTTTGATATGGAAAGTAATAGCATCAAATTTGAGGGAGAGCGAGATTTCTTAATTTGGAAATATGTAGTTATGCCAAAGTCTAAACGTGCAATTTGGGAGCTATATCTATTGATGAATGCTAATACCTTTTTGCCATATTGGTGGCATGGTGGTTATCGGCAGCGTGTTTTCATATTCGATGATTCAGATTTCGCGAAGATTCCTGCTTTGAGATATAGGGACGTAAGTGCTGTGATAGATAAGGGATATACACGTTCGTCCGTTGAAATTGAAGATTGTGAAGGTGGATTCGATGCTCATGTTTATTGTTGTTATTGGAATGAGTGGAAGGGACTTGTTCGAGAACACATAATCATGAAGGTTCAAGAAAACAGAGTTGTGGAATACAAACGTGGGGCAGATTTTGTAATCTTCTCGTATAATTGTGGAATCTTATATTAAATTATTATGAAGTGTTTTTTTATTATTATTGGAGTTTTGGTGATATTGTTTGTCGTCAAAATGGTATTTAGTTTTATTCATGAAACTCGTCAATTGAATCAGAGTATTCGTGAGGAGGGTGGTATGAGATGTGTTTGTAGTACTTTAGTTGATGGGCTATTGGCGTATCGTGGGGCAAGAGTAGTAAAAGAAGATTCTAATTCTATATCGATAGATGGTCAATTTTATGATCCGTATAGCAATACTCCTTGCGGATTTTGGCGTGTTGGCATTTTTAGAAGTTGGGATTGGATTAGTATCAAATATACTGCTCATGCAGGTTTAGGCTTGGGATGGACTCGAAAGACTTGGCAATTTGATAAAAATGAAAACCAACAACATATTTTGGAGATAATGAACCCTATCCTTGAAAAGTGGAGAGGTATGGTCGTTTTTGGTCAATCTCGTTAGAAATTATATAATTGCAAGCCTTGCGATTTAAAAATCCAAGGCTTGCAGATACAACTTATCGAATTATTGTTTAATTTTGCAATCGATACTAATAGATGCTACTATAATATGGGAAATGATACAGAAAATATAAAGATATTATGCATCGGTGTCGGTGGGGCTGGCACTAATGTAATCAATCGTATGAAGGATATTGGTATTCCGAATGCAGAGTTTCTGACATTTGGAGGATATCGCTATGACTATAGCCATCCCGAAATTCCTCATTATAATCTTATAGAAGTCAATGAAATAGATAGCTTGCCTAATGGTTCTGGGCCAAAGGTCTTTGAAAGGTTGGCTAATAATGTTGCCGATGATATAAAGGAAGTTCTTTTGTATCATTTAAACTCTCGTAAGTTAGACAATGAAAGAGTGTAAATATTGGATAGTTGTACTGCTACAGCTGTGCTTTCTTTCTATCAGCTGTGGAGAAAAGGGGGCAAAACAAGTTGCTCCTGCTCAAGATCATGCCTTTTTGAAATTTGAAAATAATGAAGATGGAAAGTATTCGCAAGCGATGATAGCACAAATCATCAAACATTTTCATCTGCCAAATAATACTGTTGTAACAGATGAGGATGTTGATGCTATCTTGTTGAGAAGCGTTGATGGGGGAAATGGCATTTATGGCGGAGACGTAGTTACCATTTGGAAGTATTATAAGAAGCAGAATGATATTCAAGAAATAGTTACGGCGCATCCTATGGCAGATTTGTTATGGTATAATCCTGATAAAAAACATGGTGTAACGATAGGGCTAGATTCTGTTTTTGTGGCAAGTGAAGCCATGCTTGTCCCTCTAAATCCTGATGTGGTAGTTGTAAATGGAACAATAGACAAGATGAATACAATTTATACTTTTATAGTAGATAAGGATGCGGGAAAAGCGATATTGTTACCATCAAATCGTGGCTGCGTAGGCTTTACATCTGAAGATGGATTACCAATCTGCCAGTCTTGTCGTCATTATTCTGATACTAGGTTTGGTAGGTATTCTGTAGTGTCTGTTTATGATTTGGATGGAAAACTCGTCAAGGAAATGTCGTTTGAAGATTATAAAAAAGATGAGAAGTAATGACATATTCAATAGAAGAGAATCATCATTCGGGATTGGAGTTGTATTTCATGCCTCGTTTCTTTGTCTATAATCCTTGTCGCCGCCTGCAAGATGGCGAGGATGTTTTCTTCTCTGTTCCTTGGTGGTATCATCTTTATATCTTATAAGAAAGAGTATCCATGCAAGAAAGCCGCATATAAGCTGAGTGACATGTGCACATCAGTTGATATGTGACTGACGAACCTATATTCTCTGAAGACATATCCTAAATACTCCAACGATTTTTATTATATATCTAAAAGAGTAGTTTATAGTGTATTTCATATTGTTGCTTTATTTGAATTTTTGGCAAAGTTACGGAAAATATTGGTATATGCAAAAGAAAGCAGAATAATTTGTTTTCCTTTTCGGATAAAAACATTAACTTTGCAACTAAAAAAATGAAAAGTATGGAAAAGCTGAAGAATATCAAGGCGATAGCCTTCGATGCCGATGATACGCTCTGGGCATTACAAAACTATTTCGAGGACGTGGAGCATGAGTATTGCGAGCTGCTTGCGGAATATGGAAAGGAAAAGGATATTTCTGCTGCTCTCTTCGAGACGGAGAGTAAAAATATGGCTGATTTGGGTTATGGTTGCAAGGCTTTCACCATATCCCTGGTAGAGAATGCGGTGAAGGTGAGTCATGGTAAGGTGGAGGCGAATGTCATCGCCCAAATTGTGGACTTGGGTAAGAGTCTCCTGCATCTTGATGCCAAGCCTTTGGAAGGGGTAGAGAAAACCTTGGCTTGTTTCTGTGAGATGAAGAAATATAAGCTGGCAGTCTTCACCAAGGGTGAGTTGATGGATCAGGAGAATAAGTTGTGGCGTTCGGGTCTGCAGCGGTATTTTGATGTGGTGACTATCGTGAGCGACAAGACGCCCAAGGCTTATCATCGTCTCTGCAGGGAACTGGATGTAACTCCCGACGAGCTGGTGATGGTGGGTAATAGTTTCAAGAGTGATATTGCTCCGGCATTAAAAATCGGAGCTTCGGCTGTCCATATCCCTTTTCATACCACATGGGCGCATGAAAAGACAGAGGAATTTGAACATCCCAAACTCCGTCGTATTTCTAGATTCGAGGAACTTCTCGATATCTTATAACTCGATATTTTATAAGGGTCTTAAAAACCCTTATAAAATACTCATATAATACTTTTATTCTTCTCCTTCTTCATCTTTCAGTGATACCAAAGTCTCAACGAATGGACTGTGGAAGGTGCTGAAGAGATGCAGAATCTCCTTGCGCTGCTCCTCTTCCTCATCCCAGAGGCTGATGAATTTAAAATTTCTCCCCAAAAAATTGCAGGTTTCGAAAAATCTTCGTACCTTTGCAGCACCAGTACCCGCCAAGCCTCTCAACGATGCTCAAA
>ERZ1027255.143-NODE-143-length-27023-cov-6.452573_pt1 | contig 27023 bp, 21 predicted proteins | sample MGYA00519261_ERZ1027255 | MGnify/ENA primary metagenome ERZ1027255 (study PRJEB26926, sample SAMN06164399) | human gut metagenome | biome: ENVO:00009003; feature: ENVO:2100002; material: ENVO:00002003 | host: Homo sapiens | place: USA | collected 2012 ...
CGTCGGCAGCGTCAGATGTGTATAAGAGACAGCCACCACATTCTTCACATAGTCGGCATCCTTCAACCTGCCTTCGATCTTGAACGAGCAGGCTCCGGCGTCAGCCAAGGCCTCCAGGTTGTCTATCTGGCACATATCCTTGAGGGACAGCAGATGGCGCTGATGCTCGATCTCCTGTCCGTCGGCATCGAGAAGGTCGAACTTCATGCGGCAGAACTGGGCGCACTCGCCCCTGTTGGCAGAGCGGCCGAAACAGTACTCTGACGCATAGCACACGCCGGAATAGCACACACAAAGCGCACCATGGACGAACACCTCGAGCTCCATATCGGGCACGGCGGCATGAATGGCCTCTATCTCACTGACCGAGAGCTCGCGAGCCAATACAGCCCGATGAAAGCCCAACGACTGAAGCCACTTCACCTTGTCGGCAGTCCTGGTGTCGCACTGGGTGCTGGAATGCAGTAACTCTGTCCACCCGCCCTCTGTCGACAGAGGGCCCTCGCCCTGAAGGGCATAGAGCACACCCATGTCCTGCAACAGCAGGGCATCGACACCGGCTGCCTGCAACTGCTGAATCATCTGCAGGGTGTCCCTGATCTCAGAATCGTAGACTATGGTGTTGACCGTGACATGCACCTTGGCATGAAACTGATGGGCGTAGTCGCACAGCTGACGGATATCCTCGATCGAGTTACCCGCAGCCGCACGGGCACCAAACTTGGGTGCTCCGATATATACGGCATCTGCGCCATGGTCGATGGCTGCGATGCCGCACTCTAAATTTTTGGCAGGTGCCAGCAATTCCAAAGTTCTCATTCTTCGCTTTTTCGCTTCTTCGCTTTCGCACTTACTTGATGTCATCAATATTATAAGGTGTCTCCTGGTAAACGTAATAGTTGATCCAGTTGCTGTAGAACAGGTTGGCATGCGCCCTCCAGGTCACCAAGGGCTCCTCGGTGGGATCGTCGTGATAATAATAGTTCTTGGGCAAGTCGACGTCATCACGCTTGCCCAGGTCGCGACGGTATTCCTTGTCGAGTGTGTCGGGAGCGTACTCCAAATGGCCCGTGACAAAGAACTCCCTGCCGCCACGTGCCATCACGATGCTCACACCGCTCTCGGGCGACTCGGCTATGATGTCAAGCCCCGGCACCTTCTCGATGTCCTCGCGTCGCACCTCGGTATGGCGGCTCTGCGGCATGGCGAACCAGTCGTCGAAGCCACGGAAGATAGGCAGCGAGGGGTCGAGGGATTTCTGCCGGAAGATGCCAAACATCTTCTTGCTGAGTGGATGCTTGGGTACGCCATAGAAATGGTAAAGTCCTGCCTGCGCGCCCCAGCAGATGTAGAGTGTGGAGGTGACATGTGTACGAGCCCAGTCGAAGATCTGCTGAATCTCGGGCCAGTATTCCACGTCCTCGTACTGCATGGTTTCGATGGGTGCACCCGTTACGATCATGCCATCAAACTTCTGCTTTGACAGTTCGGCAAAGTCTTTGTAGAACATCATCATGTGCTCGATGGGGGTGTTCTTGGGAGTATGGCTCTTCAGTTTCATGAAGTACACCTCTATCTGCAGTGGTGTGTTGGAGAGCAGTCTGACGAGATCGGTCTCCGTTGTTATCTTCAGCGGCATGAGGTTGAGCACTACGATACGCAGGGGGCGAATCTCCTGACTGTGCGCCCTGCTCTCGTCCATGACGAAGATGTTCTCGTGCTTCAGCAGCTCTATGGCTGGCAATTTATCTGGCAATCTTAATGGCATGATTCTATTCCTTTCTCTAATTTTGTGCAAAAATACACTTTTTCAATGAGATAATGAAAAAAGGATGCCAAAATTTCTTTCAGCATCCTTCTTTTTATCGATTATTACCAAAGTTCCAGTCGCTCATTCTTAGGAATGAACATCTTGTCGCCCGGCTTCACACCGAAGGCCTCATACCAGGCATCGATATGTGGCAGGGCTCCGTCGACACGCCATTTGCCCAAAGAGTGTGGGTCGTTCTTGACGCGCTGACGTATCTCCTTCTCAGTGATGTTCTGTCCCCATACGCCTGCGTAGGCCAGGAAGAAGCGCTGAGCTGGAGTGAAACCGTCCTTGTTCTTGAGGGGCTTCTTGGCGGTGACATTCTTCAAAGCATTGAAGGCTACCATCAAACCGCCATGGTCGGCAAGATTCTCGCCCAGTGTGAAACGGCCGTTGCCATTCAGGTCGGGCAATACCTTAATATTGCTGAAGAAGTCGGCATACATGTCGGCACGCTGATTGAAGCCCTTGGCATCGTCGGCTGTCCACCAGTCCTGCAGATTGCCAGTAGCATCATACTGGCGGCCCTGATCGTCGAAACCGTGAGTCATCTCATGACCAATCACTACACCGATAGCACCATAGTTGAATGCCGCGTCTGCCTTGGCATCAAAGAATGGATACTGAAGGATACCTGCTGGGAAGCAGATCTCGTTGGTGGTAGGATTATAGTAAGCATTCACAGTCTGAGGAGTCATATACCACTCATCTCTGTTGACTGGCTTACCAGCCTTCTCAGCAATCTCCTTATTGTTGCGGAACTGACGGCAAGCCATCACGTTCTCATAGAAACTCTTGGATGGATCGATGGTAAGTTTACTATAGTCGGTCCACTGGTTAGGATAACCAATCTTGACATAGAACTTATCGAGCTTATTGTGAGCAGCAGCCTTGGTCTCTGCACTCATCCACTTCTGAGCATCGATACGCTGACCGAGGCTCACCTGGAGATTCTTGACCAAAGTCTCCATCATCTTCTTGGATGACTCAGGGAAGAACTTCTTGCAGTAGATTCTGCCGAGTGCCTCACCCATCTGAGCATCTACCTGAGAGGTGGCACGCTTCCACAATGGATGGTCTTCCTTTCTGCCACTCATGGTCTTGCCGAAGAAATCGAAGTTTGCCTCACGGATCTCATCGGTGAGATAAGCAGAAGAGCTGCCGATGACACTCCACTCCATCAAAGCCTTCAAGGTCTCAGCATCCTCAGCAGCAGTAATCTTGTCGTAACCAGCCATGAATGCAGGCTGACCCACAATCATCTCCTGGATATATTCGCTCTTGATGCCCTCGCCGTTAGCCAATGCTTCGAGAGGAATGTTTGGATAATTCTCCTTAAACTGCTTCAGGCTCATCTTGTTGTAGTTAGCCTGTGGGTCACGGAGTTCGGTACGGCTCTTGGAGATAGTAGCAAGACTGGTCTCGTGGAGGAATACCTTCTGTGCCTTCTTGGCAGCATCGGCAGCAGAGAAGCCATAGAGCTGGAACATCTTTGCCACATAGGTCTTGAAAGCCTCACGGATGGCTACGGTAGCAGCATCGTTGTTGAGGTAGTAATCCTTGGAACCGAGAGTCAAGCCACCCTGCATCACATTGTAGATGTTCATGGTAACGTTCTTCTCGTCAGCACCGAAACCGGTACCGAAACCTACGCCCAAGCCCTGCATGGCATACTTCACCTGCAAGTTCTGGAGATCAGCCTTGGTCTTGGCAGCAGCAATCTCGTCGAGGAGAGGCTTTACCGGAGCAATGCCCTCCTTATTGCGGCGGTCGATATCGAGCGCCAACTTATAGAAGTCGGAAAGCTTCTGCTCGATGGTTCCAGCCTTGTAGGTCTTCTTCTTGAGTTCATCAAGGATAGAGTTGATACGCTTGTTGTTGTTCTCAGCCAACTGATCGAAACTACCATAACGGCTGTAGGCAGCAGGCAGCGGATTGTTCTTCTGCCAGCCACCGGTAGCAAACTGATAGAAATCATCAGCAGGCTTTGCTGTCTTGTCAAGATTGCTCATGACAAGTCCCGACTTGTTCTGAGCATCAGCAGCCAAAGGCATGGCTGCGAGCATCATCATCGGAAGGATGTACTTCATTTTCATTTTCTCGTTATTTATTATTGTTTTAACTATGAATTCTTGATTTCCTCCAGTTCTTCGGAGAGCATCATCCAGTTCTCGTTTTCCTCATCCAGGCTCTTCATCAGCTCGGTATATTCGGTAACGAGTTCCATATTCGTAGCATTCTCAGGCTTCATCAGGAGGGCATCTATCTCTGCCTTGCGGGTTTCGAGCTTTTCAATCTTCGTCTCGCATTCCTTCACAGCCTTTTCAGCCTTGCGAATCTTCTTCTGCTGCTCCTTGTGCTCGGCATAGCTGAGCTTTCCGGAGGATGCCTCGGAAGAATCTGCAGAGGATGATGATGAAGAAGATGGAGATCCGGCAGATGACATATTCTGACTTCCGCCCTGATTCGCCAGTGCCTGACTGATGCTCTCGGCATTGTGGGCACGGAGATAATCGTAGATACCGCCCAGATGCTCACGAACCTTACCACCGGCAAACTCATATACCTTATCTACCAGTCCGTCGAGGAACTCACGGTCGTGGCTCACGATGATAGCGGTACCGTCGAATGCCTTGATGGCTTCCTTCAACACATCCTTCGACTGCATATCGAGATGGTTGGTAGGCTCATCGAGAATCAGGAGATTCACCGGTTCGAGCAGAAGCTTGATCATCGCCAGACGACTGCGCTCTCCTCCACTCAACACCTTGACATATTTCTCGGAAGTTTCGCCACCAAACATAAAGGCACCCAGCAGATCGTTCACCTTGAGACGCATCTCACCAGTAGCCACATTGTCGATGGTCTGGAAGATGGTAAGCTTCTCATCGAGCAGCTGTGCCTGGTTCTGTGCGAAATAACCTATCTGCACGTTATGACCTATCTTGAGATTGCCCGTAAAAGGAATCTCGCCCATGATACACTTCACCAGGGTAGATTTACCCTCGCCGTTCTTACCTACGAACGCCACTTTCTCACCACGCTTGATGGTAAGGGTCACATGGTCGAAGACGGTATGATCGCCATAATCCTTTCTCACCTCATCGCAGATAACTGGATAATCGCCGCTACGGAGACAAGGAGGGAACTTGAGATGCATCTGCTTGGTATCCACCTCATCCACCTCGATAGGAACGATTTTCTCCAACTGCTTGATGCGGCTCTGTACCTGTACAGCCTTGGTTGGCTTATAGCGGAAACGCTCGATGAAGTCCTTGATATCGGCTATTTCCTTCTGCTGGTTTTCGTAAGCACGGAGCTGCTGCTCGCGGCGCTCGGCACGAAGTACCACATACTCATCGTATTTCACCTTGTAATCCTCTACCCTTCCGCAGGTAATCTCCAGGGTGCGGTTGGTTACATTATTGATAAAGGCACGGTCGTGACTTACCAGCACCACCGCCTTGGCACTCTGCGCCAGGAACTGCTCCAACCACTGGATACTCTCGATATCAAGATGGTTGGTAGGCTCATCGAGGAGAAGTACATCCGGCTTCTGGAGCAGGATTTTTGCCAGCTCGATACGCATACGCCATCCACCGGAGAACTCTCGGGTAGGACGGTCGAAGTCTTCACGGGTGAAACCTAGACCGCTCAACGTGCGCTCTATTTCCGCCTCGTAGTTTTCACCGCCCATCATCATATAGCGATCATGTTCCTGGGTGAATTTCTCCACGAGCTGGGCATAGCTCTCGCTCTCGTAGTCGGTGCGGTCGGCCATTTCCTGCTGCATCTTGTCGAGGCGCGCCTTCATCTCGGTATTGTGGGCGAAAGCCTTACGGGTTTCCTGCTTCACGGTGGTATCATCCTGCAGTTTCATCACCTGAGGCAGATAGCCGATGGTGGTTTCATTAGGGATAGCCACTACGCCGGAGGTTGGCTTCTGCAAGCCACAGAGAATCTTCAGCATCGTAGATTTGCCGGCACCGTTCTTGCCTACCAGGGCAATGCGGTCGCGGTCGTTGATTACGAAGCTTACATCATTGAAAAGTGGCTTTACGCCAAACTCTACTTTCAGTCCTTCTACTGAAATCATATTATCTTACTTTGAACTTCTTTACTTTGAACTTTGAATTTTGAACTTTGAACTTTATGATTAGCAAAGCAAATGAATTCTTCACTCTTCACTTTTCGTTCTTCACTTTCCTTCTTCCTACGGTATGAGCAGGGAGGAATCTCCGTAGCTCAGGAAGCGGAAATCATGAGAGAGGGCATAATCATATACCTTCTTCCAATCACCATGCAGGAAGGCACTCACCAGGAGAAGCAGGGTGCTCTGAGGCTGATGGAAATTGGTTACCAGCATCTTCACAATCTTATAGGTATAACCTGGAGCGATGATGATCTGCGTGCTGGAATGAAGGGCTTCCAATCCGTTGCGGTCGAGATAATCGACGATTGCCTGGATAGCCTGCACCGGAGTGATGTCATCCACCAGATTGCCATCTGCCGACAGCTCATATGGATCCCACTGTTTTACATGCAGGTCCTCTTCACTTGCCTCAGGATGCTTGATGAGATGCACGCCCATATAGTAGAGACTCTCGATGGTGCGCACACTGGTGGTTCCCACGGCGATGACCTGGCACTCGTGCTTGATGAGCTTCTCCAGACTGCGACGATGAACCACGATATATTCGGTATGCATCTGATGACCTTCTATCTCAAGACTCTTCACCGGCTTGAAGGTTCCCGCTCCTACATGAAGGGTTACCTCTTCACGGTCGATGCCATGCGCATCCAGGTCCTGGAGCACCGCATCGGTGAAATGCAGACCGGCTGTTGGGGCAGCCACACTACCCTTGATCTTGGAATATACGGTCTGATAAGTGGTCTTGTCACTTTCTTCTGTCTTGCGGTTCAGATAAGGAGGGATAGGCAACTCTCCTACTGCCTCTAGAATCTCGGCAAAGGAAACGTGCTCGTTGTCCCAGTCGAAATCCACCCAGTAGTTGGTGCCGCCACCTTTAGCCACCATTTCAGCCGCCTCTGTGCTGAGCGCATCTCCACGGCGCATGGTAGCAGAGAGGGTAAGCTGATGACCCTTGATCTCGAAGTCGCGCTTCAGGCTTCCCTCTTTCCATTTCTTCAGGTTACCAATCATACAGAGCCATGAGCAGTGACCCGATGTCTGGAACATCAGCTCATAGTCGGTAGGTGCAGCAGGTTCCATCAGGAACACCTCGATGAGGGCTCCCGTCTCCTTGCGGAAATGCATGCGCGCCTGGATTACCTTGGTATTATTGAATACCATCATGGCACCCTTTGGCAGATAGTCGGGAAGATGGAAGAACACATCATCGCTTACCTCGCCATGCTTATAGACCAGCAGTTTACTGTGGTCGCGCTGTGAGATAGGAAACTTGGCGATGCGCTCATCTGGCAAATCGTAATTATAATCACTTATCTTAATATGTTTTGTATCCATTATTTTACTTTGAACTTTGAGCTTTGAACTTTGAACTTTATGATTTGCCTTTTTTCAGAAAAGGCTATTATACTACTATAATCCCATCATCAGAACGACGGCACGCAGGATGACATATACGAGGGTGAGCATCAGAACGGTCATAATCATATCGATGTCATCGCAATCATATCCCGTACTGGTATATTGATTCGAAACATACTTGATTTCCGGTGACATACGCCGGTACATACGATGGAAGAAAAGATATACCAGCGTACCAACCACCATGCCCAACAGCATGCCGCAAACGATGTCCAGCGGATAATGAACGCCCAGATAGAGGCGGGTCCAGCAGTTCACCAGCGACCATGCTACCAGGGTGAAGGTGAGCATCCTGCTCCTTACAAGCAGCGAGAAGAACACGGCTATCGCCATGGTGTTGGCTGCATGCGCCGAACAGAAACTGTAGTCCTTCAGACGAAGATTATCCACTACCTGTACGGAATATTTTACCAGCGGATCGTTGGAAGGTCGCCATCTGGCCGCAAGCGGTTTGATGATTCCCTCGGCAATGCCATCGGCAAAAAGAATGCACAGGAATGCGCAGCCTACAATAAGACCAATCTGCCCGATTGTCTCATTATTGCGCATCACGATGATAAAGAGTACAAGATAGAGCGGTATCCAGGTGAAACCCGAAGTAAGTGCCATCACCAACTGGTCGAGAATCACATTGTTACTGCCGTTGAACCACTGCAGTATCTGAAAGTCAATATCTTGTATCGAACTAAAATCCATTTACTTATTGTTTTATATTTAATGTTGATGTAGAATGATATCAGTGTCTGACGCTCCATCCACTTCATTCTCCTAGATTTCCTCGAGATGCTTGGTCTCAATCCATCCTTCTCTTCCATCGCCTACGCGGATGCCACGCCAGTCGGTCATTCCCTTGTCGATGATATCTACACGGGTACCCTCGTGGAGTACAAACTGATCGGTACTGGTCTTGGCAGGCGTCTTCTTGATGTTCACGGAAGGTGAGATGATGATGGCACCCTTGCGGTTGTCGAGCGCCTGCTTCTGCTGATAGGCAAAGAGATTACTCTGCAGGAAGACGAGGAAGAAGCCGATACCGCCAAAGAAGCCGATCTTGCGCATCAGGATGTGCGGACCGAAGAGATAGAGCAGCACGAGCAGCAGCGCCATGATGATGGAGATGATGCCAGTCTTCGCCCAGTTATCTACACTCGTGAAGTTGACCAGCGCCTTATACCAGGTAACAAAAAACATTTCGCTTACCGGGGTAATCTTGTCGATAGTCTTGCTGCGTGCAAACTGGAGATTGAAGTTGATGTCCTCATCTCCAGGCGAGAGCAGGCGGGCACGCTCATAGTTGAGCACCGCCTTGGTGATATTGTCTGTACGATAGTAGGCATTGCCGAGATTGTAGTAAATCTCGGCAGAGGCACCATTCTTGAGCAGCTCTTCGTAGTCGCGGATAGCCTGCTGGTAGTTGCCCTTCTGGTATTCCGTATCGGCATTGTTCTTGGTGATTGCCGATACCGGAGAAGCGCCGAAGCCCAGCATCGCCAGGAGCAGCCATACGAAGGAATATCCGGCAGGATGCTTCTTGGCGTTCTTGCGAGTCGCATTGATTGCATTTTCTATTTCCATAATCGCTGTCATTGCCGATTCGAAGGTACGGTTCATATTGCCGGCAGGATCGCCTGGAGCATAACGCTCGAACTCGCACTCATCGAGAGCGGAAGTAAACTTCTGTATTGTAACATCGTCCACATCGTGGGCGATGAGTTTCTCACGGATATTCTCACGAGAGAGCTGCTCTACCGGCATGTTCAGCTTGTAGCTCATATATCCCCAGAGGGCACGCATCACCTCATCATAGAACTCGCCCTGCTTGCCCTGCAGCATCAGCTTGTTGGCCATGCGCAGACGTTTGGTGGCTATCTTGCCCGCCTTGTTGGAGCGCTTCTTCACGATGTCGGCATTCTCGATGGCTCTGCGGTGGAATACCACCAACAGCACGAAGAAGGCGATGAGCGGAATGAGCAGACTGGTCCAGTAGCCGAAGCTTCCGAAGAACATATCATCTGCCTGATGCTGTGAGGTCTTGCCCAACTTGATGGTATGGATATCCTTGTCCTTGCTGGTATAGTCAGCCGACTCGGATGTTGAACCATCTCCCTTCTCCACGTTCAGAGTGAAAGGTTGGGTCTTGATGGTCCTATACGCATTCTTGCTGGTATCATAATAGGTGAACTCCACGGCTGGAATGGTATAGCTGCCCTGATTGCGAGGAACAGCCAGAAAATCGTAGATCATATTACCCTCCACTCCATTGGCGGTGAGTCGGGTCTTATCTGTTACCTTGGCATCATACTTGTCGAAATCCTTCGGGAAATTCACTACTGGCTGCTTAAGCAACTTGAGGTTTCCGATACCTCCCACAATCACACGGAGCGTGATCGGTTCGCCTGCCTTGATTTCCTTCTTGTCAAGACAAGCAGAGATATTGAACTTACCTACTCCACCCGAGAAGTTGGCAGGGCGCTGAGGCAACGGATCTACCTGCAGGGTGATACCCGGAGCCTTGATGTCCTTCTTTACCTCTACATATCCGGATCCGCCATTGAAGAAGGCCTCCATAGGATCGACATTGCGGTTCTGCTGTACCACGATGCCCTTGAAGGTGATGGAAGGAATCTCCAGCTTACCGATCATCTGAGGATACATCACATACTGGCTCCAGGTAACGCACTTGTAAGGGCGACCGTTCACCATTTCGGTATGGAAGGTCTTCTGCTGTGGCAGAGGTACTTCCTGGTTGTGGAATCCCTTCAGGTCTGGCATCTTGCCTTCCAGCTGGGTGAGTTCCACCTGTGTATATACCTTGTAGGTAAGCAGGATAGGTTCCTGCTCGTGTACTCTCTTCTTGTTGGCAGACACCTTGATGAAGAGGTCGCTGCCTGAGATGGCAGAGCCTGCGGTACGCATACGAGGTTGGTCGTAGCTATTCTGTCCGTGCATGCTAGGAGCGCCGTTGGTATGCTGGGCGTGCCCCGACACCGTAATCTTCACGGCGCGAGAAGCCAGGTTCCTACCATCCACGATGGCGTGGGAAGAACCAATATTGAAGGTACCATTCTTTGCCGCATAAAGGGTGTAGGTGATGGTTACAGATGAAGAGGACGAGGTATGTCCGTTGATCATCTGATAACTGGATTGCGAAGATGTGTAAGGGCCTGCGATGACTTCGAGTCCATCCTGCACTGCACCCATTCTGAATTCCTCTACATCACGGGTGTTGATGGTATAGGCGACACGGAAGTTTTCTCCAGCCGCTACGTGCGATGGAGCCGACACGGAGATATGCTGGGCCACCGCATGCACCTGGTAGCCTAGCAAGCATATCAGCAATATCAAATACCAACCTATTCTTTTCATATCGTATCTTAAATAATAGCTAAATATTATATGTAAATCGTATTTTTATCTCATCTAATCTTTTACCAATTCTTGTCGTAAGCCTTCCTGCGTGGCTGGCTCATCGCCTTCTGCAACTTGCGCTTGGTGGCTTGCTCCTGCTGAACGGCGGCATTCAGGAGCTGCTCGGCATTCTCGCGGCTCATCTTGTCCTGGTTCGGCTGGTTTTGGTTCTGATTATTTTTGTTATTCTTATTCTTGTTCTTGTCGTTTTTGTTCTTATCGTCGTTTTTATCCTTGTTGTCTTTGTTCTTGTCCTTATTCTGATCCTTCTTGTTCTTGTCCTTGTTCTTATCCTTGTTGTTCTTGTTCTTATCCTTGTTTTGCGGATTGTTCTTGAGCAACTTCTTGCAGAGGGCAAGATTATAACGGGTCTCATTGTCCTGTGGATTGCATCTCAGCGCCATCTTGTAGTATTCGATGGCCTGGGCATATTCACGGTGGTTCTGTATGATCACGCCCATGTTGTGATAGCTGGCTGCACGGCGGAGGCGGTTGGTTTCCAACTGGGCAGCATTGGTAAACTGCTGTATCGCCATGGAGTCTTTCTGCTGCGCCATGAGCGCACAACCAAGATTGTATATCGCCTGTGGATTCTTCTGATTCTTGGAGATAGCCTTGCGATATTGGGTTTCTGCCACTGCCCATTTCTGAGATTTGAAGGCACGATTGCCCTGACGGATCAGGTTGCGATCAGTCTGGGCTCCGACTTGTGCCGTACCCACCAGCAACATTGCCACTGTTACTATTATATAATGTATATACTTCATTTTTACATCTATATTTTAAAGCTTTTGCCCTTTCAGGGCGCCTTGCTACTACTCGCTTTACCCAGGGCGATGCCCTGGGCTAAGAGCTTCTGCCCTTTCAGGGCGAATAGGTGACAGCCCAGACTTATGAAGCTGCTTTATTTCGGCAGCTTCAAGGAATCCCTTTTGAAGAACTTGATGTTCCTGAGCAACGGATTCTTTACTTCCAGCATGCAGACCTCGATGATGAGCAGGAGGATGATGAGAATGCCCACAGCCTGAAACTGTTCATCGTAGGCACTGTATATCACGCTGGTCATATCTCCCTTCTGCAACTTGGTAAGGTCATCATTCAATGCCTTTTCTGCATCACTCGTATTATCCACATGGATATACTGACCCTTGCCAGCCTGCGCCAGATCGCGGCACATCTGCTCGTTGAGGGCAGTCATCACGGTATTGCCTGCGTGATCCTTCAGATAAGAGCCATCGCCCATCGGGATAGGAGCACCCTTGGTATTACCGATACCGAGGATAAACACGTTGATGCCCTTCTTCTGGGCAATCTCGGCAGCCTCCTTGGCACCATCCTCATGGTTCTCACCATCGGTAATCACGATGATGGCTCTACCCACATTGTCCTGCTGGGTAAAACTCTTGGTGGCAAGCGAGATGGCATCGCCGATATTGGTACCCTGAGTCTGAATCAGCCCCGGGGTGATATTCTGCAGGAACATCTTTGCCGATACATAATCACTGGTGATAGGCAACTGCACGAAGGCATCGCCTGCAAAGACAATCAGTCCGATCTTGTCGTTGCTGAAGTTATCTACCAGATTCTCTATCAGCATCTTGCTCTTGTCGAGACGGGAAGGAGCCACATCCTCGGCAAGCATGGAATTGGAGATATCGAGACAGATCATCGTCTCGATGCCATTACGCTTGTCGTGAGAAATCTTGCTTCCCATCTGAGGGCGAGCCACCATCACGATGACGAGTGCCAAGGCAGCAAGCATCAGCACAAACTTCACCGTAGGACGGTATTTGGATATGTCGGGCATCAACTGCTTGAGCAATTCCGGATCGCCCAATCTTTTCAGCTTAGCCTTTCGCCTTCTCCAACCTACCAGACGAACCAGTATGAGCGCCGGTATCAGCCAGAGCAGCCAGAGAAACGTAGGATCTTCAAATCTTAACATATTTATATGATGTTATAATCTATTTTGTCTAATCTCCTCAATCATCAAGGAATTCTTCTGAACCAAGTGAGGCGGAGCAATATCTCCAGGAGCAGTACCAGGAGTGCACCCAGGGCAAAAGGCTGATAGGCCTCATAACGCTTGGCAAAATGCTTCACATTAAACTTAGACTTCTCCAACTTGTCGATGTCCTTGTAGATTTTCTTCAACTCGGCAGTACTCGTAGCACGATAGAAGTTTCCATCGGTGGTCTGAGCGATGTCGCGCAGCGTCTGGGTATCGATTTCCACCGGGATATTGACATACTGCACGCCTCCTGCCACAGGCATCGGATAAGGCGCCACCTTGTTGGTTCCCACACCGATGGTATAGACTCTGATGCCGTAGCTCTTGGCTATCTCGGCAGCGGTCATAGGCGAGATGTCACCCATATTGTTACTACCGTCGGTAAGCAGGATTACCACCTTGCTCTTTGCCTTGGAATCCTTGAGTCGGGTCACGGCGTTGGCAAGTCCCATACCCACAGCGGTACCGTCGTCGATGAGTCCGCGAGCCGCGATATCGGTGCGGGTGTCATGCAGGAGTCTGAGCAGACTGGCATGATCGGTGGTCATCGGACATTGCGTGAAAGCCTCTCCGGCAAAGATGGTGAGTCCGATATTGTCGGTAGGACGGCCTGAGATAAACTCAGTAGCAACATCCTTCGCCGCCTCCATACGGTTTGGCTTCAGGTCCTCGGCAAGCATAGAGGTTGATACGTCCATGGCAAGCATGATATCGATACCTTCTACGGTCTTGTTGTCCCAGGAATAGTGGGTCTGCGGACGGGCCATGGCGATGACGATGAGCACGAAGCAGATGCATCTCAGCACCATCGGCAGATGGATGAGTCTGACGCGCATGCTCTTGGGAGCATACTGATAGATGCGTGTATCACTCATGCGCATCGTAGGCTCGCTCTTCTTCCTGCCCAGGAAATACCATAATATATAAGGTATCAGCAGCAGGAGCAGCAGAAAATATGCTTTACTTGCAAATTCCATTTCTTAATTTCTTTTTATTGTTTGCATCACCAGCTCTGGATTTCTGAGCCTGATGACATTTACATCACGAGCATCACTACCTGATAAACGATGTAGCCGAAGATGGCAACTACGCTGATGCCGCCCACCCAGAGCAGGGTCTTGATGAGTCGGCGCTGCTGCTGCGACTTCTGGTCTTCGGTGCTGAGCGTTGGAACGATCTTCTCCTCCTTAGGCTGCTCATCGGTCTTCGTCTGGTCGATGAAGTTGATGGCATTCACCAGGTTGGCATCGTTCTCGTTCATCGGAATCTCGTACTTGGCAAACTTCACCAGGTCGGCGGTGGAGAAGAGCATTCTCAGCTCGTCTATCATCTTCTGGTCGCCCGAAGCACGCAGGTGCTCGATGATTTCTCCACTAGTCATCTCCATCGCATTGAATCCGAAGCGGCTCACGATATAGGCACGCAGCGTATTGGTCAACTGGGTGTAGTACTCTTTCTGAGTCTCCTGGCTAGCACTGGTATGATGATGCTTGATGTCATTGATTTCACGCAGTGCCTTCTCATGGGCAGGCACCCTCTTCACGATGCGGATGCGAGCGATGATAGGCTTGTTCTTCTTCAGACGATTGCGGAGATAAACCATTGCACCACAGATGATAATCATCAGCAGACTCAACCAGAAGGCGAAGCTCCACTCACTCCACTCGAAAGGATTATCCTGTACACCCTTTGCCGGATAGAACTGATTAGGATGCACCGTATCTACCGGAACGGTGAGCACCTTCAGCGCCAACGGATTTCCGTGATAGCTCTTGCCGTCGATCTTCGCATCAAGTGCAGGAACCACATACACCTTCTCATCGAAAGAGGTAAGCGTATAGTCGCGGCTCACCTGGATGCGGTCATCACCCATCTGCATCGTGTCGCCCTTGCTCTGCTCCACCACCTCTACACCAGGTACAATCTGGTCCTGAGGCTTGAAGGATGGCAGCACAATTCTGGCACCCTTCCGGGCAGTAGCCTTGAGGTGCAGGATGGTCTGCTGTCCGATAAGCAGCTGCAGGGAATCCATGCGCTGCTCCACGGTCTGACCGAAAGCCAGCGTAGAGCAACCCATCAGCGCCATCGTCAATATGATATTCTTTATTTTCATGTTATCTTACTTTAGCCTCTCTGTTTGAACAGCATCAGGAGCGCCTTCGAGAAGTCCTCGTTGGTGGCTACCGAAGTCCAATCTACCTTGCTCTTGGCAAAGAGCTGTCGCAGATTCTCCTGCTGTCGCAACCAGTTTTGAGTGTGAGCCACTCTCAATTTCTTCGAACTGGTATCGATATACATCTCGTGTCCCGTCTCGGCATCCATCACCTTGAGCAGTCCCACATCGGGCAGCTGCTTGGCACGCGGATCATACACCTGAATTCCCACCACATCGTGCTTCTGGTTGGCTATCTGCAGCTGGTGCTGATAGTCCTTGTTATCGTAGAAGTCGCTGATGACGAAAGCCGTGCAATGGCGCTTCATCACCCTCGTGAAGTATTCCAGGGCACATCCGATATCGGTACGCTGACTCTCGGGATGAAAGTCGAGCATCTCACGAATGATGTAGAGGATATGCTTGCGTCCCTTCTTGGGAGGGATATATTTCTCTATTCTGTCGGAAAAGAAGATGACACCTATCTTGTCGTTGTTCTGGATGGCACTAAAGGCAAGGGTTGCAGCTATCTCGGTAGCCAGGTCGCGCTTCATCTGGCGCATGGTACCGAAATCGAGCGAACCGCTCACATCCACCATCAGCATCACGGTAAGCTCTCGCTCTTCTTCAAAGACCTTGACGAAAGGGCGATGGAAGCGAGCCGTCACATTCCAGTCGATGTCTCTCACGTCGTCGCCATACTGATATTCACGCACCTCGGCAAAGGCCATTCCCCTACCCTTGAAGGCTGAATGATACTGGCCGGCGAAGATGTTCTGGCTCAATCCGCGAGTCTTGATCTCGATCTTCCGAACTTTCTTTAAGATATCTTGTGTATCCAACTTAATTTACTTTGAATTTTGAACTAAATCAAGGCACTTCAACCTTGTTGATGATGCGGCTGACGATTTCCTCGCTGGTGATTTCGCTTGCCTCTGCCTCATAAGAGAGGCCGATGCGGTGGCGGAGCACATCGTGAGCCACGGCACGTACATCCTCAGGAATCACGTAACCACGGTGCTTGATGAAGGCGTAGGCTCTGGCTGCCTTGGCAAGTGAGATGCTGGCACGAGGACTGCCGCCAAAGGTAATCATATTCTTCAATTCGCCCAGACCGTAACGGTCTGGATAACGGGTAGCGAAGACGATGTCGGCAATATACTGCTCAATCTTCTCATCGATATACACCTCGTTGACGATGCTGCGAGCCTTCAGGATTTCCTCGGCAGTAGTAACCGGAGTCACGGTAGGCAGACCGCCCTGGATGTTCTCACGGATGATGAGCTTTTCTTCTTCGATGGTAGGATAATCGATGATAACCTTGAGGAGGAAACGGTCCACCTGAGCCTCAGGCAACTGATAGGTACCCTCCTGCTCTACCGGGTTCTGGGTAGCCATCACCAGGAATGGATTAGGCAAATGGAAAGTCTGCTCGCCGATGGTTACCTGATGTTCCTGCATCGCCTCGAGCAAGGCACTCTGCACCTTGGCTGGAGCACGGTTGATCTCATCTGACAGGACGAAGTTGGCAAACACAGGTCCTCGCTTCACATGGAAGGCTTCATCCTTCTGCGAATAGATCTGCGTACCGATTACGTCGGCAGGCAACAAATCGGGTGTAAACTGTATGCGGCTATAGTCTGCACTAATCAACTGTGACAATGTTTTGATTGCAAGAGTCTTCGCCAGACCCGGCACACCTTCCAGGAGAATGTGACCATCAGAGAGAAGACCGATAAGGAGACAGTCAACGAGGTGCTTCTGACCTACGATGACCTTGTTCATGCCCATTACCAGGTTGGTAACGAACTGACTCTGTTGTTCAATCCGGATATTCAACTCACGGATATCAATAGCTTCTGCCATAATCTTATTATCAATTTTACGTTTAATTCATTCTAAAAACAGAACAAAGGGCACTTCCAAAATGCCCTCCGTTCTCAAATCAAACGCAAAAGTACTCAATTATGAGCACAAAAGCGAATAAAGCTAACTAAATTATATTAAAAAAGTTTCACAAACGCTATTTTTAGAAACTTTTAATAAAGCAGGCACACGAAGCATCAGCGATTGCGATGCTTCATATACCATGGATGTACTAGGAAATTATACATCAGGAGAGAAACCACTGTCAATCCGAAAGCCGGATACACAAGTTCATTATACACTGGATTCAATATCGCCATATCCACATCAGGAGACTTCTGATACACGTCCTTCACCAGCCAGAAACCCAATCCGATTCCTAAGCTCAACCCCAGTTCCCACGCCAGGAAGAAGGAGCTCATACTGGTACCACGCTGGCAATGCTTGGCAAGCTTGATGTAGAAAAGCAGGAATCGGCTTCCGATGATACCCACTCCCAAGGCAAGCAAGGCAGGTACAAGCATCTCTTCGGCAAAGCTCTGATCGCTTAAGGAAACAAATTCTGCTGCCGCGATCAATATCAGTCCCACGATTACCTGACTCTTCAGCTCTGCATCAGCAAAAACGTATTTCTCAGCCACCAATGCCAGAAACAGTCCGCAAAAAAACATCACATAGACGGTGAGAGAATGAGGCTGCGACAGATAGAAGCCCAGTATCACCATGATGCATACAATATTGACGAACAGCGGAAATCCCTGAGGCAGGAAAAAGCGGTCGCTACTGATGAGTGACACGTTTTCTGACGGAGCCTTGAACGGGAATTTCACTCTGGAAACCAGCACCAAGGCAACCAATGCCAATACCGAGGCTACAGGAAAAACGACTTTCATACTGAAGACATGATAGACCAGAAGCGACAGCAATGGACCTACCGCAATGGAAAAGCGGGCAAACCAGGAGGTGATATAATTCGCCTCTGTACGCTGGAAAGATTCACAGGTATCGATAATCAGCGTACTCGCCAGCGACATCTCTGCCAAACCCAGGAAAGCGCCCTGAATCAGACGCATCACCACCAGCATCTCGAAGCCCACCTTGATATTCCAGAAGGTTTCCAGATAATAAAGGATGACGAGACTGACTGCCACACCCAGGATGGATATCTGGCATACCCGATTGCGGCGATAGCGCTGCACCAGATAGGAGCAGAAGCCACCCAAAAGAAAGATGCCCAAGCCATAAGCAGCATAAACCACGCCAATCTGAGTAACGGAATATCCCTCCTTAGCCATAAAATAAGGTATGCTCAGGAGGAGCATATAGATGCTCGTCATCAGGAAGAGATTGGCGAAGCAGAGACGCCAGAAGTCACGGTGCCACAGATTAAAATGTACCGGGGTATTTTGCGTATCCATCTTAGTAGCTCTCTTCTGCGCTTGGATACTCCACGCTCTTCACGGCGTCGATATAAGCCTTTACTCCCTTCTGCATCTCCTCGCCTACCTGGGCAAAATGACGCAGGAATTTTGGCTTGAAGCCCTGGGTCATACCGAGCGCATCAGCATAAACCAGCACTTGTCCATCACAACCGTTACCAGCTCCAATACCGATAGTTACAGCGTTTACCTGACGTGAAACTTCAGCCGCCAGTTTGGCAGGAACTTTCTCCAGAACGATGGCAAAACAGCCAGCCTTATCCAGAGCTTTAGCATCGCTGATCAGCTTCTCTGCCTCTGCATCCTCCTTGGCACGGATGCCGTAACCACCAAACTTGTTCACGCTCTGAGGAGTAAGTCCGAGATGGCCGCAAACAGGAATACCGGCATTGATGAGTGCCTGAACAGTATCCAGAATCTCCACGCCACCTTCCAGCTTCAGCGCATCCACACCAGTCTCCTTCATCATTCGGCAGGCATTGCGCAAGGCATCCTCCTTGCAAACCTGATAGCTGCCGAAAGGCATATCACAGAGCACGAGTGCATGATTGCAGGCGCGGGCCACACTGCGTGCGTGGTAAATCATCTGATCTACGGTGATAGGCAATGTATCAGCATTTCCAGCCATCACATTGCTAGCCGAATCACCTATCAGGATGGTATCGATGCCAGCTGCATCGATGATGCCTGCGGTAGTGAAATCGTAGGCAGTAAGCATCGTAACCTTTTCACCTGCCGCCTTCATTTCGGCGTAGGTCTTGGTTGTGATTTTCTTTTTGTCTGTAGATAAATATCCCATATAATTGTGTTTACTTAAAAGTTTCTACAATCTTCTCCAGGTCATCGTATCCGAATCCATTATAATCGGCTATCACATAGTCGCTGTATGGCTGGATGCTCTCTGCAGAATTGGTAGTAGCGAGTCCGAGGGTAAATGCACCCGAAGCTCTCACTGCCTTCAGTCCGTTGAAGCTGTCCTCCAGACCTACGCATTCCTCCGGCTTTGCTCCGAAGCAGGCAGCACCCTTGAGATAACAGTCTGGATCCGGCTTGCTCTTGACAAAATCTTCGCTGGTGAGCACGCGGTCAAAATTGGTCTTGAACTCAGGATGATGCTTATACACCTGCTCCATCTTCTGCAGATTGCTGCTCGTCACCACAGCGCACTTCACACCATGCGCCTTTACATCTTTCAGGAAAGTTTCGAATCCGGGAATGTAAGGAAACGACATATTCAGCTCAAACTCATCGAGCCGGGCTGTTATCTTATCCTGTTCCGACTTGTAATCGGTGTATCCATCAATATGAGCGAATGTGGCATCATCAGAGAAGTACTTGTCGTAGATCTGAACCAGGGTCTGTCCCTTGATGCGGAGCGCAAAGTCAGGCATCTCCGGATGATACTCCCTGCCTATCATTCCCCAGAACACGGAATACTGGCTTTCGGTATCGAAAACCACGCCGTCTAAGTCGAATAATGCTGCTTTTATCATTACTTTTTATATTAAATAAATACTATCTAACATCTTTTTCGGGTGCAAAGGTACACATTTTTTTGCTAACAAGCCCCGAAATAACTACTAAATATACAAAAAAAGCTAATTTTATTTTGTTTTATCTACAATTTGCACTACCTTTGCATCGGTTTATATACATTAATAAATATAGATAGAAAGAAACAAAAACAAGATAGAATGAATATCATAGAGAAATATTTCCCTCACCTCACCGACGAGCAGAAGAAGCAGTTCGCTGCCCTCGACGGTCTGTATCGCGATTGGAATGCCAAAATCAATGTCATCAGCCGCAAGGATATCGACAACCTCTACGAGCACCACGTGCTCCACTCTCTGGCTATTGCCAAGGCGATCAACTTCCGCCCGGGTTCAGAGATTCTCGACTTCGGATGCGGCGGTGGTTTCCCGGGCATCCCGCTCGCCATCCTCTTCCCAGAGTGCAAGTTCAAGCTCATCGACGGCACCGGCAAGAAGATTAAGGTGTGCAATGAGGTGGCTGGCGCTATCGGACTCAAGAACCTGGTGGCTGAACACCTGCGCGGCGAGGACGAGAAAGGCAAGTACGACTTCGTGGTGAGCCGTGCCGTGATGCAGTTGCCCGACCTGATGAAGATCATCAAGAAGAACTTCAAGAAGGCGGGTCAGAATGCCCTGCCTAATGGTTTGCTCTGCCTCAAGGGCGGCAATCTGAAGGAAGAGCTCAAGCAGTATTATAAGATTTCGGAAATCACCCCTCTCAGCACCTTCTTCGATGAGGAGTGGTTCAGCCAGGACAAGCAGCTGGTTTATGTTCCGGCATAGAAGTGAAGAGTGAAAAATTCATCAGCTTCACTAATCATAAAGTTCAAAGTTCAAATCTCAAAGTTCAAAGTAAAATGCTACATATCGAAAGATTCCAAGTCAACATGTTGCAGGAAAACTGCTACGTGGTCAGCGATGACACCCTCGAGTGCGTCATCATAGATTGCGGTGCCTTCTATCCAGAAGAGCGCAAGGCGATTACCGAGTATATCAGAAAGAACAATCTGAAGCCTGTTCATCTCCTCGTTACCCATGGTCATCTCGACCATAATTTCGGCAACGATACCATCTACCAGGAGTTCGGACTGAAGCCGGAAGTGGCACAGGGCGATGAGAAGCTGATGAAGGGTCTGGCTCATCAGGCAGAGACATTCTACCAGATGCAGCTCGACACCCAGTTCCCTCCTATCGGTCATTTCTTTGAGGAAGATGAGGTAATCAAGTTCGGCAATCACGAATTCACCATCATCGAGACTCCAGGCCACAGCAACGGCTCCGTATGCTTCTATTGCGAGGCAGAGCACGTACTCTTCTCGGGCGATACCCTCTTCAAGAGTTCAATCGGCAGAACCGATTTCCCTGGCGGCAGCATGTTCCGCATCATCAACAGCCTGCGCCATCTCGGCATGTTGCCGGATGAGACACAGGTGCTGCCTGGTCACGGTGAGGCTACCAGCATCGGCGAGGAATTGGCTCATAATCCATATATGGACCGATAGATTCAGGAAGATACAGCATTCAGAATTCCAAGGATTCAGAAGATACAGCATTCAGATGATTCAGAAGAAATCGAACACAGAGAAAATCATCCTGGGCATTGACCCCGGCACCAACGTGATGGGCTATGGCGTGATACGCGTCATCGGCAACAAGGCAGAACTGGTGGTGATGGGCGTCATCGATATGCGCAAGGAGAAAGATCCCTACTTGCGACTCGGCAGGATTTTCGAGCGGGTGACTGGCATCATCGATTCCTATCTGCCCGACGAGATGGCGATAGAGGCTCCCTTCTTCGGCAAGAATGTGCAGTCGATGCTCAAGCTCGGCAGGGCACAGGGAGTGGCTATCGCTGCTGCCATCCACCACGACGTACCCATCCACGAGTACGCTCCGCTGAAAATCAAGATGGCAATTACCGGACAAGGTCAGGCTTCCAAGGAGCAGGTGGCGGCGATGCTGCAGCGCATGCTCAACATCCGGGAAGACGAGATGCCGAAATACATGGATGCCACCGATGCCCTGGGCGCCGCCTACTGCCATTTCCTGCAGATGGGCAGACCCGAAACGGGCGACAGGCACTATAGCAGCTGGAAGGATTTTGCTACAAAAAACGCCAGCCGCATAGAGAAAGGTACAGGCATGACGGGCCCGCAGGCAAAACTTCTGGCGGCTATCAACCGTACCACGCACAAGTAGCCCAGCCCGGGAACATCACCCTGTTATCACGCAATCATATAAAAAAATAAGAGAGATGCAAAAGATTATCAGTATTCAGAATGGCGTAACCCGTATGCCGGAATGGCGTATGGCTGAGCCAGTTAACTTCGAGGCATGCGACGGCGAGCATATCGCTATCGTAGGTCCCAATGGTGGAGGTAAGTCGATGTTCGTGGACATCCTTGTGGGCAGACACCCGCTGTTGATGCACGATCCTGATTACGATTTTTCTCCTAGTACCAAGCCCCTGGTGAGCGACAATATCAAGTATATCACCTTTCGTGATACCTACGGAGGCGACAACGACCGCACCTACTTCCTGCAGCAGCGCTGGAACCAGCTGGAAATAGATGAGAACACGCCTATCGTCAAGGATAAGCTGGAAGAGGCTTATCAGATGGCTGGCGAAGATACGCCGGAGCGCAGACAGCTGCAGGAACACATCTACGAGCTGTTCCACATGCACCACCTGCTCGACAAATACACCATCCTGCTGAGCAGTGGAGAGCTCCGCAAGTTCAAGCTTGCCTCTACCCTCTTCTCAGAGCCTCGCGTGCTGATCATGGACAATCCGTTCATCGGTCTGGATGCCGACACCCGCGACCAGCTCAAGGAGCTTCTCAAGTCACTCACCACCGAGCATCATCTGCAAATCATCCTCGTATTGAGCAAGAGCGATGACATCCCAGACTTCATTACCCACGTGGTAGAAGTGAAGGATATGAAGGTATATCCTAAGCTTACCAAGGAAGAATATCTGGCACAGCGCAACCCCATCCCTGCCCACGTATTATGCGAAGAATTAGAACAGGCCATCATCGACCTGCCATATAGCGACCGGGAATATCACAGTCAGGAAGTTGTGAAGATGAACAAGGTTCGCATCCAGTATGGCGAGCGCATCATCCTCAACGATCTCGACTGGACGGTCAACAATGGTGAGCGCTGGGCGCTGAGCGGCCAGAACGGTGCCGGCAAGAGTACCCTGCTCAGTCTGGTATGTGCCGACAATCCGCAGAGCTACGCCTGTGACATAGCCCTCTTCGGCAATCCTCGTGGCAGCGGCGAGAGCATCTGGGATATCAAGAAGCATATCGGCTATGTATCTCCTGAGCTTCACCGTTCCTATCAGCGTGATATGCCAGCCATCCGCATCGTTGCGAGCGGTCTTACCGATTCAGTGGGTCTCTATGTAAAGCCTAAGGAAGAGGATATGGACCAGTGCCGTTTCTGGATGAAGGTATTCGGTCTGGAGGGTTTGGAAGACCGTGGTTTTCTGAAACTGTCAAGTGGCGAGCAGCGCCTGGTACTTCTGGCACGCGCCTTCGTGAAGGATCCCGAGCTCCTCATCCTTGACGAACCTCTTCATGGTCTTGACAACAGAAACCGCCGCATGGTAAAGGATATCATCGAGGCATTCTGCAAGCGAAAGAACAAGACGATGATCATGGTTACCCACTATAAGGAAGAGCTCCCTGCCTGCATCGACCACAGCATCTTCCTGAAGAGACATACGAAATAGATATCCGTGTAAACAATATTCAAGGAAGAGAGAATCAGACGAAAACGCCTGGAAAATGGGGAAAGAAGAGATTGAGAATTTTCCCTTAAGGATTTTTATTTTTTTCCTTAAGGGAAAATATATTTTTCCTTAAGGAAAACGACAGCTTCTCTTAAGAGATTTTTTTGCCGCGTTCAATCTGTAAGGTTATTTTTTTATTTTAGTTACCTTAAGATGGTAACTACTCAATCATTTTTGATCTAGGGATACACGACTCCAAAAGAAGGAGGGTGCGTCATGGACTTATGACACACCCTCCTCTTTGTTTTTATTCTTTTTTATTCTTTTTAATCAGATTCTTTTTTTAATCAGATTATTTCTTCGTTGCTCTGATGAAGAAGCCGATCAGGCAGATGTAGGCGATGAGCGAGCAAACCTCAGACATTGGGTTAACCCACCAGCTTTCTGCGATGCTGGCCTCTACGCCGCCAAACTTCAGCAGGGCGCTGACCACACCCATCAAGGCTCCACCGGCGATGAAACCGCTGGCGATGAGCGTACCCTTCTCGCCACGCTCCGCATTCACCTTGGCATCCTTGCTGCGCGAAGTAACATACCAGTTGATGGCGCCACCTACCAGCAGCGGAACGTTCAGTTCCAGCGGAATAAACATACCCAGGGCAAAAGCCAGGGCTGGAATCTTGAAGTAAGTGAGCACGATGGCAATCACGGCTCCGATGCCGTAGAGAACCCAAGGGGCACCCACACCATTCATCAGCGGGTCGATGACCGCAGCCATCGCATTCGCCTGAGGAGCAGCCAGAGAGCCGGAAGCGAATCCGTAGGTCTCGTTGAGCAGCATCATCACGCCGCCCACGGTAGCCGCACTCACCAGGGTGCCGAGGAATTTCCATCCCTCCTGCTTCTTAGGCGTAGTGCCCAGCCAGTAACCAATCTTCAAATCGGTGATAAACGAACCTGCCACAGAGAGTGCGGTGCAAACCACACCACCCATAATCAGGGCGGCAAGCATTCCGCCAGGACCTCGCAAGCCCACTGCCACCATCACCACAGAGGCGAAGATGAGCGTCATCAGGGTCATTCCTGATACAGGGTTGGAACCCACGATGGCGATGGCATTGGCTGCCACGGTAGTAAAGAGGAAGGCGATGGCTGCCACTAGCAGGATGGCGATGACGGCAAAGAGCAGATTGCCATCCATCACACCAAACCAGAAGAAGAGGAAGGTGATGAGGATGGTGACGAGCGAACCGATGGCGATAATCTTGAAAGAAATGTCGCGCTGGGTGCGCTTCACGTTCTCATCCACATCGCTCTTGCCCTTCAGCTCCTTGGCGGCAAGTCCTACGGCGCTCTTGATGATGCCCCAGCTCTTGATGATGCCGATGATACCTGCCATGGCGATACCGCCGATACCGATACTGCGCGCATAGGCACGGAAGATTTCCTCCGGACTCATCGCACCCACGGTCTTCACAATGCTAGGATCCCAGGCGCTGAGCACGCTGTCGTGGAAGATGACGCTCATGCCTGGCACTATCAGCCACCATACTACGAGCGAACCCAGACAGGTGTAGAAGGCGTATTTCAATCCGATGATGTAACCCAATCCCAATACGGCTGCACCTGTGTTCACCTTGAACACGAGCTTCGCCTTGTCGGCAAGGTCGCATCCCAGACTTACCACACGGGAAGTGAAGTTCTCGTTCCACCATCCCAGACTGGCTACGATGAAATCGTAAAGACCACCCACCAGTCCGGCGATGAGCAGGGGCTTAGCCTGGTCGCCACCCTTGGCTCCGCTCACCAGCACCTGCGTGGTGGCTGTAGCTTCAGGGAACGGATATTTTCCGTGCATGTCGCTTACGAAGTACTTGCGGAAAGGTATGAGGAACAGGATTCCCAACACGCCTCCCAGGGCAGAAGCCATGAAAATCTTCATAAACGAAGTTGTCATTTCGGGATATTTAGCCTGCAGGATGTAGATGGCTGGCAGGGTGAAGATGGCTCCTGCCACCACGGCACCCGAGCAGGCTCCGATGCTCTGGATGATGACGTTCTCGCCCAGCGCCTTGCTTCGCTTGGTGGCGGTACTTACGCCCACGGCGATGATGGCGATAGGGATGGCTGCCTCGAATACCTGACCCACCTTCAAGCCCAGATAGGCTGCGGCGGCAGAGAAGATGACGGCCATCACGATACCCCAAGTCACCGACCATCCGTTTACCTCAGGATAAACCTTGTCTGGCGACATCAGCGGTTTGTATTCCTCCCCGTCCTTGAGTTCGCGGAATGCGTTCTCGGGGAGCTGCAAATTATCTTTTTCTTCCATTACTTTTCAATTCTGATGATGTATTCACTCATGAAGCTGGCACCTGGCTGCAGGCTGTTCATCATGTACTTATCCTTGAATTCGCCGGTGTATTCTGCCCAGTCGCAGGTACCGAACCAAGGTTCGATGCAGACGAATGGAGCGTGGTTGCCCGGATTCCAGACACCTACGGCAGGAGTCTTGAACTCTACGGTTACGTGTGGCTCGCCCTTCTCGTTGAGCAGGGAAATCTGCTTCACCTGACTCTTGTCGAAGATGTAGGCATCGTCTGCGAATGACTCGTCTGTTACCTCCAGGATACCGTTGTCGGTCTGAACAGTCTCGCGAGCGTTAGGGTCGATGCAGCCTCCGATGGTAGCGAAGAGACGGGTTGGAGCCTCGTTGTCGAGCTTGAGGAATGCCTTCAGCTTCTCTCCCTTCTTGCAGCCTGGTACCTTGAATGCAGGGTGACCGCCAATCTGGAAGTAGATTACCTTGTCGTCGGTGTTCTCAACGTGCCAGATAACGTGGATTTCGTTGCCGGCAAGGCGATAGGAAACGGCGAGGTTGAAGTGGTAAGGATAGTTCTCGAAGGTCTCCTCGTTGTCGATGAGGGCGAAGGTAAGGCGATCGCCGGTCTTGCCAACGAGCTTGAAATCTACGAGCTTGCCAAAGCCGTGACGTGGCAGGGAGTATTCCTTGTCGCCGATGCGGTAAACGCCCTTCCACAATCCGCCTACGATAGGGAAGAGGAGAGGAGACTGTCCGCCCCAGAATTCCTTGTCGCCATCCCAGAGATATTCGTTACCATCAGCATCCTTGATGCTCTTGAGCTCTGCTCCGTGCGCTGAAATTTCAACGGTGAGCTGATCGTTTTTAATTTGTTCCATAGTTACAAATGTTTATTGTTTAGTATCATATTGATTTCTGCTTTGCTACATAATCTTTGCAAAGATACGATTTATTTTGATAAAGAGCAAGAATCGGGCTGATTTTCTCAAAGATGGCAAGAGATTTATACGATTTTGTTAGTTTATCTCGAAAAAATGCCGTACTTTTGCAGCGCGAAACAAATTCTCAGAATAGATTCTCGATATTGATTCTCAGAATAGATTCTCGAAAGAAATGATATTATATCTGTCTCTTATACACATCTGACGCTGCCGACGAATAGCCT
>ERZ1027255.146-NODE-146-length-26805-cov-8.417495_pt1 | contig 26805 bp, 19 predicted proteins | sample MGYA00519261_ERZ1027255 | MGnify/ENA primary metagenome ERZ1027255 (study PRJEB26926, sample SAMN06164399) | human gut metagenome | biome: ENVO:00009003; feature: ENVO:2100002; material: ENVO:00002003 | host: Homo sapiens | place: USA | collected 2012 ...
GAAGATTTTTCACCTCAAAGAACATTTCAAACAATTCAAAACAGCTTCTTATTTCAGGCAGTCGCTTCGACAAGCTCAGCGACCGACATAAATTCAGCTACCGGAAGAAAGCACTACTTCACACGCAGCTTCTTGCCAAGACGCAGGGTCGTGGTTTCCTTGATGCCATTGAGACGGCAGAGGGCCTTGACAGAGGTGCGGTACTTCCGGGCAAGAGCGCCGAGGGTGTCACCCTGACGGATGGTGTGGTACCGGGCGGCGGCAGCGGCCTTTCTCTCGGCCTCAGCCTTCTTGGCGGCCTCCTCCTTGTCCTTTGCGTCCCCCTCAAGGATGTCGATCTCCTCCTGTTCGCTCTCAGGAACGTACTTGCTGTTCGCGTTCAAATACTTCTTCTTCAAGACAAACAGCCTGTGCCTCAACGTACCGGAATGGAAATCTATCAGCCATTCAGGATCAAACGCGTAGCCCTTATAACGGGTCTCGAAATGCAGATGAGGTCCTGTCGAACGGCCAGTCGAGCCTCCTAAGCCAATGATCGTGCCAGCGTTCACCCATTGGTCTTCCTTCACATAGATTTTGGAAAGGTGACCGTAGAATGTCTCTAGGCCGTTGTCATGACGCAGGACCACGAGATTTCCGTAGCCTTTGTAACGCTTTGAAATGCGGACCTTGCCGTCAAACGCAGCATAAACAGGAGTACCCGTCCGCAAAGGAAGATCCACTCCCTGATGACGCCGTCTGTGGCGGTAGCCGAACTTTGAATAGACATCATTCTGATGAGGACACTTGTACTCACTCAATGTGTCCACAATCCAAAGCGCGATCTCATCCGGAAGCTCTTCCAAAGAGACATGGTAAGGGTCCGGATAGTCGTGAGTCCAATATTCATTGAATATCTTGTGGTCACGGGCGTAGGTGGAATCCTTATAGTATTTCCATGTATAGTCAGACAGAAGCAGAATCTTGATGTGAGGATCTGCCGTGTCAATTGTGTCCAAGGCCTCGGCCCTGTTCAGATCCATGGACTGAACGGCCTCGCGGGAGATTCTCGGTACGAGGATCTCGGCCTGTTTCTTCGTCTTGATCGTAGTGTCCTGCGCCACGGCAGGAACGGAAAGTCCAATTGCGGCAAGGACCATGACAATGGCGCCTACCCAAAATCTTTCACGAATCATCCCGCCTACAGTTTTGCGCCGAACCTCTCCACGAGAAGATTCTTGGTCTCACTTATCTTTTCCTCAAGGAGAGCGTCCGATGTCGCCTCGCAGATGAACCTGAGGTATGGTTCGGTGTTGGAAGGACGGATGTTGAACCACCAGTCCGGGAACTCGACCCTGTAGCCGTCGAAATCCATCTCGGCGGTCGGTTTCTCCTTGGAGACGAAATATTCCTTGACAGCGTCCATCGCGCCTTTCTTGTCCTCAAGGCGGAAGTTGATCTCGCCGGAATTCTGGTAGCGCGCGATCCTGCCGATGAGTTCGTGAAGGGTGACGCCTTTCTTCTTCATCGCGGCAACAACCCTCAGAATCAGGATGGAAGCGAGGAGTCCGCTGTCAGAATAGAAGAAGTCACGGAAATAGTAGTGTCCGGCAAGCTCACCGCCCCAGACTCCGTCAAGTTCACGAAGTTTCTTCGCGGCGAAGGCACGTCCGACCTTCCAGGTCGCCATCTTGCATCCCATCGGAGTGAGGTACTCGCCTACCGCCTTCGAGCTGCGGATGTCCTGGAGCACGGTTCCGGTCTCGTGCCTCTCGTCGATGAAATAGTGGCCGAGGACGGCGATCATCAGGTCCGGAGAGACGAACTTGCCCTCGTTGTCCACGAACATCACACGGTCAGCGTCACCATCATAGATGACACCCACATCCGCGCCGGTCTTCTTCACCAAAGCCTGAAGCGGCTCGACATTCTTAGGAATCAGCGGGTTAGGCTCGTGGTTCGGGAAGTTTCCGTCAAGTTCTTCGAATATGTAGGCAGGCTCATCGCCGAAAATCTCACGGGCGTAAAGGCTTGACATTCCGTTGGAAAGGTCGAAAGCGATCTTGATGTCGGAATAGTCGCCCTTGAACTTCAGCAGGAAATCAAGATAGTCTTTATGAATATCCTTGAGAATGACCTGTCCCCTCTTCTCGGCCACAGGGGTAGGCCTGCCGCTCTCTATCCATTCCTGGATCTGCCCGAGGCCGGAATCCAGACCGACAGGGAGGGCGTTCTCCCTGGAGACCTTCATTCCGTTATATTCCTTGGGATTGTGCGATGCCGTGATCTGGACCGAGGCCTTGAACCCGTAGTTGGCGGTTCCGAAATAGACCATCGGGGTCGTGCTGAGACCGATGTCATAGACATCAGCGCCGGCGTCGGTTATTCCTTTCACAAGATATTCGTGGATCTCCGGAGAGGATGTCCTGCAGTCGCGGCCGACAAGAACCTTGTCAGCGCCAAGGAGTTCCGGAAGGAAATAGCCCACCTTGTAGGCGGTGTTACGATCGAAGTCAACGTTATAGACTCCGCGTATGTCATATGCGTGAAATGCACCCATAGTCGTAATGTTTATTTAATTTTTGTGGCGTACCTTGCAAAAACCTTTCCTTTCGCGATGTTCATCAACTTTTTCGAAATTATCTTCTTCCTTATCGGAGCGACATGATCCACGAACAGATCTCCGTCCAGATGGGACATCTCGTGCTGCACCATACGGCAGGCAAACTTATCGAAAGTCTCGGTAACCTTCTCGAAATCACCATTGTAATATTCAACGGTCATGCTCTGTGGCCTTGTGACATCGCAGTAGATTCCGGGGATGCTGAGACACCCTTCGGAATATTCACATTTCTTCTCGCTCTCCTCAAGGATGACCGGGTTGATCATCACCCTTTTGAAATCGGCGAGGTAAGGATAGACATCGGTCATCCCGGTGCCGTCAACTATAAGGATCCTGACGCTCTCGCCGACCTGAGGGGCGGCAAGTCCGCAACCTTCTGATTTAGCGAGAGTCTCCTCCATGTCGGAGACCAGTTTGGTGATCTTTTCCTTCTCCGAGAGGTCAGCCGGGGCAGCCTTCTGCCTGAGAACCTCAGACCCATATAAATAAATAGGTAATATCATAACTCTAACCTTTTAATTTCTGTTAGTCCTGTCCAGATAGCTCTGAAGGATAATGGCCGCGCTGATCTTGTCCACGGATGTCTTGTCCCTGCGGTCCTTCGCCTTCATCCCTCCGTCGATCATAGCACGGTGCGCGAGCACGGATGTGAACCGCTCATCCTCAAGGGTCACCGGAATGCCGGGAAAAGCCTTGGCGAGATTCTTCAGGAATATCTCCACATCGGCGGCGGCCTCGGACGGTTTGTTGTTCATGTTCATCGGATAGCCGACCACAAAGCGGGTTATGGTCTCTTTTTGAGCATAATTTTTGATATATTCTATTATCTTTGCAGCTGGAACCGTGTCCAGGGCTGAGGCAAAAATACCCAGCGGGTCGCTGACCGCGACCCCAACGCGCTTGCGTCCGTAATCTATGCCGATGATCCTGTCCATTGTAATCCGCAAAGTTAACGAAAAAGGCTTTCAAGTCAAAATCTTATGTCCAAACAGAAAAAAGGCGGCATCATAAATAACTTCAGGCTCACGCTTGTGGATGATGACACACATGACAAGTTGTGGTCCAGAAAATTCACAAGGATGGGTGCGCTCGTGACTGCGATCACAACTGTGGTTGTCACCATAACTGTCATATTCTGCCTGATCGCGTTCACCCCGATCAGAACCTTGATTCCCGGCTATCCCGACGCCCGCACGAAACATGACGCGATCCAGAATGCCATCAGGGTTGACTCATTGCAGAATGTGATCATGAAATGGGAATTGTATTCCGAGAACCTACGAAGGGTTGTGGACGGTCAGGAGCCGCTCAAGATCGACAGCCTTATGGAGGTCAGGAAGAACGTCACCGAAACCGTTGACCCTAAGAAACTTGCGGAGAAGGATTCGCTGCTCCGGAAGGAGGTCGCGAACGAGGACAAGTTCGACGTCAAGTCCAATTCCTCAAGGTCGCTTCCGATCGAGGGGATGCATTTCTTCACACCGCTGAAAGGCGTTGTCTCGCAGGGGTACGACAAAGTCCTGCATCCTTACATCGACATCACGGCCCCAGGCAGCTCGGTGGTGATGTCGGTTCTTGACGGCACGGTCATCTCGGACGGATGGACGGATACGGAAGGCTACACGATAAGAATCCAGCACGAAGGGGACATCATCTCGGTCTATAAACACAACCAGAAACTCATGAAGAAAACCGGGGACAAGGTGACGGCAGGCATGCCTATAGCCATTCTCGGCGGCACCGGATCGCTCTCCGACGGGGATCATCTTCATTTCGAGCTCTGGCACAAGGGCGAGGCCGTGGATCCAACCAAATATATAAGTTTCTGATGGATAAAAGAAGAATAGCGATACTCGGCTCGACCGGTTCGATCGGCAGGCAGACCCTGGATGTGATCAGGGAGCACAGGGATCTTTTTGAGGTTGAGATGCTTACCTGCAAGGGCAGCTGGGAGCTGATGGCCAGCCAGGCCAAAGAGTTTGACGCCAACAACGCGGTCATCTGCGACGAGACCAAGTACAAGGACCTTGCGGACGCGTTGGACGGCACTGACACGAAGGTGTTCGCGGGAATGAAGTCGGTCTGCGACCTGGTTACAAGCGACAGGGTGGACATAGTGGTGGCTGCTATGGTCGGGTTCAGCGGGCTCGCCCCGACAATGGCCGCGATCGGCGCCGGAAAAGTCATCGCCCTGGCCAACAAGGAGACCCTCGTGGCTGCCGGCTCGATCGTGATGGAGATGTCTAAGAAATACCACGCCCCGATCCTTCCTGTGGACTCAGAGCACTCGGCGATATTCCAATGCCTGCTGTCGGCACAGGGCAACGCCATCCATAAGATTCACTTAACCGCCTCCGGCGGGCCTTTCAGGACCTGGGATAAGGAGCGGATCAGCGCGGCGACAAAGGATATGGCGCTCAAGCACCCGAACTGGAGTATGGGTGCCAAGATCACAATCGACTCAGCCACAATGATGAACAAAGGCTTCGAGGTGATCGAGGCGAGGTGGCTCTTCGACACCCCTTGCGACAGGATCAACGTCGTTGTCCACCCGGAGTCCATCATCCATTCCATGATTGAATATGAGGACGGATCCATCATCGCACAGCTCGCCTGCCCGGATATGAGGGAGCCTATCCAGTTCGCCATCGGATTCCCGGAGCGGCTTCCGCTCGCGAACAAAAAACTGGACTTCGCGGAACTCGGCGGGATCACGTTCTTCAAGCCTGACACCGAGAAGTTCCCGGCTTTGAAGCTTGCCTACAAGGCCATGGAGCGGGGCGGGAATATTCCTTGCGCCCTGAACGCGGCGAACGAGGCGGCAGTGGCGGCGTACCTCCACGACAGGATCTCTTTCTACGGGATCACGGACATTGTCGGAGAATGCATCGAATGCACACCGTTCATAAAAGAACCGTCCGTCGAGGACATATTCAAGACAAACGAGGAAATATATTCATTGGCCCAAAGGAAGATTGAGGGCATAGCTAAGAAAGGTTGATGATGGTTGTTCTGATGAAGATTCTGCAAGTCATTCTTGCGCTTTCGATACTTATTGTCATCCACGAGTTCGGGCACTTCACGTTCGCGAAGCTGTTCGGGATCCGGGTGGATAAATTCTTTCTTTTCTTCGATGCCGGCGGCACCAAGTTGTTCAGTACCAAGGGGAAATGGTTCACCAGGATATTCCCGAAAGCGAAGGATTGGGAGACTGAATATGGAATCGGCTGGCTGCCGCTTGGCGGTTACTGCAAGATCTGCGGGATGATAGACGAGTCGATGGACATGGAGTCCATGAAGAAGGATCCGCAGCCATGGGAGTTCCGCACCAAGAAGGCCTGGCAGAGGCTTCTGGTGATGGGCGGCGGCGTGCTCTACAACTTCATATTCGCGATTATCGCCTACATCGGAATTATGGCCATCTGGGGCAGCGCCTACATCAGCAACGAGGGCAGTCAGATCTATACCAATGAGTTAGGTGTCGAGCTTGGCTTCCGCAACGGCGACCACATCATCAGGATGGATGAATATGTTCCCGAGAATTTCGGGATGCTTCAGGCGGATCTGGCGCGCAGGAATGTCAGCAAGGTCACTGTCCTGAGGGACAATGACACGGTGGATCTCTACATCGACCGCTCGAAGATCGGGGCGGTGCTCAACACTCCTGGAGTGTTCGACCTCGCCGTGCCGTTCGTGATCGATTCTGTGATGAGCGCGTCGGAGAACTCTGCCGCCGGTCTTCTGCACGACGATAGGATCATCGCCATAGACAGCGTCAGCACTCCTTTTGTGCAGGATTCCAGAAAATACCTTTCGGAAGTCAAAGGCGGGACCGTCACGGCCACGATCCTACGTGGTTCAGACACGCTTTCCGTACCGCTTCAGGTGGACACGGCTGGCAGGATCGGGGTCTTTATGCAGATTCCGGGGGTGATGACGAAGGAATATTCATTGGTCAGCGCCATCCCAGCGGGAGTCAAGCTGACTTTCGACACCATCGGGGGATATCTTCAGGATCTGAAGCTGGTGGCTTCGCCAAGCACTGAGGCCTACAAGTCAGTGGGCAGCTTCATCGCCATCGGGCAGGTCTTCCCGGCGACGTGGGACTGGTACAGGTTCCTGAATATTCTTGCGTTGCTTTCGATTATGCTCGGGGTGATGAACCTTCTGCCGATTCCGGCACTTGACGGCGGGCACATCGTGTTCTGCCTCTATGAGATGGTAACTGGACGGAAGCCGAGCGACAGGTTCCTCACGGCGGCGCAGATTGTCGGGATGTTGCTGCTGCTGTTGCTGATGGTACTGGCTTTCGGAAACGACATCGCACGGTTGATACGGTAGCCGCGGTCACTTCGATGCTTCGGTAGACTCAGCGACCACAAGTTCAGTGGCCGAAAGTGTCCGGTCGCTGAGCATGTCGAAGCGACAAAAGAGAACACAGGAGCACTCATCACTGATTATCAATACATTGCATCAACAAAACGAGAGTATTCAGACCGCTTGGAATTTGATGTTTTTAGAAGTTTAGCGTAACTTTGCAACCAGAAAAACAACACAAAGATGAAAAAGATAATCAAGACCGTCATCTGCATCGCGGCGCTGATCAGCGCGGTTTCCTGCATGAACAACACGAAAACCCTCCTGCCTAATGTCTCGGGCAAGGCTGGTGAAGTCATCATCGTGGTAGGCAAGGACAACTGGGAAGGGAATCTGGGCAACGAGATCGGCGGGTTATTGGCAAGAGACTGCGAGTACCTGCCGCAAAGGGAACCATTATATTCATTGGTCAATCTTTCACCGGGAGCGTTCTCGGACATGTTCAAACTCCACAGGAACATAGTGATCTTCAACATTGACTCGACTGTCGTCAAGCAAGGCGTCGTCTATAGGACTGATGTCTGGGCACATCCGCAGTGTGTGATCCAGGTCAACGCCTCATGCGCGGATTCCGCGATTGTTGTCCTTGAAAAAAACGGTGAGAACATCACCGGAGCCATCGAGCAGGCCGAGAGGAACAGGGTCATCGCCAACACTCTGCTCTACGAGGAGTCCAAACTGGGGGACGTTGTCGCCAAAATGATAGGAGGAAGGGTACACTTCCCCGTAGGCTACAATCTGAAAAAGGTCACGGACGACTTCATCTGGATAGCGGACGAAAAGCAGTACAGCACCCAGGGTGTGTTCATCTATAAATACCCGGTAACGGACGAGGACCCGTTCTCGGAGGAGAACATCATTGCCAGACGCAACGTTTTTCTCAAGGAATATGTCCCTGCGACAGCCGAGAATTCCTACATGACCACAAGTGTGTTCGTCAAACCGGGAATAAAGTTCCTCAAGTACCACAATCTGGATTTCGTGGAGACCAGAGGTCTTTGGGAGGTCTATAACGACTACATGGGCGGCCCGTTCGTCTCACATTCGTTCTACAGCAAGGACGGAAAGGACATCATCGTGCTGGAGGCATGGGTCTATGCTCCGAAATATGACAAACGACAGTATCTTAGGCAGACAGAGTCTCTTTTGTACTCGTTTGAGTGGGATGAGGACGGAAATGATGGCAAATAGGGCAAATATCGTCCGAATTATTTTGTAAGGTCGAAAATTATCCATATATTTGCATCCCAATTTGGCAGACAGCTTTATGGGTATACCAGTCTTGGTGGGTTCGTATAACGGTTAGTACTCGGGATTTTCATTCCCGCAATAGGAGTTCGATTCTCCTACCCACTACAAATATTAAAAAATAAGAACGATGGCAAATCACGCATCAGCAAAAAAGGCCAATCGCCAAAGCGAGAGGCGCAGATTGCATAATAAGTATTATGCAAAGACGACGAGGAACGCGATCCGCGCGATTCGTAACACTACAGACAAGAAGGCTGCCGAGGATGGCGCTCCTAAGGTCTATAAGATGATTGACAAACTCGCAAAGATTGGAGTCATTCACAAGAACAAGGCTGCCAATCTCAAGAGTGGTATTGCGGTTTATATCAATAAGCTCGCATAAAGAAGCATCCGAAAGGCAGTCTCCCGAGGCTGCCTTTCAAGTCAAAAAAATTATCGGGATGTAGCGCAGTTGGTAGCGCACTACGTTCGGGACGTAGGGGTCGTCCGTTCGAGTCGGATCATCCCGACAAAGGGTTGGAACTTTCGTTCCAACCCTTTGTCGTATTACCCCTCACCCCGACCCCTCTCCCTAGCGGAGAGGGGACACGCGCCGGAGGCGCTTCCTGCCGGCTTCGCCGGCTGTCCTTCTCGCTTTCGTTCCAACCCTTTGTCGTTTTGCATAAAAAAAAGGAAGCGGACAATCCGCCTCCCTTCAAATATTCAAAATTCCTGAATCAAAGTTTCTGCATCAGGATGTTCTCGTAGGTCTTATCGCCGACGGCGTAGCCGGTGTAGGAGGTTCCGTCGAAGAGTAGGAACTTGTAGCCGGTCAGGCTCATCTCCGAGCCTGCGGTCGTGCGCCAGTGCAGAAGTCCGTCATCGCAGAAACCGAATTCCATACTGCTGGACTGACCCCAGATTCCGGTATAAAGGTTGGCGACGAAGCCGAAGACCACGTTCAGGTAGCTGAACTCACCGAGATTCTGAGACTGCAAACGGATGCAATGCTCCTCCGGGATGTAAGTTCCGGTGATCGCCGGAGAGTACGAGCTGTAGTTGCACAAACCCTTGATCATCACGGTGTTCTCTCCAGTCTTGATGATGTCCACACGGAAGGATTCCGTGCTCGCCTGATTGCTGTCGGAAGTCTTCACGTCAGCGTTCACGATGTAGGCTCCGACAAAATCATCCAGACTCACGGCTTTGAACTTGTCCGCATGTGATGCCAGAACGGTTGAATCCGTGACATAGACCTTGTCTCCGTACCTGTTGGTAACCTCAGCGAGGACTCGATAGGCTCCACCTTCCGAAAGTCCCTGATAATAAAGGGTAAGCCCGTCCGGTCCTTCACTTGCGGCAAGGTTATCCGCGTCTAATTTAGATCCTATTCCAAGAATCTGGTCAAGAGGATAGTTCTCCTCATAATAATCAAGCACATCCTTATCCATCATAATGTAACGCACAGACGCGGCGTTCCTCGTACGAATTTTCCAGACCATAGTGGAATACGGGTCAACACTGTAAGGGCTGATGCTGAACTCCAGAACCTCTGGAGCTATCGTGCCGTCCGGATCGTAGGTGAAGCGTATGGCAATCATCTCGCCAGGCTTGCCTTCCGCATCAAAAGGCACGGCTATCAACGTGTTGGACGGAACCGACGGAGTCCACTGCTGTGTGTTTTCGGAGAATGTCCGGATGTCATCCCGCTGGCCAAGACAGATTTGCTTGTAAACCTTGTTCAGTTCCGCGGTGTCTCCGGTGACGTCGCCTTCCACAACCACGGCTTTGCATGAAGAAGTGAAGCTGTTGAACTCAAAGGAGAATTTTCCGTCACCCTCGTAAGTCGCCGCGACAACCGGATCGTTGTCGTGGTCACCGGCGAAGACGATCTTCTCGGGACCGTAGCCGAACATTCCGTCCGTGACATAATAGACCAGGTTAAGGGTGAAAGTCTGCTTGCCGTCGAACGTGCAAGGGAAACGGTCATAAGAGGCTTCGTCACCGAGGTACTGGGCGATGTCTGAGACATAGACATATTCATCGCTGCCGCTGTAGTAGTAGCCTATCGACTGCCCCGGCACAACCACGGAATTGTCGCTGTTCACCTTGAAGAAGAAGTTGACACCGGCTCCCCAATCCAGAAGTCTGAATATGTTGGTGGTGCCTTTTGCGCGCTCCACCAGCATTCCACGCTGATAGCCTTCGTAGAACTGGGAGTAGTAATATGTCGCTGTCTGCTGCACCTGCTCGCCGCTTTCGGTGGTTCTCATATATGGTTCCCACTCCAGGGTGAACGATGCGGTAAGATCAAGGAAATCACTGTACTGTGTGATATAGGCCGGATCATCGCCGAGTTCCGCGTCCCTGCCGATTATGCAGAGGGAGGCGGTGACACTGGATCCAAGCACCACAGCGTTCATGTTCACGGTCACAGGGACCTCGACGCTGTACTGCCCGTCAGGAATGACCACCGTGTCACGTACAGAGAACAGGGACGCGTTCTTGCCGCTCTTCTGGAGCAACACACGGTAAGTGCCCTTGTTGCCGTTTCTGGCAAGCACAACGGTGAACTCACCTTCCTTCGTTCCCTGCTCGAACTCTTTCACAAGGCTTTTCTGGACAAAATGGATCTCCTTGTTGTCCGAATCATTGGGAGAGGCCATCTCGCCGATCTGCTCCTGATCGCAGGCGACCAAGGAAAGCAGCGCGGCGGAGGCGCACAACAATATTCTTAAAAACTTTTCCATTATGGATTCTGATCTTCTTCGTTAATGTTAGGGTTGTTGTTGATCTCATCCTGAGGGATGGTCATCACCCAGTCGTATGTGTCAGGGTTGGTGAGGTTGATGCCGTTGCCGGACATCGTGGAGATGCACTCCTCGGCGAATCCGTCGGAGGTCTTCCTATCGATTCCCTGGCCGAGACGGCGCACATCGACAAGACGGCCGAACTCACCCCAAAGCTCGATCCTCTTCTGCACGAGAATATTCTCAAGCAGGGAGCCGGTCCAGGATGTCGTGAGCGAGCCGAGCATTGTCCCGTCAAGGTTGGAGGCGTCAAAGGTGGCGTCCCTCTTCTGCATCACGGCGTTGAGGTAGCGGACAGCCTTGTCCTTGTCCCCGAGACGGAGGGCGGCCTCGGCAGCGTCAAAGTAGAACTCTTCGACCCTCATATAAATGTAGTCCCCAAGCCAGGCGGCAACATTCGTGAACTTGAACTTCTTGGAGATGTACGGAGACTCCTTGTCATCCGGATCCCACCAGGCCCGGCGGATGTCCCCGGGGCGGATCTGCTTGTAAAGACTGGAGTTGATCAGCTTAGGGGCGGACTGGGCATAGGCCCCGTCCACGTTGTCCATGTGAGCGAAGAAACTGGCGTAGCCTCCGGCCTGCTCGGTGTTCTCGATCCCGGCGCCCCACATCACGTTGGAAGCGGAGAGGGAGTTCATTCCGTTCATCAGCTCGGAAGTCCCGCCGATCGAATATTCCTCGGACTTTATGATCTTCTCCGAAGCGGCCAAAGCGGTCTCCCAATTTCCCGCAGCCAAAGCTACACGAGCCTTGATGCCGAGGGCGACATAATAGGAAATATGGGATTTTGTGCCTCCGAGGACAGATGCGTCACCTTTTTCGAGCAGATCGATGGCCGTGTCAAGGTCTGAGTTGATCTGTGCGAAGACTGTCTCAAGGTTCTCACGCTTCTTGCCGACGAAATCCTTGCCGGTAGGCTCGGTGTAGATCGGCACGCAAGGGTCTGACCAACGGAACTTTTCCTGCAATGCGCTGTAAGGCGGACGGGCGAACCAGTTCGCCAGATTGAAATATGACAGGGCACGGATCGCATAGGCGTTGCCGAGCACATAGTCCACATCGACCTCGCTTCCGGTCATCGTCTTCTCGGCGGAGATCACATAGTTGGCGTTGGAGATCCAAGTGTAGTTGGCGTTCCACACGTCATACGGACGGAAACTGTCCGAAGTGTAGAACGACTTCACGTTGTAGCAGTGGTCGTACCAGAACCACCCGTTGCCTTGGCTCTGCATAATGAAGTCATCGGCCATCGACTCAAGTGCGATGTTGTAGGCGGAGATTCCGAAGCACTGGTGGGCGTTTCCACCGGTTGACCAACCGGCGGTCCACATTGTCCTGTAGATTCCGTCAACGATGGTCACGGCCGTGGTCGCCGACTTCAGGAGATCCTCTCCGGAGCCGGAATCCGTAGGCTGGAACTCCAGGTTGCAGGAAACGGCGCAAATGGCCGCCGACATTATTGATAGTATCTTTTTCATTCCGTTAGAAGTTTATGTCAATTCCCGCTGCCACAACCCTTGACGGGGTGTAGGTGTAGGAGACTGTTCCGGTAAAGTTGTACTGAGGATCCATTCCGTTCATATTGCAGAACAGAGCCAGATTGTCAGCGGTGACGAACACCCTGCAGGCCCCGATCCCGGCCTTCTTTGTCAATGAGGAAGGAAGGGTGTAGCCGAGGGTGATGTTCTTGATGGCGAAATAGGAAGCATCGATCAGTTCCTCTCCGGTGCTGGAGCGGCTGCCTCCGATCTCAACGAGAGGGACATCCGTGATGTCACCCGGCTGCTGCCAGCGCCTGAGCACGTTCTTGTGCCAGTTGTTTCCGGCGTAGGTGACATTCATCGCGCCGCCGTACAGACTGTCGTAGATCTTTCCGCCGACCGAGAACGTGGTCAGGAACGAGAAGTCGAAGTTCTTGAAGAAGGTGAAGTTGGACGAGAAGCTGCCTGAGAACAAAGCCTGGCGGCTGCCGTAGTAGTACTTGCTCAAAGAAGCCAGACCAACATTGTCAGTGACATATTCATCACACTTCTCGGTCACTATGGAACCCGTCTTGTCCACGGCGTAGCGGTAGTAGGCATAGTAGAGCTGACGGCCGGTCGAAGGTGAGACTCCGGCTGACTTGGACATATAGAATGTGTAGATCGGCTTACCCTTCTCGATCACGACGCTGCCATAGTTGATGACATCCTGCGAAGAAGTGAGTTCCGTCACCTTGTTCCTGTTCATCGAAAGCATCAAAGAGGCGTCCCAATGGAAGTTGGAACGATCGAATATCACTCCTCTGAACGAAGTTTCCAATCCCCTGTTCACCATCGAGCCGACATTGTCGTCATAGCCTGAAAATCCGGATGAGATGGCGAGAGGGTTGTTAAGAAGCATATCCCGGGTTCTGCGGGAATAATATTCAATGGTGCTTGTGAGCCTTCCGCCGAACATGCTGGCCTCGATACCGGTGTTCAGGTTACCGTTCTTCTCCCAGGTGACTAGTTTGTTCTCAATGGAAGAGGCGGTCGAGCCCGGACGGGTTCCGTTGGCCCAACCATAGCTGAAACGGCCCTGCCAAACGTAGTACGAGCCAAGGTTGTCGTTACCCTGCACTCCGTACGAAGCCTTGAGTGTCAGATTGTTGAGCCAGTCGGAAGTGGATTTCATAAAGTTCTCCTCGGAGATTCTCCACGAGGCTCCGACTGACCAGAAGTTACCCCACTGGTTGGACTTGTGGAAGCGGGACGAACCGTCGGTACGCCAGGAAGCGTCGAAATAGTAGCGGTCACGGAAACCGTAGTTCAGACGCGCGAGCACCGACTCGATGGCATAGTCATTTGAATATGACGTGTTGCTGAGCGTGGTCACCGCCGAGCCGAGCTCGTCGATGCCGTCCACGATGCCGCTCTTGGACCCCAGCTGGTAGTTGTAATTGTAGCGATAGTACTCGTGGCCCGCGAGAAGGTCAACGGAATGTTCCCCGAACTTCCTGCGGTAGGTCAGCAGTTCGTTGAGCGTGTAGCTCATCGTCCTGGTGTTGTACTTGCTGACGGTTCCGCCCTGTGAGGCGGCGTTTCCGTGGTACTTGTCGTTGGTCGTCGTGCGGCCGTAGTCAGTGAAGTCCACACCGAGATTGATGTCGAGATTGAGGCCGTACAGCAAAGCGTCCTTATTGATTGTTCCCAATTTCACGAACGTTCTGGCGGACACGGAGTTGCGCTTGTAGTAAGCCTTGTTGTCGTACAGCTCGGCCTTGGAGTTGAATCCCTGCGCGGTGACACGGTTGGCGTAGCCGTTGTCCTCCTCGGAGCCATATTCATACTGCCTGTTCCCGGCCGCGTCAAGCACATCGTTTCCGTCCATATCCTTCAGGTAAACAGGATAGACAGGAGCCATAAACTGGGCTGTGTACCAGACGTTCGAGGTCGCGCTTCCGGTGGCGTCCTGGAAATCGGACACCGCGTGCGCGAGGTTGGCGCTCATTCCCATCTTGAACCAGTCCGTGGCCTGCACGTCCCCGCTGATCCTGCCGGTGAAACGGTCGAAGTCAGTGTTCTGAAGAGTACCGTTCTCCTTGTAGTAACCCAAGGAATATAAATAGGTTGTCTTCTCGGTTCCTCCGCTGACCGAAAGCACGTGCTCGGTACGGAAAGCCTTGTCGTTGCTGATCTCGTCCATCCAGTTCTCGTTCCAGGCCGCCACAGCGTCCTCCTGGATCTTCCCGGACTCCTTGTTGATCAACTCCGACCAAGAGTAATTCTTGTAAGGGTTGTAATATTCAGGATTCTTCAGTCCGCCGATCGTCTGACCAAGGTTGTTGGCGGCATAGACGCTCGCGGCCTCGAAATCCATTCCGGTGCCGTACTGGGCGGAGTTGCGCAGGGCCTCGTAGGTCAGTTCGACATAGTCGCTCATTCCGACAAGGTCATAGCGTTTCAAAGCTCTGGAGGCCACGCCGAAGTTACCCTTGTAGCTTACGTTCACTCTGTCCTTGCTTCCTTTCCTGGTGGTGATCACGATGACACCGTTCGCTCCACGGGCTCCGTAAAGGGCACCTGCCGAAGCGTCCTTCAGCACTGTCATCGTCTCGATGTCCGCGGGATTGATGGCGCTGATGGCTCCGTCGTAAGGCACACCGTCCACAACATACAGAGGGCTGGACGAAGCGTTCACCGATCCGGCTCCACGCACCATAATAGACGCTCCCTCGCCAGGCTGGCCGCCTCCGGAAGTCACCTGGACTCCGGCCACGGCTCCCTCGAAAGATTTCGTGAGGTTACCGACCGGCCTCTTGCTGAGCTCATCGCCCTTCACCACGCTGGCGGAACCGGTGAATGATTCCTTCTTCGCCGTACCGTAGGCCACGACGATCACATCGTCCAGGATCACGGACTCGTCCTGCAGGACGAAATCCACAACTGTTTTCCCGTTCACAGCCTGCTCGGCCGTGGTGTAGCCAAGGTTCGAGGCAGTAAGGACAGCGTCTGACGGCACATTGGTCAAGGTGTACTTTCCTTCGAAGTCCGTGACGGTTCCGACAGTGGTTCCCTTGATGAACACTCCCGCGCTGATGACAGGCTCGCCTGTCTTGTCAACGACCTTTCCGCTGACAGTGACCGCCTTGTTCTGAGCCGACACCACAGCAGTGGCGCACAGCAGCGGAACCAGGACGATCATTCGCAATATCTTGTTCAGTTTCATATCTATCTGCTTATTTCGTAAGTGTCAAGGATCACAGGAGCATTGACCTCGATGCGTCCCTTAGGCTCGCTGTTGTACGCCGATCTTGTCTTCGTCCCTTCAGCGGTGGAAGCGGTGGCGTAACGAAGGACCTCGTCCCCGCTCGCGGAGGTCAAGGACACAAGCAACGTGTACTTTGTGCCCGGCTCCAGAGGGGTGTCGGTTCCGAACGACATCGAAATCTTTCCGGTCATATTCAGAACCTTGATCTGTGTCGATGAGAAATCCGTCCCTTTTTCCTTCACCAGTTTCGCGGCCTCGGTCAATGTCACGCCTCCCAACTCAGAGCTGCGGCACATAAGGTAGCGTCCGGCGGAAACCTGGATATTCAAGGATTCTGTCGCGTCGAAAGCGATCGATACCGCCGAGGTCAAGGAAGTGGATGCCGGGTAGGAAGAGCTTGTACCAAGCGAGACGAAGGCCCAGTCATAGTACGAGGCCGTAGCCATCGTGCTGAGGGTGTTCACAACGAAGGTAGAATCCCCCGCCTCATTGATCGCCAACGTGCCCAATGTGTAGGAGTTAGCGGCTGACAACGGAGCGAATCGGGTGGTAAGCCCTGACTCCTCATTGACTTTCTCAATATATTCCGCCTCTGTTACAGCGCTTCCCTTAAGCGCGGTGTAGCGCCTGAAAAGATCGAACGACCCTCCGAAATAAACATTGAATGAATATGTCGAAGTGAGGACATAGTTCATCTTGGCCACGCCATTTCCAGTCCAGTTGGTCCAGACGCAATTGGTGGAATTGTACTGGCCGAACACTGAATGGAACATCGTCTGACTGAACCAGTCAGCCCCACCGAGGGATGGTTCGGTCATCGTGTCGTGCGCCTTGGTCTTGGCGGAAAGCTTGTACAAAGGAGTCGTGGCCTTTCCGTCAAGGCTGACTCCGAACGCCACGATGTAGTACGACAGCTCCGGATAGAGCGGGTACTCGGAGTAGTTGGACGAACCCGTCTTGGAATAATAAGACATCCCACCCTCGACAGTCATATTGCTGTCATTGATGGCGTCCAGCATATATTTCAGATAAGTGTCCCTGATCTCGGTGTCGGAATGGTCGATGAAATAGCTTGCCGGTACACCGAAATACACATAGCGGAAATCCGGAACCGCATAGACATTGAAGTTGGCGTAGTCAGAGCCGCACTCAAGAAGCGACATAATTATCTGAGGAATATCCTCGGACGCGGGGCGTGTCGTGAATTTGAGCTCCGCCTCCGGCGAATCGTTCACATACTTCTCCCCTGACAGGGCCTTCAGACGGAACACATAGTCAGTGGAACCGTCGAACCCGCTAAGCTCCACAGAGCAGGCCTCGACCTTGCCGGTCATCCCGGCGACTGAATATTCATAAGCCGACGCCCCGGCGACCGGTTTCCAGTTTATGATGGTCCTTGACTTGTAGGCGGCCACCAGAACAGGCTCCGGCGCCTCAAGGACACTCTCCCCCTCCGTGATGACGTGGATGGTGACGAACCTCGAATCCAGATAGTCGCCGTTAGTCCCCGCGTCAGTCCTGACGGAGAATGAATATTCCACCGACGGCTCAAGGTCAGCGAACGAGACCGAACGCTCCCTTGTCGTCACAGTGTCATTGTCATTGAATATGTAAGTGTAGGCTCCAGCGTCAGTGACTACATCCCAAGACACGCTGAAAGACGTGCTGGTGACATCAGAGACACGAACCTTCGGCTCCGGCAGCGAAGTCCGCTCCGGGGTCTCCTCCTTTGTGCAGGCGACAGCCGCCAGAAGAAGGGCGAAAGACAATTTCGTTATGATTGATCTGTTCATCAGTTGACTGTTACCTTTATTGTCTTGAACATTGAATTACCGTCAGAGACAGTGACTTCCGCCGTTCCGGAAGACACTCCCTCAAGCGTGAGGACCCCCTTTGAGAGAGAGGCCTTCACTATGTCTGGATCAGAGACTGAATATGACAGCACCTGTACCGACGGGAAATATTCCGACATCTCCAGTGTCTTTGTCTGGCCGGCGGTGAGGGTCTGAGCCGGGATCTCTCCCAGATAGCCCATATACTGAAGCAGACGGTAGGTGTCGAGCATTCCTACGCCCATATTCCCGACATAAGGAGCGCTGAGATTGGCGTTGATCGGACGGGCGGAGCTAAGAAGCGCCGAGCGGAGCATATCCGGAGTCAGTCCCATCCTCTGTTCCTTGCCGTAGTAATAGGAAACGGCCAAGGCGCAGGCCCCGCTGACATGAGGACAGGCCATTGAGGTTCCCTGCATATACTCATAGCCGGAGGTTCCGTCCTCATTGACGCTGGTGCTATAGACGCCGCCATAGTTGCTGTCTGCGTAGGTGTCGCCGCCCGGAGCGGAGATGTCCACCCAAGTGCCGTAGTTGGTGTAATATGCCGCGTCACCGGTGTAAGAATATGAGGCAACGCTCACCACGCTCTTGTCCGCGGCAGGAAATGACTGATGGTTGACAGCCTCGTTGCCGGCGGCGAAAATCACGATTCCGCCCTTCATCGGGCCGGTCTGCTCACCGTTCTCATCCACGCCGGCGTACTTGACAAAATAGTCGATGGCACGCCTGAGAGCCGAGAACGAGCTGCGTGTCCAAGTGTTCCAGCTGAGCTTCTGGTTGTAGCCCCAGCTGTTCTGGCAGATGACAGCCCCGTTGTCGGCGGCGTATTTCATAGCCCTGACGATTCCGCCGAGCCCGGAGCCTGAGGAGCCGTTCTCGCTTGCGCCGAGAGTCTGGAGGGTCATTATCCTGACACCATCCTTGTTGCCGGAGCCGCCGGCGATTCCGTTCACACCTATGCCGTTGTTGTTGACGGCGGCGATGGTGCCGGCGACGTGGGTACCATGTGAAAGGCTTGAAGATGTTACGATCGTGCCTTTGTTGTCCACGAAATTGAATCCATGGATGTCATCAATGTAGCCGTTGCCGTCGTCATCGATTCCGTTGCCCGGAATCTCACCCTTGTTGATCCACATATTGTCGGCAAGGTCCTCGTGATCGTACTTCACGCCTTGGTCAATCACGGCCACGATGACATCCGGGTTGCCGGCGCAGAGTTTCCAGGCCGCCCACACGTCAGCGTCGGCGCCGACCAGCCCGGTCTTTCCGAAGATCGAGCCGGTGTTGTTGTAGTGCCACTGCATCTGCTGGACCATCCTGCTCTCGTTGAACGGGAACACTTCCTTGCGGCTGGCCGACAACGCCATCGGAGCTGCTGACGGGTATCCGTCACCCTCGGCGTCGGACATCACGACCGGAAGAGAGTACTCGATGCTCTCAATCGAGCCGCATCTCTTGAGTTGGTTCACGACATCCGAAGTCTCCAAAGACTTGTCAAAATTAGCTATGTACCAGGTGTCCAGGCCTTCGCTGTGGGTGCGCGCCTCGAATCTTCCGCACTCAGGAAAAAGCCTCTCCAGACGGAACTTTCCGTTCTGAGCCAACACCTCCGCGACCTCCTTGGTCCCGGCCAAAGCGTCATCGGACGAACCGGCGGCTCTGGTGGCCGTACCCTTGAGTTTCAGGATCAGCTCACCCTTGATGGCGGCCGGCGACTCATTGATGATGATCGGTCCGGGGCTTTCGACACTTTCCTCGGGCGACTCCTGTCTCTCGCAGGCCGAAGCGACAACCAAAGCGGCGCAGACGGCGGAGAAAGGAATCACCCCCCAATTGAATATATTCATAAAATCAATATTTGAACTTAATGTATTTCACTTCTGTTGTCAGGCCGCCGTCCGTGTCGGACTGTCTGTAGCCGACGGCGAAGGCGTAATATTCCTTGCCCTTCTCGTCAAGGCTTCCCGAAATGTCAATGCTTGCGCTGCCACTGTAGACGGTCATTCCGTTAAGAGATGACGTCATTTGGGAGATGTAGGTACGGGCGACCTCCTCAGGGGTCGAGAACTCCTCCCACGCCTCCTTTGACAAGGCATCGCAGATCCAGGTGTCGGAAGCAGAAGAGGACGTGACATTCAGATGTGTGCCAGAGACATTCAGGGACAATGTCATATTCGACGGAGTGGCCTTCTTGGTATGGAACTCGCACAGGTCGATCTTTCCGCTGTAGGATGCGTTGCCCTTGCCGTCAAACGACAGGTCAAACGCAGCGGCGTAGTAGTCCGTGTCGTCCATAACGGTAGATTTCTGGCTCTGCTCAAGTTTGGCCGTGTCAAAATTGCCCTTTGTCAGGAACGACTCCGGTTTGACCCCATAGATGGCGCTGAACTCCTTGATCTGCTCGATTCTACGCAGGATGTACTTCTCCGCAGTCCCGAACTTCTCGTAGTCCGCCTTGCTGACAATCGAGTAGAGGTAGGTCTCGGCGGCGTTCACCGGAGTGATGACCACCCTCGCCGAGGAGGTTGTGATCTCACTGACCTCTATCTTGTACTTGTTGTAGGTCGGAGTGGACGCCCCCTCCTTGCTCTGGCTCACGACAATGGTCATAGGCCGGACACCGGAGCAGGTCATCGAGATCTGCCCTGTCCTGTCCTCGCCGCTGTCGTTCGGGTCAACGGTGACAGTAAAGGTGGTGCTATAGACCTTGCCGATCCGGATCCAAGTGTCGGATGTGGTGACCTCGGCGGTGTTTCCTTCCTTGGATCCGACGATGCCGTAATCCACAGCGATCTTTCCGCCCTCCGAGCCGACGCTAATCAGCCGGTGGTCTTTCACGTCAAAAGTCGAGGTTGGCTCCTCGTTGCCTCCCGCACTGCCTCCGCAGGAGCCGAGACAGACGACCGCCGCGGCGAATGAGGCCACAAGGGCGAGTAATGATGAAGTCTTCATTCGTGTCATAAAAAACTATTGTGGTTCGTCAAAATGGAATCTCAGATAGGAGATTCCCGTGGTGATCCTGGTGCCGTTGTAGCCGAAGGCGTACGCCACATAGTCACCGGTTGTGAGGTTGCCGGTCTGAGCCTTTGGATTGTAATAGGGCGCTGTAAATTCTCCCTGGTGCATAAAGTCCCTGATGGAATAGTCATCACTATCATCAACCCATTTCAGGAAATCCTCGGCGCATGCCTTAGGCGTGGTGTAACTGTCCCAGACAGTCTTGGAATCCACTTGAAGGACGTACGTGACACTTCCGTCAGCCGGCACGACCTTCACTTTGGCGTCCTTGTCAACCGTGATCGTGAAATCAGGAGCGGAGTCAGGGTACTTCTTGGTCGTGAACTTCTTCACGGCGAGCCTGCCGCTGCACTCTCCTCCGAGGGTCATATCAAAGGCGAAGAGATAGTAGTCCGACAAAGGAGTGAATCCGTTGTAATTGAGAGACTTGTACCCCTTGGAAAGATAACTTGCAAGGGAATATTCAATACCAGCCGACTCGGCTCTCTGCTTCGCATAGTCCACGAGGCGCTTGGAATAGTCCGTCACGAAAGCCTTGCCGTCGCCGTTGAACTTGGTGTAATCCTCGGCGGCAACGACTCCATAGCAATAGTACGAGTCGGTGTTAGGAGCCACCGAGACCAAAGCTCCCGTGGCCTCTATGTCAGTCACGGAAAGATCGAAACTCATCTTGGAGTCAATCCTGTAGTCAGGATTCGAAGATTGTAGCACAGTGAGGTATGCGTCCTCAGCCCCCTTGAGGCTAAGGGTGATCACGGCCTCCCTGTCCTCGGAGGAAAGGTTGGCGCTGACAGCGACCGAGACCGTTCCCGGCGCGCTTGCGTCAAGAGTCAGCCAATCCTTGTCGGAAACCGCGGTAACAGCCTGACCGGCCGAGTTCCCCGTCACTGAATATCCAACCTCGAATTCCGAAGCCGCCGACTGCACGGTCAGCAGTTTCTTTCCGGTCACATTGATGACGGAGTCGATAACCGACCCGCCGTTATCCTTTTCACAAGAAATTGTGACTACGGTAAGAACCATAGCCACAACCATCTTGACAAGAGTATTTAATCTTCCCATCAGTCAGCAGTAAATGTTACCTCAAAGCTGTAGATCTCAGTGGCTGAGCCCCAATTTGAGACAGCGATGTCAAACCAGTTGATTGAGTCATCAGCGATAACAGCCGTGCTGGTGTAAGGGCCGGAGCCTTCGTAGCTTAAAGCGTCAGAAGTGATCATCTTCCAGCTGCTTCCATCAGCGGACAGTTGGAGGACAAGGTCATCATAATTACCTGCCTTCATCTGCCTCTGGGCCACGACAACAACCTTGGTGATGGCTCCGATGGCTGAGGTGCACTTGAGAGAGCCCTTTGACTTGAAGGATGTCTCGGTGGCCTGGCCAACGTAGAGTTTGCTTCCATAGATCTCAACCTCGGTCGTCTTGGTCGGATCGCTCACACCGACGGCGGTGAACTTGGCGGTGACAGGGTAGCTGTCATAATCGCCTACCGTCGTGCCGGCAGCCTCAAGACGCTCCTTCTCGGCCTTGAGAGCCTTGTACATCTCAGCGGCGGTCACTGAAAGCTTATAGTTGACAGCTGTAGCGCTCGCCTGAACTACAGTCACTTCCTGAGTGGTCTCGGACAGACCCTTGGCCTTGATTGTGATGACACCGATTCTCTTCTTACCTGTGTTCTCGGCAACTGTGAAAGTGAGTCTGTCATTGGCCCAGCTGGCTGAAAGCCATTCCTTGGCGTCATCAGCGACTGTCACGGTAGGATCGCCAGTGGCGGCGTAGATCGCGCAATCAACAGTCTCCGTGCCGGCGTTCTTCTCAACCTTGATCGTGGTCTCGTCAAGAACGATTCCAGGGGCAGGATTGATGGAGAGAGTGCCGATGTAAGGACGACAGTTGGTGTTGGAGAAATTGTCAACAGTGATCACAAGCTGACCTGACTCGCTCTCAGCCGTGGTCGAGAAATAGTAGTCCTTGCCCTCGGCGCTTTTATTGTTACCGGTGATGCGTACCTTGCCGCAATCATAAGATTTTCCGTCCTTGACAACGCTGAGAGTGAAATCAGCCGCAGCATTTTCTGTGTAGATGCCAAGATTAACCTTGAAGCCTTTCATTCCGCTGAAATCCGCGGCGGAGGACAGCACAACCTTGCCACCCTGGATGTTCTGATAGGCAAGAGCCTGGGCATAGCCGTTCTTGGTAGAGATAGAAGACCCGTAGTTGTCGTTACCTGAGCCAGGATAAGCGATGGAGAATGTCATCTTCTTGTCTCCGTCTCCCCAAGCCCTCTCTTTGTAGGAGCTTGTGATGATCTTGGAATAGGTCAGGGTGTTGGTCCAATTCTCGCCGTCGGCAAGGGCAACATCGTGGGACTCAACCACATCAGAGCCCTTGAAGTTCACTGTCGGAGCAGCGATAGCGCTACGGTTGATAACCAGTCCATCGCGCTCGAAAACAAGGTCCGCCTTGTTGGTGAAGACAGTGATCTTGACGTCGAATGTGCCGGTGTTGGCCACGAACCAAGCGGTGTAGTCCGCCACAGTTGTCTTGCCGTCGCCAGGAAGATTGATGTAGGCGATTGTAGAGGATGTAGGCTTAGCCTCAACCTCCTCTATGTCCTTGGTGATGTCAACAGTATAACGTCCAGCCAAAGCCTTGTTCTCTCCGACAGCCTCGATCTTGACGCTCTTGACCACCTGATTGGCGTAAATCTCAGGAACTCCGGCGAATGTGATTTTTCCGAAGCCGAAGAGATGGGCGAACTTCACCTTCTCGTTGTTGACCGTGGAGTACTCGCCATACTCGTCATTGTGGGTATTGCTGGATGTAGAGATCTTGATTGGCTTAACGAGCATAATGTCAGCCTTGTTGTACCAAGATGTCTGCGTGGCGGTCTGCTGCTCAGGAATCTTTACAGTCCAGGCGGTCAGATCCTCCTCAGAAAAAGTGGTAAGAACCGCGCTCGTAGGGAAAATGCCATAGAAATTGTACTCATCGGCGAAATCAGCGTCAACAATGCTCCAAAGCTCTCCCTTGAAGGCCGGATCGGCCGCCTCAAAATCACTGATAGCAAAGGTGGAATAATAGACACTTGCCGCAGCGCCCTTACGATTTGCGACCTTTATGGCTTTCTCAGGGGCGTCGGTCTTTGCCACAGCGGCATAGAACGCGTCGCCTTTCTCGAATTTGATGTGACTGTCACCATCGAACACAGCCTTGGTGTCAGCACCGGCGCTGACTGCCACGGAAACATTGATGTCGTGAGTTCCGGTCGTTTCCGGAGCTAATTCTGACTTGGAGCAGCCGACAGTGGCGATGAGAGCGGCCGCTATGTATAATGACTTTTTCATTTCAGTTCGTTTTTACCAGTTAAGATATTCGTTTTCATCGCTGACGATGATTCCACCGAAAGTACCGTAAGCGTCCTTCTTGATGCTGATGTACTGGGCGGAATATTTGCCATCGCTGTTGCGCACAGCCTTGACGATGACGTAACCGGAGACCATTGCCTTAGGGGCGGTCACGGTGATTGTCGACTTAGCCTCGTCAACCTTCACGTCAAAAGTGGACGATTCGGCGACAACGTGGGTCGTGGCGTCCGCTCCGGTGACCGTGTAGGTGAAAGTCACCGTGCTGCCAGGTTCGATGTCAACAGCGTCACTCTCAACCTTGATGGCGAAAGCCTTGGCCTTGGCGATCCTGATGACGGTCTCGCCGAGAGTGAAGACATATTCAGTGTCGGTCTCGGTCATCTCGAGTTTAGGCTCGACTGTTCCGGTCACAGCCACTTCCTCCCAAGTGTTTCCGTCGAAAGAGACGAACCACTTGCCGTTCTCAATCTTGAACTCAGGTGTCTTGCCGTCCTTTCCGGTAACCGGAATCTTGGCGTCGCCATTGGTCATAAACTCACCGTTGACAGTCCAGTAAAGCACACCGTCAGACTCCTTTACTCCTACGACAGGAGACTCGGCGTCCTTTCCATTGGTCAAGACGGCGGTGGTGCCGTCGCTGAATTTGATGGTGTAGCTTGTTTTATCCTCGTTAGGGGTCACGGATTCGATTGTGACGGCCTTCGCGGCGGCCTCAGCAAGTTTAGCGATCGAGCTTGCGTTCTCGTTCACCTTGGACTCAAGGGCGGCGACCTTGGACTCCAGAGTGTCAACCCTGTCCTTGAGGTCACCCGTGCAGGCGCAGAGCGATGCCGCGGCGAGCAGTGTCAAAAATACCTTTCTCATAATTATACTGAATTATACTAACATTAGCGTTTAAAAAGCGAGGATTGGATGACAAACTATAAGGTCATTAGCATAAGACATAAACGTGTCAAACTCCCCATTATCACCAATCCAGAATATGCAGCACTGGCAATCCTCTCCTGCACTATAAAGCGATGAGGACATCAACTCACAGACATTATACTTCTTCTGTCCGCCGCCCACACTTCGATCCTTTATCGAAGGCACCAAATCTTCTTTCTGATCGGCCGGAACCAATGCCCAGTTTGAATTAAGTTTAGCGAGCGGATCATAAGAAAGATTAGCTGTCATACCGTATGTGACATCATAGCCATAATCTCTGAGACTCTTAAGATGCACAGCGACCTCCTCACCTCCAAGGTTGGCCATAAAATCCCACAACTGGCCAATGCTCGGAATGAACCAGCCTGAAGTCTTGGATGGAGCGGCAGGGACAAAATCAGTGTGCACCCAATCAAAAGCGGGACACTTCTTCAGAGACTCTCCTGGATAAGTGGCAAGAATCTTTGCGTTTTCAAGCTGACCGTCAATATTGTTATACCAAATTGACCCCAGCGTTCCCTTGCCTATGCACGAGAAATCATCTTCCAACGTATATCTGGTATAAGGAGTTCCAGGAGCGTGAGCACCCTTTGTACAGAACACCAGACCGTGCGTGTAACCCTGCTGCCGCTCAATCTCGGAGAAACGGGACGGATCTGTCTGGAAGACAATTCCGATCACGGTCTTTCCCTCGACAGGAGCCGGCTTGTTCTCCGCCCAGACCGCCTTTGTTCCATCCTTGTTGATGGAGATCAATCCTCCGTCACTCCAAGTGCCGTCAGAATAGAAATAGTCCCCGATCTTGGCCGGCTCGACCGGAGGTTCCTTAGCCTTGACGGAAATCGTGCAGACGGCTTTGACATTATTGATGGATGCCGAGACAACAGCAGTGCCAGCCTTGACGGAAGTAATTGTCGCAGAAACAATATTGTCACTCTCAAGAGCGTCAAAAGGCTCAATCTTAAGGACATCCGCATTATCCACAGTCCAATCCACATTCTTGTAGGAGGTGCCTTCCGGAAGTATCGTCGCATTCACTATAAACGATTCTGTCTCCGTAAGTTCCTTGGAGGTAACATCCAACGTCAGCGACTCAGCCTCGATAGTTTTCACTTCGACAACGCATTCAGCTGTAAAAGAAGACGAAGCCGCGGTGATTGTGGCCTTTCCGGCAGAGACGGCGGTAACGACTCCGTTATCCACGGTAGCGACCTCCTTGTCGCTGGAATCCCAGGAGATGCTCGGGCTGGTGGCATTGTCCGGAGTGACCTTGGCACTCAACGTCTCCGTCGCACCCACAACGAGTTGAATGGAGGTCTTGTTCAAGGATATTCCCGTCACAGCGATAGGGTCAACGCTGACGGCGCACTTTGCGATGCTGGATCCAAGGACAGCGACGATTGTGGTCGAGCCGAGGCTCCTGGCTTTCATTGTAAAGACATAACCTTCTGAATGAGAGGTCCTGTCCAAATCAATCACATCCTCGTCAGCCACATTGACCTCAACATCGGCCAACTTATCAATCGGGGTGACCTTCAAAGAGACGGTACCATTCCCGTCTATCGGAATCGAGACCGTAGTCTGGGTAAACTCGACACTTTCTTTCACCGGTTCCGGCTCATTATTCTCCTTGTTTCCGCCGCAGGAAGAAGCCATAGCGGACACAACTCCAAGAACGAGAGCCATACCAGCGGAACGCAGGAACACGCCTAATGAATTTTTATACATACAAAACCTACCTTTAACTTTTCAACAAAAAAATGAAACAAGACCCGAAAGATAGGAATTATTCTCGGGAATGCAAGCGAATATTTACAAATCTTTTATCGTCAAAAACGGAATATTATTTTATTGCTGTCCGCTAAAAGTTAGCGAGCAACGAGATATCCATCCGCAGTGCTGTT
>ERZ1027255.147-NODE-147-length-26757-cov-5.433114_pt1 | contig 26757 bp, 14 predicted proteins | sample MGYA00519261_ERZ1027255 | MGnify/ENA primary metagenome ERZ1027255 (study PRJEB26926, sample SAMN06164399) | human gut metagenome | biome: ENVO:00009003; feature: ENVO:2100002; material: ENVO:00002003 | host: Homo sapiens | place: USA | collected 2012 ...
TTGATGTACATCGTTCCCGCCGCTGGCTACTACTACGACTATCTGAACTGCCAGTACCTTTACGAACACTGGACGCCCGCCAACATCGGCGGACAGGTGTTTGAAGAAAACGACCCCGCCATCCTCGGCGGCATGTTTGCCGTGTGGAACGACCATGCAGGCAACGGCATCTCCGTCAAGGATATCCACGATCGTCTCTTCCCAGCCCTGCAGACCCTCTCCGTCAAATGCTGGACAGGTAAAAACACCACGCTGCCCTACGCAGAGTTCAATAGCCGCCGTGCCCATTTGAGTGAAGCCCCTGCCGTCAACGAATACGGCCGTTTCCCCGAAGGTGCTGAATACAAATTGGCAGAGGTGAAACCCAATCAGAAAAATGCCGTTGAGGAAGTCGGTTATGGCTACACCGTAGAGTTCACCGTTGAAGGCGCCGCCGAAAAGAAAGGCGCCACATTGTTCACCTCCGAAAACGCCAAGTTCTATTTGGCAGACCCCGTAGAGGGTAAGCTCGGTTTTGAACGTGACGGCTATCTCAATACCTTCAACTACAGAATCCCCGCCGGACAGAAAGTCACCATCAAGATCCAGGGCGACAACACGATGACCCGCCTCTACGTCAACGGCGAGAAAAAGGAAGAACTCGGCCCTCTCACCATCTATGCCATGAAGGCATCAGATAAGACGCGCTTCCAGGACACGGACGCTAACGCGTGGAAGCCCGAGATGTACAATCCTGGCACCAAGATGTTCTATCAGCGCACACTGGTCTTCCCGCTCAGAAATTCGGGCGACTTCAAGAGCAGGGTATCTGACTTGAAGGTCAAGAATACACTGTAACGATAAAAACTGAATACACCTGCGGGCGCACATTTATTGTGCGCCCGATTTTTGTCTGCAGAACCATGCCACGGTGCTTTATGGAGGAACCGAGAGCACTGGCGGGTTGGACAAACGGCATACGCGGCTAATAAATCAATGCTTCGGCATTTCGCATCATTCTGATAGCCTATTAGAAAGGGGCGAGACAATAGGTCTTGCCCCTTTTTAGTAATGTTGAAAGAATAAATTCCACAATTTTGTACCTGCATTTTTGAGCTATTTTTGAGCTTATTCGAAGGAGCAATGCGAGCATTGTGACTGAGAATAAGTTCGAAAAGAGCCGAAAAGGCCGGTGAGGAAAAAATATTACTTGCCATCGGCAAAATTGTGGAAGTTATTTTTTCAACATTACTTAGGCCACAGGAAAAGTCAGTCAGTATAAATGGGTTTAATCTGTCAGTTTGATGAGAGAAGAAAAACATCCTGTTTTTCAGAAGTGCCTTACAAATTATCTCCTCGCGGCCGCAGTTCGTGCTCCTCGCGGCCGCAGTTCGCGCTACCTTCGGCCGCAGTTCGCGCTACCTTCGGCCGCAAGTCGAGTTACCTTCGGCCGCAGGCAGCAAATTTTCAGCGGCAATGAAATGACTTTGCAAACTTGAAACAGCCTTCCCTACTTGCCTCCAGCTTTAGGTTTGATGCGGCTTTTTTTATCCCTCCTCCATCTTTTATCTTAAAAACCGAATACCGCCGCTCCTCTCTGCAGTCCCGCTGAATCCGTCGCGTTCAGGTGCTTGCTATTTGGGGAGAACTGTAAGTCCGAAATGAGCGCGTGGAAGACAAAAAAGCCTCCACACCCATAGAAAAATAGGTGTGGAGGCTTGCTATTTTTATGCGCGTGGCGATGGCGCGGCGGGGCAGCAAATAAAGTTGCGTGCGGCCTGCTTGCCGTATGTTTTATTTCTTATAGCGCTTGTTGAGACCCGCTGCAACCTCGTCCGTTATGTCCATGCCCTTCTCGGCATAGAGTGTAACGGCCTTGTTCAGAATCAGCGTGTAGTGCTTTGTCTTGTTGTATTCCGAGAGGAAGTTGTCGAGGCTGTCTTGCAGGGCCTTGCTAAACTGCGCCTCCATCGCGTCTTTCTCTTTTTGCGCCTCTTCGCAGTATTTGGCGTAGGCCTCCTGCTGGCGCTGGATTTTAGACACCTCTGCTTTGTATTGCGCTTCGCTGGTGATGCTTCCGTTTTGCATGCGTTGCTGCAGGCTGACTTGCATTTGCTGTAGGGCCTGTTCCCTCTGTCGGATGACGTCTTGATATCCTTTGACTTTCGCTTCCAGTTGGGATTTCGCGTCGATGTAATACTGGTATTTGTTTTGCAGGGAATCTACGTCAACGTAGGCGATTTTTGTCGCTGCGCTGGAGGCCGTGGCGTTTGCTGCCTCAAGGTTGTTCTTTTTGTCGCCTCCGCAGGCCGCTGTGAGGGCGGCGAGGGGGAGGATGAGTAAGAATGGTTTGATGGTCATGTTTTTGCTGTTTTTTATGGGGTAGGCAAAATGGCTTCGGCCTGCCTGCCTGTTTTATGAATTTTTTTCGTTAACTTTGAATCTGTTTTCGCGACGTTCCTCCGCGTCCAGCGATTGGGCGCAGTGGATGCCGCGTGCGTGCATGGCTTTGTTCTCGTCAACGTGTGTGTGAACGAATTTCCGTCCGAAGAAAAGACGGACGCACAGAAAGATGAGACTGATTGCAATTATTAACAATGTAAGGATGAATATGTGCCACATTTCTTTATAATTTTGCTGATGAATGCCGTGTGCGTGTTGCTCTTGTCGCTGGCGATCAATGGCACAAAATTAGTGCAAAGCTGGCAAAGGAGCAAATAAATTGCGATGGTATTTGCATCGGCTACGGTTTTCCGGAGATACGTATGGGCTTTTCGGGAGATTCTGCTGGCGGACTGGCCTTCGTTTTGACGTGTTCTGCTGGCCGTGCCGCACGTGTATAAAGCTATTTAAAAATAAAACTCATGAATAATTCGATTAAGTTAGAGCCTCAGGCTGTGTTTGAATGTTTTAAGGAAGTCAATGGCGTGCCGCGTCCGTCAAAGCATGAAGAAAAGATGATTGCGTTTCTTCAGGATTTCGGACGTAAGCACGGTTTGGAAACGGAGGTGGACGAGACTGGCAACGTGATTATCAGAAAGCCGGCCACCAAGGGAATGGAACATTTGCCGATGGTGGCTGTTCAGAGCCACATGGACATGGTGTGTGAATCGAATGACCCGAATTTTGATTTTGAGAACTCTCCGATTGAAACTTATATTGACGGCGAATGGTTGAAGGCCAAGGGCACGACGCTGGGCGCAGACGACGGTATCGGTGTTGCTATGGAAATGGCGCTGCTGAAGGCTGATGACATCGAGCACGGACCGCTTGAGTGTGTGTTTACACGCGACGAGGAAACGGGGCTGACTGGCGCAATTGGCATGAAGCCGGGATTCATGAAGGGAAAGTTGCTCATCAATCTTGACTCGGAAGACGAGGGGCAGATTTTCGTGAGTTGCGCGGGTGGTGCCAGAACAACGGCCACTTTCCCTTATGAAAGCGAAAGGCTGCCAGAGAATTACTATTTTTTCAAGGTGACTGTTGACGGCTTGAAGGGCGGCCATTCTGGCGACCATATTAATAAGAAACTTGCCAACGCCAACAAGATTCTCGTCAGATTCCTCTGCGATGAGATGGAGAAGATGGATTTGCGCCTGATTGACATCCAGAGCGGTGGCAAGCATAATGCCATCCCTCGTGCTGGCTATGCCGTTTGCGCTGTGCCGTTCGAGAAGAAGGAGGCGGTTCGCATGGATCTCAATCGCTTTGCTGCCGACGTTGAAGAGGAATTCCAGCAGACGGAAAAGAATATCTCCATCGACATGCAGAGCGTGCCAGCCGTTGAAACTGGAATGGAAAAGCAAGCCGCGCGTCGTATGTTGCTCGCCTTGCGTGCTGTTCACAACGGCGTGTTTGCCATGAGTCAGGATTTGGACTGGCTGGTGGAAACATCCTCAAATCTGGCAAGCATCAACCGCAAGGGGGATGTTGTTGAGGTCGTGACCAGTCAGCGCAGCAGTGTGGCCAGTGCGCGTGAAAATATGAGTGCCACGGTGCGTGCAGCCTTTGAACTTGGTGGCGCGGAAGTGGTGACCAACGAGGGCTATCCTGGATGGAAGATGAATCCGAACAGTGTCCTCCTCAAAGTGGCAAAGGAAAGTTATGAGAGGGTGTTCAACAAAGAGCCCCAGATTCTGGCCATCCATGCCGGTTTGGAGTGCGGCCTTTTCAGTGAGAAATATCCCGAGCTCGACATGGTCAGCTTCGGACCAACGCTTCGCGGCGTGCACTCTCCTGAGGAGCGCCTGCTCATCCCGACAGTCAAGATGGTTTGGGACCACTTGCTGGATATTTTGAAGCATCTCCCGGTTGAGTAATGATTACTTATCCCGTTGCGCTTCGACGTGTGAAAAAAAATGACGGTCGGAGTGCATGGGTTAATCTGTTTTGAACGTGTACTTATACAAACATTTGCCACACAATGTGATGGAGCTGAAGCTGTCCTTCTTTCAGAGGGGTGGCTTCTTGCTCGTATTATGTGGAATGCTGCTGGGCGCGTGTATGAACGACGATGAATACTCCATGTCGCCTGCCGATCGCTTGGCTTTTTCTGCAGACACCGTCAGTTTCGACACGGTGTTTAGCGGCCAGCCAACCACGACGAGCTCTTTTGAGGTGTATAATCCCACGAGAAAGTCGATTCGACTGAAAAATGTGTATCTGGAGGGAGAGGGAAATTCCGTGTTTCGTGTGAATGTTGACGGTGTGTTTCTGGAAAACGGACGTCTGTCGGGCGCGGAGGTGGAAATTCCTGCAAGGGATTCCATACGCATTTTTGTCATGGCGAACATCGCTGAGCAAGGTACGAGCGATGTCAAGAAATGGGAAGACAAACTGGTGTTGCAAACGGAAGGCGGTGCGGAAGACCGTATCGTGCTGGAGGCATGTAGCCAGGATGCAAGGCGCCTGAATGCCCTCGTGCTGGACAAGGATACGGCGTTTTCCAGTGTGTTGCCCTATATCGTTAAAGACAGTCTGGTTGTCGACGAGAACGCAACGCTGACTTTGCCCGCGGGATGTCGGTTGTTTTTCAGCGCCGGCGCGTCGCTGATTGTTCGCGGCACGTTGCATGCCGAAGGCACTTTGACCGCGAAGGTTTTGATGCGCGGTGAGCGCACTGACTATATGTTTCCCAACCAGCCGTACGACCGCGTACCTGGACAATGGGGTGGGGTGGTGTTTAAGGCGGAAAGCCATGACAACCGCTTGAACTTCTGCGATATCCACAGCGGAGAGAACGGCATCAGATGTGAAGGTGGGGACGATATTTCTCAGGAAAAATTGCGGATGGAAAACACCATTCTGCACAATATGAGCGGCGATGGCTTGTATGCCAAGGCCTCAAAGGTGTTTGTCGGGAACTCCCAAATAACCAACTGTGGCGGGAACTGCGTCACGCTGTTGGGGGGCGACAATACTTTCGTTCATGCCACCATCGGCAATTTCTATGTGTTTGCGGGCGGCCGCGGCAAGGCACTTCATTACTCAAATTACACGGGTGAGGAGGTGGTGCCCCTAAACAAGGCGACTTTTCTCAATTGCACCGTGACGGGCTATTCTGATGATGAAATCATTGGTGACGCCTCTGTGGAGCATGCCGATGCACCCTTTGAATTTTTCTTCCAGAATTGTTTGCTTGACACGCCGCCAGTTGAAGACGAGAGAATTGTCAACTGCTTCTGGGATAGGAAGAAAGAAGGAAATGAGGTGTGGCGTGAGGACAATTTTTCGCCGGCGTTCGACCTCAAGCGTCTTATCTTCAGTTTTACGCTGAACGCGAAATCCCAGGCTGTCGGCAATGCCGATGTGGCAATAAGCAGGCAGTATTATCCGACGGACATGAACGGGAAAAGCCGACTGGACGGCGATGCTTCTGATATTGGATGTTTGCAGCATCTGGAGGCGGAAGAGGGGAGTGAAGAAAAATGACCGATATATTCTGACCCTCTGCTTGGGCAGGCTTATCTACTTACGAACAACAACAAGCATAACAATGGCAGGACCAAAAACATATACGGCAAACTATAAATCTGGCAAGGGGCGTAAAAACGCCGTTCCGGAAGAAGACGGTTACGGACATCTGCAACCGCAGGAGCCCGACTTGGAGAAGGTGGTGTTGGGTGCCTTGATGATAGAGAAGGACGCTTATTCTCTCGTGAGCGAGATTTTGCGTCCGGAGAGTTTTTATGAACCCAGACACCAGCTGATATATGAGGCCATCCGAAAACTCAATATCGAGCAGAAACCCGTTGACATCCTTACCGTTACAGACGAGCTGAAGAGGAGCGGACATCTGGAGGCCGTTGGTGGGCCATTCTATATCACGCAATTGAGCGGTTTGGTGGCATCGGCCGCCCATATTGAGTATCACGCGAGAATCATCGCACAGAAATATCTGGCGCGTGAGCTTATCTCTTACACGAGCAACATCCAGACAAAGGCGTTCGACAACACGCAGGATGTTGACGAACTTATGCAGGAGGCTGAGGGAAAGCTCTTTGAACTTTCTCAGCGCAACCTGAAGAAGGACTATACGCAGATTGACCCCGTCATCAACGATGCTTACAACATGCTGCAAAAAGCGTCGGCGAGAAGCGACGGATTGAGCGGTATTGCGAGCGGATTCCACCAGTTGGACAAAATGACGAGCGGTTGGCAAAACTCCGACCTCGTCATTCTTGCGGCACGTCCTGCAATGGGAAAGACGGCCTTTGCGTTGAGCATGGCCAAGAATATTGCCGTTGACCAGCAGGTGCCAGTGGCTTTCTTCTCCTTGGAAATGTCGAACGTCCAGTTGGTGAACCGTCTGATTGTCAATGTCTGCGAAATCACTGGCGAGAAAATCAAGAGCGGACAGTTGGCGCCTTATGAATGGGGACAGCTTGACCACAGGATAAAGAATCTTTACGGCGCCCCGCTGTTTGTTGACGACACACCCTCGCTCTCCGTTTTCGAACTTAGAACAAAGGCCAGGCGACTGGTGAGGGAACATGGTGTCAAGCTCATCATGATCGACTATTTGCAGCTCATGAACGCTTCAGGCATGAGTTTCGGAAGCCGTCAGGAAGAAGTGTCAACCGTGAGCCGTTCTTTGAAAGGACTTGCCAAGGAACTAAATATTCCGATTTTGGCCCTGTCGCAGTTGAATCGTGGTGTTGAAAGCCGTGAAGGCAACGAAGGTAAGCGCCCGCAATTGTCGGATTTGCGCGAATCTGGAGCCATTGAGCAGGATGCGGATATGGTGTTGTTCATACACCGACCAGAATACTATCGTATTTTCTCTGATGACAAGGGGCGCGATTTGCGCGGAAAGGCTGAAATCATCATCGCTAAGCATCGTAATGGTGCTGTCGGCGATGTGCTTCTAACATTCAAGGGACAATATGCCCGTTTTCAAAATCCTGACGATGAGATGGTTGTGCCGCTTCCAGGCGAGGAGACTGCCATGATCAGCCAGACGGCTGACGCAATACCTCCCATTGGCAACGAACAGCTGCCGCCGCCTGACGCCATCCCCTTTGCGCCTCCAACGGAGGAAGCACCGTTTTGATAAAGGGGGCGTTCAGATACAATAAGAACCACTTTTTTTCGTTATAAGTAGGTGGTCAGATATTTTGACCACCTACTTATACCCGACAGGACGTTATGTCCGCGAATTGATAGGTCCTTGCGTTTGCCCGTTTAGGACGTTTAAAATTGAAAATTTGCTATGATTGATTATATAAAAGGTGTCGTGGATGACTTGAATCCGACAACGGCAATTGTTGAAGCTGGCGGTGTTGGCTACGAATTGACGATTTCTTTGGGCACCTATACTGCCATACAAGGCAAGGAGCAGGTGAAACTCTTTGTTTATGAGGCCATTCGCGAGGACGCATACCAGTTGTATGGCTTTGCAACGAAGCTGGAGCGTCAGTTATTTTTGTTGCTGATTAGTGTGTCTGGCGTTGGCGGGAGTACCGCCCGCGTGATGCTGTCGGCCTTTTCCCCGTCGGAATTGGCGGAGATCATCCGCGATGAAAACATCTCCATGCTCAAAAGTATCAAGGGCATCGGCCCGAAGGCGGCAAACAGAATCGTCGTGGAATTGAAGGACAAAATTTCGCTTGACATGAGTGTGGCCGGCGACAAACCGGCAGGGGCGGGCGGTGCGTCCATGAGCAGTGCGCAAAAGGAAATTGCCAACGAAGCCATTGCTGCGTTGACGATGCTCGGCTTCTCTCCGGCTCCCAGCCAGAAGGCGGTTCATCAGATCATTAAAGCCACTCCAGATATTGCTGTTGAGCAGATTATCAAGCAAGCATTGAAAATGCTTTAGGCCAGGGAGGCGCTACATTGAAAGACAAGTCCCGTTTGCGCACGGTTTTCCAGTGCTTAAAGAAAATCCCCATTGGGTTTTTTCTTAATGTAAAGGACGGGGTGTCCCTGTAATCATCTCGTGTTTTTTCAAAATAATTGAATTTGAAATTTAGACTTAACATACGTGTTCTTGTTTTGCTGCTGCTGACAATCTCGTTGTCGGTGGCAGCCAACATGGTTTACGGAGGCAGTTTGCAACGTTTTCCGCTCGGAGAATGCGCTGCTGCGCCAGCGGATGCCATTTCTCGGTGTGAATTGGAAACCGCCGCTGTTGTAAACCTCGCGAAGGACACCATCGTGCCGAAGTTCCCTGTGAAGGAAACGGTGTTGCAAGAGGAGCAAGTGCCAGTTCAGCGTAGCGCCGACCTGAAAGACCCAGAGAATATTAAAACGGATTTCTATTATGACGAGACCACGGGGAAATACCTTTTGGGGACAAAAATGGGCAATTATTTTCTGGATGTTCCTTATGCTCTTTCTGAGACGGAGTATGACCGGTGGATGATGAAGAAGTCCATGCGGGAGTATTATATGAACAGGAATTCCCAGGAATTTAAGTCGAAAGGGAAAGAGCAGTTTGATTTCACGGATATGCACTTCGATCTCGGACCGGCCAATAAAATATTCGGCCCCGGTGGTGTGCGTATCAAAACCCAAGGAAGCGCAGAACTGAAGATTGGAGCAAACACACGTTTCGTTGACGACCCATCGTTGGCGGAACGCAATCGGCGTGTCTTTGGTTTTGATTTCGACGAGAAAATCAACTTGAGTGTGAATGGTAAGGTCGGTGACAAGGTGAACATGGACTTTAACTACAACTCGGAGGCGACGTTTAATTTCGACACCCAAAATATAAAACTCAGATATGAAGGCAAGGAAGACGAAATATTCAAGCTCATCGAGGCAGGTAATGTCTCCCTCCCTTCCAACTCTTCTTTGATTCGAGGCGCTTCTTCGCTTTTCGGCGTAAGGGCAGATATGCAGTTTGGAAAACTGAAACTGCAGACGGTTGTGTCGCAAAAGAAATCGAGCAGCCAGAGCGTCAGTTCAAAGGGAGGCGTGCAACTCACAGATTTTGAGATAACTGCCGACAACTATGAAGAAAACCGCCACTTCTTCCTGGCTCGCTTTTTTCGCGACAACTATGATGCAAATATGTCGCAACTGCCCAATGTCTTTTCTGGTGTGACCATCAACCGCATCGAAGTGTGGGTGACCAACAAGAGCGGTGTGACGACAAACACGCGCAATATCGTGGCCTTTACGGACCTGGCCGAGCAGAAGAAAATCTCAGACCTCTGGAGCGCCAACGGTAGCACAGCGCCCGACAACAACTCCAACACGCTCTATTCCAATTTAAACGGTTCGCTTTCTGGCGCGAGAAATATCACGCAGGCCACGTCTGTTCTTGACGCGGCAGGCTTGGTCGGCGGCAATGATTATGAGAAACTGGAGACGGCGCGTTTGCTCAATTCTTCTGAATATAAGGTGAATACAGCGTTGGGCTACATCTCCCTCAAGTCGACGTTGCAACCCGACCAGGTGCTCGCCGTGGCTTATGAGTACACCTATAAAGGGCAGACTTTCCAGGTCGGTGAATTTTCTTCCGACATCAAAGACAACCAGCAGGTGCTTTATGTGAAAGCGCTGAAGAACACGGCCTGTATGCCTCAGATGGGCAACTGGGATTTGATGATGAAAAACGTCTATTCCCTTGGTGCCACTTCTCTCCAGAGCGACAAGTTTCGTTTGAATATCAAATATCTGAGCGACACGACGGGCGTTTATCTTTCATATCTTCCTGAGCCGTCTTTGAAAAACAAGAAAATTCTGACGCTCGTTGGCCTCGACCGCTTGGACAACAACAACAAGAGAAACCCTAACGGCTATTTTGACTATGTTGATGGCTACACCATCGACGCAGCCAACGGCCGTGTCTATTTCCCTGTGGCAGAACCGTTTGGCGATAACTTGAGGCGCGTTATCGGGGATGATGCCGTCAGTGGTAAATATGTGTTCCAGGAGTTGTATGATTCGACAAAAACTGTGGCCAAGCAGATTGCCGAGAAAAACAAATATATCATAACGGGCCAGTATAAGGCTTCGAAAAACAACGAAATTCAGTTGGGCTCCATGAATATCCCTCAGGGTTCTGTGGTGGTCACAGCTGGAGGCATGACGCTGGCAGAAGGCACCGATTACCGTGTGGACTATAGTTCCGGAATCGTCACCATCTTGAATCAGAGCATCTTGGATGCAGGCACTCCCATCAATGTCAGTACGGAGAGCGACACCAATTACGGCATGCAGCGTAAAACGCTTGTCGGATTCAATTGGCAATATGATTTCTCAAAGTCGTTCACTTTGGGGGGCACCTTTATGCACTTGGGCGAAAAACCATTGACAACGAAGGTGGCTATGGGAAGCGAACCGCTCAACAACACGATGTGGGGGCTCAATATGTCTTGGAAGAAGGAAAGCCAGTGGCTTACCAATATCCTGGACAAACTGCCCGTGTTGCATTGCACGGCACCTTCCAGCATCAATTTCTCCGCCGAGTTTGCTCAACTCATTGCCGGACGCATTCAGGGCGCCCAGGGCAACGCTTCTTACATCGACGATTTTGAAAACGCTAAGAACGAAATTGATATTTCGAATCCGACGGAGTGGACGCTGAGTTCCGTGCCGAGCATGTTCCCCGAATCGAAATTGACCAACGACCTCCGCTATGGCTACAACCGCGCCTTGTTGGCATGGTATTACATCGACCCTCTTTTCACGAGACGTTCCTCTTCTCTGACACCAGGTCATATCAAGAGCGATCTCAAACAGCTGTCTGACCCCCGCGTCAGGGAGATCTATAAAAACGAATTGTTTCCCAACCGTCAGATCAATTTCAGTGAGGCTTCAACGCTGAACGTCCTCAACCTGGCGTACTATCCCAACGAGCGTGGCCCGTATAATCTCGACCCCTCGCTGGATGCCAACGGTCGTTTGCTTTCTCCGTCAAAGAGATGGGGCGGCATGATGCGCAAGATTGACGTTTCTGACTTCGAGACGGCGAACATCGGCTACATTGAATTTTGGTTGATGGATCCTTTCATCACCGCGCAAGACAATGCGGCGGCCTTCTCTGGCGACCTCTATTTCAACCTCGGAGAGATCAGCGAAGACATCCTCAAAGACGGCAAAAAATTCTATGAAAGCGGACTGCCCATTGATGACGACCCTTCGCAATACACGGAAACGGTATGGGGACGTGTACCAACGCAAAACAGTATCACCTATGCGTTTAACACCTCAAGCGGCGCACGCCAGAAGCAAGACGTCGGTTTCAACGGTCTTTCAAGCAAGGATGAAGTGGAGTTTCCCGCCTATAAGCAGTATCTCAACAGCATCCGCAACATTGTTCGTCCGGAAGTCTATGATTCTATCCTTGCCTCGCCTTCTGCCGACAAGTACCACTATTTTCGTGGCACAGACTTCGACAATGCACAGACGTCGATTCTTGAGCGCTACAAACGCATCAACAATCCCAACGGCAATTCCGTAGACGCTGAGCATTCTCCAGAAAAGTATAGCACGGCCTATAAGACCACGCCAGATGTGGAGGATATCAACCAAGACTACACGCTGAACGAATACGAAAAATATTATCAGTATCGTGTGCGCATTTCGCCCGACATGATGAATGTGGGGCAGAATTTCATCGTTGACAAACGCGAGAATACCACCACCACGCGTGATGGCAACCACTTGACAACCAAGTGGTATCTCTTCCGCATCCCTGTAGAACAATATGAGAAGCGCGAGGGAAACATCAGTGATTTCTCAAGCATCCGCTTCATGCGTATGTTCATGACGGGATTTGAAAAACCAGTTGTGCTCCGTTTTGCCACCCTCAACCTCGTTCACGGAGAATGGCGCTCTTATGAGCAGTCGCTCTATGCCAACCATGTGCCCGACGTGAGCGGTAACTTGAGCGTGTCGGCTGTGAGTTTCGAAGAGAACAACGAGAAAACGCCGGTCAACTATGTCATCCCGCCCGGCATCAGTCGCGTTGTCGACCCCGGTCAGCAGCAGATTCTTCAAGACAACGAGCAGTCGTTGGCGCTGACGGTGGAGAACCTCGCTTCCGGCGACGCCCGCGCCGTTTACAAAAATACTTCGCTCGATTTGCGTCGCTATCGCCATTTGCAGATGTTCGCGCATGCCAACAGTCTGCCTGGCGATGCGTCTCTGGAAGATGGGCAGACCAGCATCTTCATCAGATTGGGCTCTGACTACAAAAACAATTTCTATGAATACGAAATCCCGTTGAAGGTGACTCCGGAGGGAAACTATCCCAATTCCGGAACCGGCCCTGCCAAGGTGTGGCCAGTTGAAAATATGCTCGACATCGACTTGACTGTGCTCACGAATGTCAAGAAAAACAGGAACAAGCAGAAATCATTGGGCCTAACGGGGTATGCCCAGCTTTATAGCGAATATGATGTAAACCGTCCGGCAAACAAAATTTCCGTGATGGGAAATCCTTCTTTGGGAGAAGTGCGCACCATCATGATTGGTGTCCGAAACAATTCCCGTTCCATCAAGAGCGTGGAAGTATGGGCCAATGAATTGCGTTTGCAGAATTTCAGCAACAAGGGCGGATGGGCTGCGCAGAGCACGCTCAACATGCAATTGTCTGATGTGGCAAGCGTCAATCTTTCTGGCCATATCGAAACCGACGGATTTGGCGGTCTCGAAGAAGGTGTCAGCCAGCGTCGCGACAACGACCTTTTCCAATATAGCGTGACAACCAATGTTGAAGCTGGCCGCTTTTTGCCCGACAAAGTAAAGCTTAAAGCCCCCATTTATTACACCTATAGCAAGGAGAGAACATCGCCGCGATATAATCCGCTTGACACCGACATGAGCATGGACGAATCGTTGGAAGGCTTGGCCACCAAGCATGAGAAAGATTCTTTGAAGAACATTGCCGAAACGGTGGTGATCAACAAGAATATCAGTATTTCCGGCCTGCGTTTCGACATCTCCACCAAGCGCCATCCGATGCCCTACGACCCCGCCAACTTCTCCTTCAGTTACGGCCATAGCAGCCGTCACACGTCGGGAGAGACAACAGCATGGGAGAAAGACCAGAATTGGAAGTGGAATTTCAATTACAATTATTCGCCCTCTTACAAGGCTTTCGAACCCTTCAAGAAAATGAAGAGCAAGAGCCAATGGATGAAGATTGTAAAGGAATTGAATTTCAACTATCTGCCTCAGAACATCGGCTTCAATTCCGACATCACGCGCAGCTATTTCGAATTGCAGGAGCGCGATATGGAAAACCTCGACAACACGACGTTGCCATTGACGTGGTCGAGCGATTTCTTATGGAACAGAAGTTTCACACTCCGTTGGGACTTGACAAAAAGCCTGCATGCCAATTTCTCTTCTGGCACGAACGCTGAGATTGAGCAGCCCTACACGGCTATCAACAAAGATTTGTATCCCGACCGCTATACGGCGTGGAAAGACTCTGTCTGGAGCAGCATCCGCAATATGGGAACTCCGCTCAACTATCAGCAGAGCTTCGATGCCTCATGGCAGTTGCCAATCAACAAATTGCCAGTTTTCGATTGGGTAACCTCTGACGTGAAATACGCCGCCACCTATAATTGGGAACGCGGAGCTGACCTGGACGACGGCACACAGATGGCAGGAACCATAGCTAATTCGAGAACCACTTCTGCCAACGTGCGCATGAAGTTTGAAACGCTCTACAACCATGTGCCGTTCCTGAAGAAGGTGAACCGCAAATTCGCTTCAAGTTTCTATACGGTGAAGCCAACGTTGCCCAAGAAGTTCGTAAAGGAAATACAGCTCAAGCAAGACACCACGCTTGTCGTGCAACACGGGCAGAAGTCGAAGCGTCTGCGGGTCGTGGCCATACGTCAGGACGGCTCACGCTATGCGTTGAAATATAAAGTTTTAGACAATAATAAAATTGAGATTTCTTCGCGCGATACCACGCATCTGAAACTCACCGTCACATCTCGCCGCAACACGGAAGACCAGCGTTGGTATAAGGCGCTGCAATTCGGAACGAGAATGCTCATGATGGTGCGCAGTGTCAACGTGTCTTACACCAACCGCTACAACATGACCCTGCCGGGCTTCATGCCGCGTGTCGGTGATTATTTCGGTCAGCACAGTGGCGGAGGGCTGCAGCCGGGACTCGATTTCGCTTTTGGATTCACAGGCGACAGCTATATCCAGAAAGCCATGTCTAACGGCTGGCTTAATACGGCCGATAGCATAGTGACGCCAGCCACCACCAATCTCAATGAGGATTTCCAAATCCGCGCCACCCTGGAGCCAATTCCGAATTTGAAGATAGACTTGAATGCGTCGCGCAACACCAACAAGACGCGCAGCATCCAATACATGTTCTCTGGTATGCCGACAACCGAGACAGGCTCTTTCACTATGACAACGATATCCATCCGCTCGGCTTTCGAGAAGGGTGGTTCTGTCAACAACGGTTATCGGAGCAAAACATTTCAGCGTTTCGTCAGCTCGCTCGATTCCTATCAGCAGCGGGTTGAAGCGCAGTATGCTGGTGCCGTTTATCCTGCAGGCTCCGCTTTGGCGGGCAAACCCTTCGACCCCGCCAACGGAACAGTTGGCAAATACTCGGCTGATGTCATGATTCCTGCGTTCCTCAACGCCTATGCCTCTGGCGGCACTTCGCTCGACATCTTCCCGAGCCTCTCCAAACTGTTGCCCAACTGGACTGTCAACTACAACGGTCTGGCCAAGCTGAAACGCATGCGTCGTCTCTTCCGTGCCTTTACCATCACACATGCCTATAAGAGCGTATATTCTGTAGGAGCGTACAACACCTTCACCTCCTTCCAAGAATATATGGGCGGACTCGGCTTCATCAGCGACGTCTCAACCGGCATGCCAACGCCGAGCAGCAAGTTCGACATCTCAACCGTCAGCATCAACGAGAGCTTCTCGCCACTGATTGGTGTCGACATGACGTTCAACAACAATATCTCCACCAAGGTGGAATACAGGAAGACGCGCGTGCTGAACCTCAGTATGACTTCTCAGCAGCTCACCGAAACGCGCTCCAACGACTTTGTCATCGGTGCTGGCTACAAGATTTCTGGTGCGAAATTGTTCGCGCCGAAGAAAACCGTGAAGTCGCGTCGCCGCGGCAACCGTTCAAGTAATCAGCAAAACGAACAGACGTCTAGCAGTCGCGGTTTCTCCAACGACCTGAATTTGCGTTTCGACATTTCGTTCAGAAATCAGAGTGCCATCTGCCGCGACATCCTCACGGTGCTGTCACAGGCCACGAGCGGAAACAAAGCCGTTCAGGTGTCGTTTTCTGCCGATTACGCCCTGAGTCGCTATCTCACGCTGACGGCCTACTATGACCGGCAGATGAATCGTCCGCTCTTGACATCCTCATCCTATCCGACAACGACACAGGATTTTGGCGTGAGCCTCAAGTTCATCCTCAACCGTTGATTTCCTGCGAGATCACCACCACTAAGAACCCAAACGACAATGAAAGAATATCATCTTTTTTATGCGCCCGATTTTCCCCTTTCAGCGGCTTTGCCGTCTGACGACTCCAACCATGCCGTGCGCGTGTTGCGCATGAAGGAAGGCGACGAGTTGCGCGTCACTGATGGTGTCGGGAATTTCTACGACTGCACCATCACGATGGCTTCGCGTTCCAACTGCCTGCTGCAAGTCGATCGCGAACACCGCGACGCGAAATCCTGGAAGGGGCAAATCCATCTCGTTGTTGCCCCCACCAAAAATATGGACCGCATGGAGTGGCTGGCGGAAAAAGCCACCGAAATCGGAATGGACCGCATCTCCTTCATTGATTGCAAAAACTCTGAGCGCCGTGTTGTTAAAACGGAGCGCATTGAGCGCATAGTCATCTCTGCCATGAAGCAGAGCCATAAAGCATGGAAGCCCCTTGTCGATGAGATGTGCCCCTTTGTGCAATTCCTCAAACAGCCCTTTAGCGGGCAACGCTTCATCGCCCATTGCTATGATATGGACGACGGCGATTCGATGAACGACGCGGCGTTTATGCAGAGCGAGGCACGCCACACCGTCTTTCTCCCGCAGGCAATAGACCCCGACAAAGACGTGCAGATTCTCATCGGGCCAGAGGGCGACTTTGCGCCGGAGGAAGTGGAAATGGCTTTCAAGGCAGGCTTCAAGCCCATATCCTTGGGCAAGAGCCGTCTGCGCACAGAAACGGCCGCTTTGGTAGCGGTTCATTTGGCCAATGTGGCAAAAATGCAGTAGGCGCTGCAGCCTTGCTGCTTGGGGAAGCGTTTTGCAAGCCAAGACAACATCTACTTACCAGATATGCAGAGATTGTTACAATTATATAAAACGTGGTGTGGGCACGAACCTGCCGACATGGAGCAGATCCCTAAATCAGGGAGCAACCGCCATTACTTCCGGCTGACAAGCCTTGAAGGAGGCAGCGTGATTGGCGTTGTCAATCACGACGTTGAAGAAAACCGCTGCTTCATCTATTTGAGCGGACATTTTTCGGAGCGCCATCTCCCCGTGCCAGAAATATTGGCCGTTAGCGACGACGGCAGTTGTTATCTTCAAACCGACCTCGGACGCCAATCGCTTTACGACGCGCTTAGAATGGGGCGCGATTCTGGAGGCAGCTATTCAGAGCGTGAAACAGCCCTTGTCTCCAGCGTCATCCGCCTCCTGCCGCATCTTCAGGTTGAGGGGGCCGATGGGCTCGACGAGCAATGCCTCCTCTCGCCCAACGTGTTCAACGAGCAGGCAGCCATGTTCGATTTGAACTATTTCAAGTATTGCTTTCTGAAAACCACCGATTTGGCCTTTAATGAAGTCGCCTTGCAGACGGATTTCGACCGCTTCGCCAGCGACCTCGTCTGCGTGGCTGGTATGCCCGCCGACTATGCGGGACAGCCCATCAAGACCTTTCTCTATCGTGATTTCCAAGCCCGCAATGTCATGCTGCGGCAGGCAGACGCTTCACCTTGCTTCATAGATTTTCAAGGCGGACAGATAGGGCCATTGCAGTACGACCTTGCCTCCTTCCTTTGGCAGGCTTCTGCGCGTTATCCGCAAATGCTCAGAGAAACCATGATTGGAGAATACCTCGCAGAACTGCATCAAATCTGTTCGTTTGACGAAGATGCTTTCCGCTCCAAACTCCATCTCTTTGTGCTCTTCCGCATCTTGCAGGTGTTGGGCACCTACGGACTGCGAGGCTATTTTGAGCGCAAGACCTATTTTCTCAACAGCATTCCCCCAGCCATCCAGAATCTGCGTCGCCAGTTGCTCGATGGCGTCTGCATCAGCTATCCTTATCTCGAAGGCGTCTTGCAGCGCATGGTCGACCTCCCGCAGTTTCAAAGCCCTGATGTTGCAAGAATGGGGAGGGGTAATGTATAATGTAAGCAGGTGTTATAAAACAGTATATCTTCCCTTCCCCTCCCATACACTTTATATATATGCCATTAAAGTTCAGATACAAATTCAAGCCGTTGCTGCTTCTGCTCTTTCTCTTCGCCGTCAGCGCTTCCGCGCAAAAACGGTGCAGGATATTCGGCAATGTACGCGACGAAAAAGGCAGCGCCATCGAATTGGCCTCCGTCCGCATACAAGGCACTTCCAATCTGACGGTCACCAACCTCAAAGGCCACTATGCTCTCCATGTCAATGTTGGCGATTCGCTGACAGTTGTGTTCTCCATGATTGGTTATGAAACGCGCCGCCGGCAAGTCGTTGCCAGTGGCGATTCTGTACGCCTTGACGTCATGTTGCCGCAATATGGTGTCACCACTTTCGGCGAAGCCGTTGTCACGGGACAAGGCGTTCAAACAGGGACGACACAGAAAATCCGTCCGGTAGATGCCCATCGCATGCCGTCAACAACAGGCAATGCCGTGGAGGAAATCATTGCCACGCAGGCCGGTGTCTCCACCCACAACGAACTCTCTTCGCAATACAATGTGCGTGGCGGTTCCTTCGATGAAAACTGCGTCTACATCAATGGTGTAGAGGTCTATCGCCCCATGCTTGTGCGTTCCGGCCAGCAAGAGGGTCTCTCCATCATCAATTCCGATATGGTCGAGGGCATCGCCTTCTCTTCCGGTGGTTTTGAGGCCAGATATGGCGATCGCATGTCCTCCGTTCTTGACATCACCTATAAGCGTCCCGAAAAATTTGAAGCCACAGCCACGGCCTCCTTTCTCGGAGCTGGCACCTATGTGGGGTGGGGGAATAAGCACGTGAGCCTCATGACGTCCGTGCGATACAAAACGACGGGCTATCTCTTAGGTACCCTCGACACCAAGGGAGAATATCGCCCTAAATATCTCGACTATCAGGCCTTTCTCTCTTGGCGTCCCAACAAACATTGGAGCTTTGATGCCTTGGGAAATATTTCCGACAACAACTACCGCTTCGTGCCAGAAGAGCGCGAAACAAAGTTCGGCACCATGAACGATGCCAAGAATTTCCGTGTCTATTTCGACGGACAGGAAAAAGACTTCTTCCGCACCTATTTCGCTGCCTTCTCCCTGACGCGCCATTTCAATGCCAACACCTTCCTGGCCTTGCAATATTCCGCCTTCACCACCCACGAACAGGAAAACTATGACATTCAAGGAGAATATTGGCTGAATGAGTCGCAGTCTAATGCGCAGTTGGGTGTCGGCACCTACATGGAGCACGCCCGCAACCGCTTGCAGGCGCGGGTGTCTGACGTTGGACTGCGTTTCAGAACCCGCTTCACGGCCCACACGTTGCAACTGGGATTCGACTATAAGCGCGAACACATACGCGAGAATGCGAGTCAGTGGGAAATGCGCGACTCTATGGGGCACTCCCTCCCGACAGACCCCGACCGCTTGATGCTCATTTACAGCGAACGCTCGAAAAACGAAATCACCACCAATCGCCTTGAAGCCTATCTGCAAGACACGTGGCGCATCAAGTCGGATATAGGGCTCTTCAACCTCAATTACGGTTTGCGCCTTTCCCATTGGGATTGGAACAAGGAAACGCTTCTTTCGCCGCGCCTTTCCTTGGGCTTGTTGCCCGCCTTCAACGACCGGTGGACCTTCCGTCTCGCAACAGGCTATTATTATCAGGCACCCTTCTACAAGGAATTGCGCGACACTGTCATTCGTGCTGGCCTTTCCACCGTCACCCTTCTCAAAGATATTCGCTCGCAGCGCTCCGTCCATTTCGTCATCGGAGGCGACTACACGTTCCGTATGAACAATCGCCCTTTCCGTTTTACGGCAGAGGCTTACTATAAGGCACTCTCCAACCTCATCCCCTACACGGTCGACAATATGCGCATCGTGTATGCTGGTGGCAACTCCTCCAAAGGCTATGCGGCCGGAGTCGATTTCAAACTCTTTGGCGAGTTCGTCACGGGAACAGATTCCTGGGTCACCCTCTCCCTGATGCGCACCAAAGAGAAAATCGGGGACCTGTGGGTGCCGCGTCCAACCGATCAGCGCTATGCCCTTTCCCTTTTCTTTACTGACTATTTCCCTGGCACCGACCGCTGGCGCGTCACGCTGAAGGCAGCTTTGGCCGACGGGTTGCCCTTCGGGGCGCCCCATTCCTCGAAGGAAAACTTCACCTTCCGCGCGCCAGCCTATAAGCGCATCGACCTCGGAATGAGCTACCGTCTTTGCGGAGGCGACAACCCCAAGCAGCGCAGAAGGGCATGGAGAAACGTCAAAAACGCCTGGCTCGGTCTTGACGCCTTCAACCTCTGGGGCATCAGCAACGTCAATAGCTACTATTGGGTGACAGATATCAGCAACACGCAATATGCCGTGCCCAATTACTTGACAGGATTGCTCCTCAATCTGCGCCTGAGCCTCGAGTTCTAAAAATGATTGTTTGTAAGTAGGTGTTCAAAATTATTTTATAGTAAACTAATTTTGAACATCTACTAAAAAAATGGGCAAGCCCATCTCTCCAACCAAATGTCAGAAAAAACATCCGAATCCGCCATGTCGGGCGTTGACATGCTGCATGGCCCCTTGTTGCTGAAAATCCTCTGGTTCAGCCTTCCGTTGGCCGCCAGCAGTCTTTTGGAACAACTTTTCAATTCAGTCGACATCGCCGTCGTCGGTCATTTCGTCGGCAGCAATGCGCTCGCGGCAGTCGGCAGCAATGCCCCCGTCATCGGCCTGCTCATCAACCTCTTCATGGGCATTTCCATGGGCGCCAATGCCGTTATTTCCACGCTTATCGGCCAGCGCGACCACACGCGCATCCGCCATGCCGTGTCAACGGTGGCCGTTGTGGCCCTTGTGAGCGGTTTTGCCCTCATGGTGCTTGGCACCTCCCTGGCACGCCCCATCCTGAGCGCCATGTCCACGCCCCCCGAAGTTCTCGATATGGCCATTCTCTATCTGCGCATCTATTTTCTCGGCATGCCGTTCTTCATGATCTACGTCTTTGGTGCCGCCATCTTGCGGAGCAAGGGCGACACCCGCCGCCCCCTCTACATCCTCTTCGTGGCCGGCATCGCCAACACCCTGCTCAACCTTCTTTTCGTCCTCGTTTTCCACATGGGCGTAGAAGGCGTGGCCATTTCAACCTCCATCGCCAACGCCCTCAGTGCCTTCCTCATGGTGCGCCTGTTGCGCCGCGAAGAAGTCCCCTTCCGTCTTGATTTTCATGATTTACACGTTGACCGTCGCGAACTCCTGCGCATGCTCAAAATAGGCGTGCCCGCTGGGCTCCAGGGCATGGTCTTTTCCGTGTCGAACGTCGTCGTGCAGTCGCAAATCAACACCTTTGGCGCCGATGCCGTTGCCGGCAGCTCCGCCGCCCTCAACTTCGAATATTATTGCTATTTCATCATCCAAGCCTTCAACGGTGCCGCCATCAGCTTCATCGCGCAAAACTACGGTGCCGGACTCATGCAGCGCGTGCGCCGCGTCTTCTGGATATGTATGATCGCCAGCGTAATATTTAGCGGGATGATGAACGCAATCTTCGCCTGCTTCTCCCCCTTCTTCCTTCGCATCTTCTCCTCTTCAGAGGCCATCATTCCCTATGGCGTGACACGCATGCACCTCGTTTTGGCCTTCCAGTGGTTGGCCTGCAGCTACGAGATTTCCGCTTCCGCCCTGCGCGGAATGGGGCGTTCGCTCCTTCCCGCCCTCCTCACGGTTGTCGGAACCTGCCTGCTCCGCATGGTGTGGGTCTTCGCCGTCTGTCCCGTATGGCACGGTTTCCATCGGCTCATGCTGGTCTATCCGCTCTCCTGGGTGCTAACAGGCGTCATGGTTGTCGCCGCCTACGTCCGTTTTATGAAAAAAGCTGGGGACGCACCGCTTGCTGTGCGATAAACAAGTAGTGACTTCGTCCCCCTCTCTCCAGGTCGTTAGGGCATTTAGTAATGGTGAAAGGCAATATTAAACTAATTCTGAACACCTACTTAACTACTCACCATTACTTATCTGGCGTTAGCCCCTCCTTTGAAAAGAAAATACCTCAGGAAGGGGTGAACATCAAGAAAAAAATGCTACATTTGCCAAATAATGCAATCGGCCTCAAATCCGGTTCATCCAAGGAAAAACAGAAAAACGTTTAAAACATATTTTCAAGATGAAACAAATAGTTAATGGTCGCATCCTGACCCCTCAGGGATGGCTGACCGACGGCTCCATTGTTGTTGAGGGAAACAAGATCCTGTCAGTTCTCAATAGCACCCTCCCCGTTGAGGGCGCTGAACGCATTGACGCCAAGGGCGGTTACGTGGTGCCTGGTGGCATCGAAATGCACATTCATGGCGGTGGCGGACGCGACTTCATGGAAGGCACGGAAGAAGCCTTCCGCGTGGCTGTCGACGCACACATGCAAAACGGAACGACTGCCATCTTCCCGACGCTCTCTTCTTCGACGGTGCCTATGATTGAGAAAGCCATGGAAACCTGCGACAAGCTGATGGACGAGCCCGATTCTCCCGTGATGGGCTTGCACCTGGAAGGTCCGTACTTCAATCCCGCACAGGCCGGCGCACAAATCCCCGAATGGATAAAAGCCCCCGTGCCAGAAGAATACGTGCCATTGCTTGAAAAAGGCAAGAAATGTCTGAAGCGCTGGGACGAAGCTCCCGAACTGCCCGGCAGCGTCGATTTCGTCAAAGCCTGCCGCCAAGCTGGCGTTTTGCCCGCCATTGCACACACGCGTGCGAAATACGAAGACGTACATGCCGCCAATGAGGCAGGTATGACACACGCCACCCATTTCTACAACGCCATGCCTGTGGTCTACAAAAACCGCGAGTTCAAGACCGCAGGAACCGTGGAGAGCATCTTTGCCGAAGAGAACATGACCGTTGAAATGATCGCCGACGGCATCCACGTGCCTCCCGTCATGCTGCGCATGATCTGGCAGATCAAGGGCGTAGAGAAAACCGCCCTCATCACAGATGCTCTCGGTTGTTCCGCCAGTAAGGACGACACGGCATTCGATCCCCGTGTCATCCTTGAAGACGGCGTCTGCAAGCTCGCCGACCGTTCCGCCTTGGCTGGAAGCATCGCCACTATGGACCGCTTGATTCGCACCTGCGTCGAGCAGGCCGGCATACCGATGGAAGACGCTTGCCGCATGGCGAGCGAAACGCCAGCCAAGATTATGGGTATCTTCGACCGTAAAGGCTCATTGGAAAACGGAAAAGATGCCGACATCATCATGTTCGACAACAATCTGCAACTCACCTTTGTGATGCAGATGGGCCGCATTGTCCGCAACGAACTTTGATAACAGACTTTATATAAAGGGGGTGTCTGGATTTTCTGGACACCCCCTTCGTTTTCTTTCTACATTTGCAGGTAGAAGGCGAAGGTTGGTTTGTCGGGAGTCAATCTTATTGCTGTGAAAAGTTCAAATAACCTATCTCTCAATAACTTGTCTTCCAATGGCTATGTGGGTATCATGGCCAAATACTTGTTGACTCGGAAATCTGGAACCTATACTTGTCAGCGAACGCGGGGCAGTGTGCATTCGCATCTGCCCCCATCCGCATCCGTTTCAGCCCCCATCCGCGTCCGCATCTGCTCCCATCCGCATTCGCATCTGCCCCCATGTTCGTCTACGTCTGCCACCATGTTCGTCTGCGTCTGCCACCATGTTCGCCCAATCTCCTGCTTCTTGAAACAGCGCTACTTATGGCAATTTCGTTGTCCACAAACAGCAATTGTGGGGTTCTTCGGGACGGAAATGATGGGATGGGGCATAAAAAATAGGGGGGCACGATTATTTATAGGTGAAAAAAATCGTATTGTGGAAAAATATTAATATCTTTGCCAATTATTTAAGAGGTGTTTTTGAAAAATGATGTGATGAGTTGTCTGTTGCGTGCTGCGGGATGTTGCGGGTATGCAAATGGGATGTTGTCACTTGTTTATTTTTGGCATTTTGGGAAACACAATTTTGCACTGGGTATGTGCCTGGGAATCAATTTGGATTGCTGAATGCCTGGAGCCGCTTGATACCAGCAGGGGCGCTCCTCAGAGGAGAGCTGGGATTATCATGAGAATAACGAGGCTTTGAACGGCTTCTGGATGCCCGTCTTTTTTTATGAATTTTATCTGCAAAAAATAACTAACCCTTTAATGGTTAATGGTATGACAAAAGAAATGGAATTGGAGAAAAAGGAAGAAGAAGGCTTGAACTTGGCCGACTATGGATTTATGTTCCTTTCTCATTGGTATTGGTTTGTCGCATCGGTTGTCGTTGCGATGGTGATTGCTGTCTACTATATAATGAGTACGACGCCTATCTATACTACCAGTACCCAGTTGCTCATTAGAGATGACAAGAACAGCAAGGGCGCATCGACCTCTATACAGGATTTCAGCGATTTGAGTCTGATTAAATCGAATACCAATATCAAAAACGAAATTCTGACAATCAGTGCGCCCATCATGATGCAGGAAACAGCAAAGCGCCTGCATCTGGATTTGCAGATGGATGTTGAGCAGGGCCTCCACAGGCATCCCTTGTATAACGATGCACCCATTGTGCTTGATATGTCAATGCCCTTGGGCGATGATAACTCGTTTGCTTTCGAGCTGACGCCGTTGAGCCGTTCGAAGGTGGAAATTTCCTCGTTCGTGATGATGGGCGAGAAGGTTGCTGGTGGCAAGAAGATGATGGTGAACGTGGGGCAGCGCGTGAAAACCCCGGTTGGCGGACTGATGGTTTCGCTGAGTCCTGCTTGGGACGACAGTTTTATCGGCAAGAAGATATATGTCAACAAATACCCCATTACGGCGGTTGGCAATGCTTATGCGGCACGCCTTAATGTGGCGCTGAGCGACAAGGATGCCTCTGTTTTGGACTTGAGCATTTCTGACGAGAGTCCCGACCGCGCTAAGGACGTGTTGCTCACGTTGATTGACGTGTATAACGAAAAGTGGGTGAAAGACAAGAACTGCATGGCGGAGAGCACGTCTGAATTTATCGAAGAGCGCCTGACGAATCTGACGAAGGAACTGGAGAATGTTGATGAGAAAATCTCTGACTATAAGAGCGCCAATCTCCTTCCAGATATTCAGGCTTCTTTGGCCAAGGATATGCAGCAGAGTGGCAAGAATTTTGATGAGTTGCTGAAGCTTCACAACCAGCTGAGCATGGCTAAGTTCTTGCGCGAGCGTTTGGACGACAAGAGCAAGGACGACCAGTTGTTGCCGTCGAACGTGGGCATTTCGGCCGGCGGCGTTGAGAGCCTGGTTGCCGAATACAACAAACTGATGCTGGACCGTATCAGCTATGTTGAAAATTCAAGTGTCAACGCTCCTGTGGTCAAGGATATCGACCGCCGTTTGTCTTCTCAGAAAATGGCCATTGTTCGTTCGCTTGACAATTATGTGGCGCAGATTCAGAAGCAGATTGACAATGTCCGCGCTTCCGACGAGCAAATCAATGCGCAGATTGCCTCAAATCCGCGCCAGGCGAAGGTGTTGACCTCTGTTCAGCGTCAGCAGACAGTGAAGGAGGCTTTGTATACCTTCCTGCTCAAGAAGCGTGAAGAAAACGAACTGTCGCGCACGTACACGGCGTGGAACACCAGTATCATCCAGCCGCCAACGGCTTCGCGCATACCTGTGGCACCCAAGAAGATCATGATCATGCTGATGGCCTTTGTTCTCGGACTGGTGGTGCCCGGTGGGCTCTTGTTCCTGCGCGACACGATGAATCATACAGTTCGTGGACGCAAGGATTTGGATAGTCTGGGCGTTCCTTTGGTGGGCGAAGTGCCCGACATTTCCATCAGAAAGCATTGGTGGAGCCGACGGAGTCCTGTCAAGAGAGAGGTCGTTGTCAAGGCCGACAGTCGCGACTTGATTAACGAGTCGTTGCGTATTGTGCGAACCAATCTCGATTATTTCATCAAGAATCATAATGCGGGTAACGTGGTTATGTTTATCTCGTTTAACCCTGGTTCAGGCAAGAGTTTCATTACGCCCAACTTGGCAAAGGCTATTGCGTTGCGCGACAAGCGCGTTATCATCATTGATATGGACTTGCGCCACGCCTCGCTCACTCACATGGTGGCACGTCGTTCGCCTGTTGGATTGTCGTCTTATTTGGGCGGTCAGGAAACCGATATTGATTCGCTCATCGTTAAGGACGGCATCGCCGAAGGCGTTGACTTGATTCCTGTTGGCGTGATTCCTCCCAACCCTGCGGAACTCTTGCAGATGGGCGACATGAAGACGCTGATTGAAAAGCTCCGTCAGGAATATGATTTCATTTTCCTGGATTGTCCGCCGATTGAAATTGTGGCAGACGCTTCCATCGTCAAGGACTACGCCGACGTGACGATTTTCGTTGTGCGTGCTGGTTTGATGGACAGACGGGCATTGGGCCATGTCTCAGAGTTGTATAAAGAAAAGAAATTCAACAATTTGACATTGCTCCTCAACGGTACGAAATATGTCAGTGGCAAGTATGGCAACTATCGCTACGGATATGGCTATGGCTACGGCTACGGAAACAGCTATTACAGCAAAGGAAAAAAATGATGTTTGGTTAACATGTGAAAGGCAGTAGTGCTTGGATGCGGCGTCTGTTGCATCGCGCTACTGCTTTTCCTTTTTAAAAGATGGCTTTTTGCATTCCTGCTACAGCCTTTTGGTGTTTGATGGTGGGCAGGCGAGGGAGTGGCAAATGCGGGGGGGGAATCAACCTACTGCGTAGGGTGTTCAAAATTCAGAAAAATCAAGGTTTGTAAAGAGGCGCCAGCGCCCTCGCAGCGGAGATTTGCGCTGGCCCGCATAATCGTTTGTTGCGGCGCCAGCATTGTAGCTCACTTTGCTTGCAAAGTGAGGGCCACGAACA
>ERZ1027255.154-NODE-154-length-26022-cov-5.907652_pt1 | contig 26022 bp, 20 predicted proteins | sample MGYA00519261_ERZ1027255 | MGnify/ENA primary metagenome ERZ1027255 (study PRJEB26926, sample SAMN06164399) | human gut metagenome | biome: ENVO:00009003; feature: ENVO:2100002; material: ENVO:00002003 | host: Homo sapiens | place: USA | collected 2012 ...
GCATCCGATGAGGACCGCGAGGGAGAAGCCATCTCGTGGCACTTGGCAGAGGTATTGAAAATCAATCCGCAAGAATCCAAGCGCATTGTTTTCCATGAAATCACCAAGCCCGCCATCCTCGATGCCATTGCCCATCCGCGACACATCGACCTCAATCTTGTCGACGCGCAGCAGGCCCGCCGCGTGCTCGACCGCTTGGTCGGTTTCAAACTTTCGCCGGTGCTCTGGCGACGTGTTCGCCCGAGCCTCTCGGCAGGCCGTGTGCAGAGCGTTGCCGTTCGTCTCATCGTTGAACGTGAGCGCGAGATAGAAGCCTTCCAAAGCGAAGCCAGCTACCGCGTGACGGCTGTGTTCACCCTTCCCGAAAGCGGAAAGACCCTGCGTGCAGAGCTTTCCAAGCGTTTCCCAACGGAGGAAGCCGCAGCCGCCTTCCTCGAACAGTGTAAAACGGCCACTTTCACCATCAAGGCCGTCAACACTCGTCCAGCAAAACGCACGCCAGCGCCGCCCTTCACCACTTCCACCCTTCAGCAGGAAGCAGCCCGCAAGCTCGGTTTCCCCGTGGCCATGACCATGCGTGTGGCCCAGGCATTGTATGAAGCCGGATTGATCACTTATATGCGTACCGACTCCATGAACCTTTCAGACCTCTGTCTGAACGCCTGCGGACCGGTCATCACGGAGAAAATGGGCGCCGAATACCATCAGCGCCGCCATTACCACACGCACGCCAAGGGCGCACAGGAGGCCCACGAAGCCATCCGTCCGACCGATATGCGTCGCGAAACCATTTCCGGTTCTTCACAAGAGAAACGCCTTTACGACCTCATCTGGAAACGCACCATCGCCTGTCAGATGGCCGATGCGCAGATGGAGAAGACAACGGTCAGCATTGATGTTGCCAGTGCCTCTCTCAATATTAATTCTTCAAGCAACGAATGCTTCGTGGCCAACGGAGAAGTCATCAAATTTGAAGGCTTCCTCAAAGTCTATCGCGAGAGCCAGGAAAACGATGGCGACCTCGAAGAAGACACCTCCATCCTCCCGCCAGTGAAGGAAGGAGAAACGCTCACAGCGCAGGAAGTCACGGCCAGCGAGCGTTTCACGCAACAGCCCCCGCGATACACCGAGGCCTCCTTGGTGCACAAAATGGAAGAACTCGGCATCGGCCGTCCTTCCACCTACGCCCCCACCATCTCCACCATCCAGCAGCGCCAGTATGTGGCGAAGGGAGAGAAAGAAGGCACCCCGCGAGAATATCGCGTTTTGAAACTCCAGGGCGACACGGGCGAAATCATCAAGCAGATCAATACAGAAAAAACCGGTTCGGAGAAGGGCAAACTCGTCCCGACCGACATCGGCATCGTGGTCAATGACTTCCTGGCGGAGAATTTCCCGGAAATCATGGACTATAATTTCACGGCCAACGTTGAGAAAGACTTCGACGCCGTGGCCGACGGAGAGAAAAACTGGACCGAACTCATTCGCCACTTCTACGAAAATTTCGAACCCCAGGTGGAGAAAACCCTCAACCAAAAGACCGAACACAAGGTGGGAGAGCGCGAATTGGGCGTCGACCCCGTGTCGGGCCGCGTCGTATCGGTGAAAATTGGCCGCTTCGGTCCGATGGTGCAGATGGGAGTGGCCAGCGATGAGGAAAAGCCCACGTTTGCCACACTGCCGCCGCAGTTCAGCCTGTCGAGCATCACGCTCGAAGAAGCCCTCGAGCTCTTCAAGCTCCCCCGCACCCTCGGCACCTTCGAAGACGCTCCGGTGGTGGTCAACGCAGGTCGCTTCGGCCCCTACGTGCTCCACAACAAAAAATACGCCTCGCTCGACAAGGGCGAAGACCCCATGAGCGTCACCCTCGAGCGGGCCGTTGAACTCATCCTTGCCAAGCGCGAGGCTGAGGCCAAGAGCCATCTCAAGTCCTTCGAGGAAGAGCCCGATATGGAAATCAAAAATGGTCGCTACGGCCCCTACATCGTCTTCAGCGGAAAGAACTACAAGATTCCCAAGGCGCAGGCCGACAAAGCGGCGGAGCTGACGCTGGAAGAATGCCGCCAGATTATCGAGCAGGAGCAGAAGAAACCAGCCAAAACAACGCGCAAGCGTACCACCACCCGCGCCAAAAAACAATAAGCATTCATGAAGAGCATCACCCTCATCGGCTACATGTGTGTCGGGAAGACCACTGTTGGGAAAGCCTTGGCCAAAAGCCTCGGCTGCACGTTCTACGACCTCGACTGGTACATCGAAGAGCGTTTCCACAGCAAGGTCTCGCAAATCTTCGCAGAGAAAGGCGAAGAGAAATTTCGCGACCTGGAGCAGCGCATGCTTCACGAAGTGGCGGAGTTTGAAAACATCGTGCTCTCGTGTGGCGGCGGCACGCCGTGTTTCTTCGACAACATGGACTATCTCAATAGCGTCTCCGAGACCTTCTATCTGAAAGCCTCTCCCGAAACGCTCTGCCGCCACATCGCCATGAGCCGTGGCGACCGTCCGCTTCTCAAAGGCAAATCGCCCGAAGAAATCCGTGCATTTGTCGAGCAGCAGTTGCAGGCGCGTGAGCCCTTCTATGAAAAGGCCAAACACGTGGTGGACATCAATGTGCTCGACTCCTTCGAGAAGATCGACGACATTGCCAAAATCATCCGCCACACACTTAATATTTAGAGTCCCCAAAAAACGGCGTGCTGCGCCTCCTCCTTCTGGAGGGCCAGACACTTCCCGTTCATCCACTTATCTTTTTACCACTAAGTCGTATTCAGCAAATGAGAAAATGGAGAATTGAAGATTCCGAAGAACTCTACAACATCAAAGGATGGGGAGTTAGCTATTTTGGAATCAACGAACAAGGGCATGCCTATGTCTGTCCGCGCAAAGACGGTGTCAAGGTCGACCTCAAAGACGTGGTCGATGAGTTGGCCTCGCGTGACATCACCGCGCCCGTGCTCTTGCGTTTCCCCGACATTCTGGACAACCGCATTGAGAAAACAGCCGACTGTTTTCAGCGTGCAGAAAAAGAATATAACTTCCAGGCCGACCACTTCATCATCTTCCCCATCAAGGTCAACCAAATGCGACCAGTCGTGGAAGAAATCATCAGCCACGGAAAAAAATACAACCTCGGACTCGAAGCGGGTTCGAAGCCTGAGTTGCATGCCGTCTTGGCCACCAATATGGACAGCGACAGCCTCATCATCTGTAACGGTCATAAAGACCAGAACTTCATCGAGCTTGCGCTCTTGGCTCAGAAAATGGGCAAGCGCGTGTACCTCGTGGTTGAAAAACTGCCAGAACTCCTCACCATCGCCCGCACCGCAGAGAAAATCGGCGTGAAGCCCAACCTTGGCATCCGCATCAAACTGGCCACGGCGGGCTCTGGCAAATGGCAGGAGAGCGGTGGCGACGCTTCGAAGTTTGGTCTTAACTCCACCGAGCTCCTCGAGGCTCTCCGTCTGCTCGATGAAATGGGGCTTCACGACTGTCTCAAGCTCATCCACTTCCACATCGGGTCGCAGATCACCAAAATCCGCCGCATCTCCACCGCCTTGCGTGAAGCAGCCCAGTTCTATGTGCAGCTCCATGCTATGGGCTTCAACATCGAGTTTGTCGATTGCGGCGGCGGTCTCGGCGTAGACTACGACGGCACGCGCTCCAGCAATTCCGAAAGCTCCGTCAACTATTCCATCCAGGAATATGTCAACGACTGCGTCTACACCTTCGTTGACGCCGCCAACAAGAGTGGCATACCACACCCCAACATCATCACCGAAGGCGGCCGTTCCCTGACGGCCCACCATTCCGTCTTGATTCTCGATGTGCTCGAAAGCGTTTCCATGCCGCGCATGGACGAGAGCTTCCATCCCTCGGAAAACGACCACCAGCTCGTTCACGACCTGACGGAAATCTGGGACAAACTCTCTACGCGCTCCATGCTGGAAGACTGGCACGACGCCGAGGACATCCGCGACGAGGCCCTCGACCTCTTCCGCCACGGCATCATCGACCTCCGCACCCGCGCCCAGATTGAGAGCCTCTATTGGAGCATCTCGAGCGAGATTGCCGAATTGGCCCACCATCAGAAGCACGTGCCCGACGAGTTGCGTAAGCTCGACAAGATGATGGCCGACAAATATTTCTGCAACTTCTCCCTCTTTCAGTCGATGCCCGACGCCTGGGCCCTCGACCAGCTCTTCCCCATCATGCCCATTGAGCGTTTGGACGAAAAACCCACGCGCTCGGCCACGTTGCAGGACATCACCTGCGACTCCGATGGCAAGATTTCCAACTATGTCAACTATAACCAGCAGACCAGCTATCTGCCGCTCCACGCCATCAAGTCGGGCGACCACTATTACATCGGTGTGTTCCTCGTTGGCGCCTACCAGGAAATCCTGGGCAATATGCACAACCTCTTTGGAGACACCAACGCCGTGCATATAACGGTTGACAACGAGGGCTACAGCATCGACAAGACCATCGACGGCGAAACCGTTGCCGACGTTCTGGAATATGTGCAGTACGACCCCAAGCGCCTCGTGCGCCGTCTCGAATCGTGGGTGAGCAAGGCCGTCAAGGAAGGGCGCATCACCAATGAGGAAGGCAAGGAGTTTATCTCCAACTACCGTTCTGGCCTCTATGGCTATACCTATCTGGAATAATGCCGCCTCCGGGTCGGATTAAACTCCAACTTCTATAGGTTTCAAATATCCAGCACGCTATCGCCACGCGGCAGAGATTCCCATGCGGGTTTCCAGCCGCGTGGCGATGGTGTTTTTGGGGGCGTGCAGTTGGGGACATAGGGCGGCAAAGCGTTGAGGCGCCTCCTGGTAAAATAGAGTGGCTTGGGAGAGCGGAGAAGATGGCCTGGCGTGTGGTATATTGTTGATAATGAGGAGAGAAATGTTATTCTAATGCTTGAGCGATTTGTCTTTTCAGCGGTCCCCGCATGCGCCATTAGCATTTTTACCAATACTAAATAACAATAAAAAGTAATTTTAAAAAGGCCACTCCAAAATAAATTGTTAAATTTGCGTGATTTACAGAGTTTATAAGAATAAATCATATAAGAAAAACAACCGATGAACGTGATTACTAAGACCGTCGCGTTGCCTGATGGAAGAACCATCAGCATCGAGACCGGTAAGTTGGCCAAACAGGCCGACGGTGCTGTCATGCTGCGCATGAACAACACGATGCTGCTCGCCACAGTCTGTGGCGCCAAAGACGCTGTCCCCGGCACTGACTTCATGCCCCTCCAGTGTGACTATAAGGAAAAATATTCTGCCGCAGGCCGTTTCCCCGGCGGTTTCACCAAGCGTGAAGGCCGCGCTTCCGACTACGAGATCTTGACGTCTCGTCTTGTTGACCGTGCCTTGCGCCCACTTTTCCCGAGCGATTATCATGCAGAGGTGTATGTCAACATCACGCTCTTCTCAGCCGATGGCGTTGACATGCCTGACGCACTCGCTGGTTTCGCCGCTTCTGCTGCTCTGGCCTGCTCCGACATTCCTTTCGAAGCTCCCATCTCTGAGGTGCGCGTAGCCCGCATCAACGGCGAATATGTCGTTGACCCGACATTCGAACAGCTCGCCAACGCCGATATGGACATCATGGTCGGTGCCACCGAAGAAAACATCATGATGGTGGAAGGCGAAATGGACGAAGTGCCTGAAAGCGCTCTGCTCGAGGCTTTGAAGGTGGCCCACGAAGCCATCAAGCCGATGTGCCGTTTGCAGAAGGAACTTGCCAAGGAACTCGGCACTGACGTGAAGCGCGTATATTGCCACGAAGTAAACGACGAAGAACTCCGCCAGCAGGTGAAGGACGAATGCTACGCTCCGGCTTATGCCATTGCTGAAGCAGGCGACCACGACAAGCACCAGCGCGAAGAAGCTTTCGAGAAGATTCGTGAAGACTTCAAGGAACGCTACGTTGCTGCCCACGCCGACCTCTCGGCTGATGAACTTCAGGAAAAGAACGACCTCATCGACCGCTACTACCACGATGTTGAGCGCGATGCCATGCGCCGTTGCATCCTCGACGAAGGCAAGCGTCTCGATGGCCGTAAGACAACAGAAATCCGCCCGATCTGGTGCGAAATCGACCCGCTGCCAGGACCTCACGGTTCTGCCATCTTCACCCGTGGTGAAACCCAGTCGCTTTCAACCTGTACGCTCGGAACCAAACTCGACGAGAAGATGGTTGACGATGTACTCGACAAGAGCTACATGCGCTTCCTCCTCCACTATAACTTCCCTCCATTCTCAACCGGTGAAGCCAAGGCTCAGCGCGGTGTTGGCCGTCGCGAAATTGGTCACGGCCACTTGGCATGGCGTGCGCTCAAGGGTCAGATTCCTGCCGACTTCCCATACACAGTGCGTGTCGTGAGCGACATTTTGGAATCAAACGGTTCCAGCTCAATGGCCACTGTCTGCGCCGGAACTCTGGCTTTGATGGACGCTGGTGTGCCCCTCAAGGCTCCTGTGAGCGGTATCGCCATGGGCTTGATCAAGAATCCAGGTGAAGACAAATACGCTGTCCTCTCTGATATCCTCGGCGACGAGGACCACTTGGGCGACATGGACTTCAAAACCACTGGTACTGCCAAGGGTTTGACCGCCACCCAGATGGATATCAAGTGTGACGGACTTTCTTATGAAATCCTCGAGAAGGCCCTCATGCAGGCCAAGGCCGGTCGTGAGCACATCCTCGGCAAACTGACAGAAACGATTGCCGAACCGCGTGCTGACTTCAAGCCACACGTTCCACGCATCGAAGCCTTCGAGATTCCTAAGGAATTCATTGGAGCCGTTATCGGCCCAGGCGGAAAAATCATCCAGGGCATGCAGGAAGAAACTGGCGCCACCATCACGATTGATGAAGAAGACGGCGTAGGCAAAATCCAGGTATGCGGTGCCAATAAGGCTGTCATCGACGCTGCCGTTGCCAAGATTCGTGCCATCGTTGCCATCCCTGAAGTGGGAGAGGTTTACGACGCCAAGGTCATCAGCATCATGCCTTACGGCTGCTTCGTTGAGTTTATGCCGGGTAAGGAAGGCTTGCTCCACATCAGCGAAATCGCTTGGAAGCGCTTGGAAAGCGTTGAAGAGGCCGGCATCAAGGAAGGCGACAACATCACCGTGAAGCTCCTCGAAATCGACGAGAAGACTGGTAAGTTCCGTCTCTCACACCGCGTTCTCGAAGAGAAGCCAGAAGGTTGGGAAGAGCGTCCTGCCCGTCCTGCCCGTCGTCCGCACCGCGAAGGTGGTGAAGGCCGCGGTCCGCGCCGCCAGTAATGCTTACCATTGTCACAGCCATGCTACTAAAGAGCCGCATGGCCAGGCATTCCACTCATGAGAAATGAATGAAATGTACACCATAGCATCAAAAGTCCCCATAGTCCGACATCGGATTGTGGGGATTTTTTTGTTTATGCAACGTAAGGCTTTTCTGAGGACTGAGGTCTGACTTCCGAGGACCGAAATTTGACTTTCGAGGTAGGGCGTTCAAAATCCAGAAGCCCCCAAGGTTGGTAGAGAGGCGACAGCGCCCCTGAAGGGTAGGGTGTTCAAATTCTCAAAAAAACCTGCGTTTTTTGCTAAATAATAAGGTGCGACGAAGCCCTGGGGCGAAGCACTGTAGCTCACTTTGCTCGCAAAGTGAGGGGGGCGAATATTGTGGCGGCCAAGCACGAGCTGAAAATCCAACAAAGTCATGCCCCAGAGCGTTGGTCATGTTCGCTACGTGTTCGTGGCCCTCACTTTGCGAGCAAAGTGAGCTACAATGCTGGCGTCGCAACAGATGATTGTGCTGGCGCAGCGCAAATTTCCGCTGCGAGGGCGCTACCGCTAAGCTTGATTTTCTCTGGATTTTTAACGCCCTACTTTCGAGGGCCGAGGCCATTCTTTCCGCGTTGCAGTCCGCTTCCAGCGCTTTCAAGTCTATTCTCCGACTCCCTATGCCCGTCAGCGAATCTGGGGGCAGACGCGGACGCATCTGCTCCCAGACACGTTCGTCTCTGCCCCCAGATTCGGTTGCATCAGCCCCCAGATTCGCTTGCGTCTGCTCCCGCGTTCGCTGGCAGGTATAGGGCGAGTTCTTGGAAAAAAAACATGGCGTTGCGTCTCGATGAGGCCCTGGCGTTTCAAAATACGTTTGTCTCCGTCCGTGTCGGGGCATTCTGCGGTTTGCCTCCTGTCTTGTGCCACGAAAATATGCCGTGCAGAAACAAACATTAAAAAAAGCCGAGATATTCCGCCAAACTCCCAAAAATTATTGTTACTTTTGCCTGTAAGTATATACTTGCGTAAAAAAACATAAAAGTCATGACGCTCGACGATATTAAATCAGTATATTTTGTCGGTGCAGGAGGCATCGGCATGAGTGCCCTTGAACGTTATTTCCTTGCTGAGGGAAAGTGCGTTGCGGGTTACGACCGCACATCTTGCGAACTCACAGAGACGCTCCGCAAAGAAGGTGCCGACATCCATTACGAAGACAACGTGGAACTCATCCCTGAGTGCTGCCGCGACAAAGCCACCACATTAGTGGTATATACGCCTGCCATCCCGGCAGACCACAAAGAATTGGCCTATTTCCGCAACAACGGTTTCGAGGTGCAGAAACGTGCCCAGGTGCTCGGCCTCTTGACGCGCCACTCCAAAGGACTCTGCGTGGCCGGAACCCACGGAAAGACCACCACTTCAACCATGGTGGCACACCTGCTCCACCAGAGCCACGTGGAATGCAACGCTTTCTTGGGCGGCATCAGCAAAAACAGCGGTACGAATTTCCTGCTCTCAGAGAAAAGTCCGTATGTCGTGATAGAAGCCGACGAGTTCGACCGCTCCTTCCATCATCTGCGCCCCTTTGCCACTGTCATCACTGCCACGGATGCCGACCATCTTGACATCTATGGAACTGAGGAGGCTTATCTGGAGAGCTTTACAAAATACACCAGTCTCATCCAACCGGGCGGCGCGTTAATCGTTCATTGCGACTTGAAGATGAAAGAGGCCCTGCAAGACGGCGTGCGTCGCTACGACTACAGCCGCGACAAGGGTGATTTTCATGCTGAAAACCTGCGCATCGGTGGCGGACGCATCGTGTTTGACTTCGTCTCGCCGTTTGGCAATATTAAGGATGTTGAACTCGGCGTGCCCGTGAGCATCAACATCGAAAACGGCATCGCCGCTATGGCGCTCGCCCAGATTGCCGGTGCCACGGAAGAGGAAATCCGCCGCGGCATGCTGAGCTTTGAAGGCGTTGTGCGCCGCTTCGATTTCAAACTCAAAACCGACCGCATCGTCTTCTTGAGCGACTACGCCCACCATCCAGCGGAAATCCGCCAGAGCGTGCTCTCGTTGCGCGAAGTGTTTGACGGACGCAAACTCACCGCCATTTTCCAACCCCACCTCTACACCCGCACCCGCGATTTCTACAAGGATTTTGCCAACAGTCTTTCGTTGCTCGACGAGGTGATCTTGACGGAAATCTATCCGGCCCGCGAACAGCCCATTCCCGGCGTGACCAGTCAGATTATCTTCGACGAACTGCGCCCCGACATGCAGCGCCGCATCTGCCAGAAGACCGACGTGCCGCAAATCGTTGAAAACGAGGACTTCGATGTGCTCATCGTGCTCGGAGCTGGCGACCTCGACAATTATTGTGATGAAATAACAGAAATTTTGAAACGAAAATATTGCTGATGCCAGCACGGGCGGCACAGACCGCCTGAGCCGCGGGGGAGGAAAGCGTCTTTCAAGACCTTCCTCCGCTTGCAGCCAAAGGCACGTAAAATCCCGCAGAATTGCTATGAAGACATTCTTTAAACTGCTCGTATTGTTGGGGGTCGTTGCCTATCTCTTCTATGTCTTTGCCGACATATCTGGAAAAAGAGACAGCACGCGCTGCAAGGAAGTGAACGTGATCATCGTTGACAGCAGCTACGCGGGATTCATCAACGCCGATGAAGTGGTGCGTATCTTGAAGAAGGAGAAGATTTATCCTGTGGGCCAGTTGATGGAGGAGGTCAATGGCGACAGTCTGGAGAAAGCACTGGAGAAAAACTCGTTCGTGAGCATCGTGAAGTGCTATAAGACACCAGGAGGCCGCGTCAACATCAACATCTCGCAGCGACTGCCCATCCTGCGCATCAAAGCCGACAACGGCGACGACTATTACATCGACAACAAGGGCGTGGCCATGATGCCCGAAAACTATACGGCCGACGTGGCTGTGGCAACGGGACGCATCAGCAAACGCTATGCTGCCAAGAACCTGGTCCACCTGGCTCGCTATCTCCACACGAACGACTTTGCCAACGACCTCGTGGAGCAAATCAACGTGGCGCCCGACGGCAGGGTGGCGCTCATCCCGCGCATCGGCTGCCAGGTGATTCAAATGGGAAAGCTCGACTCGCTGACCCTGAGGACGCAGATGCAAAACTTGCGCGTGTTTTACGACAAGGTACTGCCGACTGTTGGGTGGAACACCTATCGCGAAATCAGTTTGGAATTCAATAACCAGATTGTTTGTAAGAAAAACTGATGCTTGAAGTCCCGCTTCGGAGAACGGGCGGACGCAGCGCTGGAAAACGACCGCAAAGCAAAGCCGTGTCGGCACCGTGATGCTGGCACGCTGAAGAAAGACGCTATAAGTAGGTGTAAAAAAATAATGCTCTTGGCATAAATTATAAAAAGAGTTTTGACCACCCACTTGTTATTTTAAGAAAGAAACCTCAAAGGCCCGAGAGCTGTTTCGCCAAGCAATCGTCTTGCGCGTGGAAAACTCAAAGGCCAACGCCTAATAACACTCTATGAATATGACAAATGACGACTTCATCGTAGCAATAGAACTCGGTTCGTCCAAGGTGACGGCTATTGCTGGGCAGAAGCAGCCTGACGGTGCCATCAAAGTCCTCGCATACGCACAAGACCCTTCGGAATCGTTCATCCGCAAGGGGTGTATCAACAATTTCAACAAGATGACGTCGTGCGTTGACAGCATCAAGCAGAAATTGGAAAATGCCCTCGGACGCTCCGTTGCCAGCTGCTATGTCGGCATCGGCGGCATGGGCATGCACACCGTGGCCAACACCGTGACGCGACATCTCGGCGAGAAGCAACTCATCACCGCCGAAATGGTCAACAACGTGAAGGATTCCAATAACAGTATGCCTGGAAACGACCGCGAAATCCTCGAGGTGATACCGCAGGATTACCAGCTTGGCACGCAAGTGGTGGCCGACCCCATCGGCATCGCGTCTGACGTGATTGAAGGACACTTCCTCAATATCATCTCCAACACGAGCGTGTCGGAAAGCGTTTACAACTGCTTCCGCAGTGCTCATCTCAACGTGGTGGGTATGCCCATCACGGTGCTCGCCCTGGCCGACGCCATCTTGACGGAGCCGGAGAAGCGCTCAGGATGCGCCTTCGTGGACATGGGTGCGGAAACCACTTCCGTGGCCATCTTCAAGAACAACATTCTCCGCCATTTCGCCGTCATCCCTCTCGGTGGCGCCAACGTCAACCGCGACCTCTGCACACTGCAAATTGAGGATTCGGAGGCTGAACAGCTCAAACGCAAATATGCCACGGCTTACAGCAACGAGGAGGAAGACAAGCACGAACCTGTCACGCTGGGCGACGGTCGCACCGTGAAGTATGAAGAATTCAATGGCTTGGTGGAAGCACGCATGGAGGAAATCATCCTCAATATCAAGCACCAGATTGCCCTCTCCAAATACGACGACTCGAAGCTCGTCAGCGGCATCGTGGTGACTGGTGGCGCCGCCAATATGAAGAACATCGACAAGGCTTTTGCCGCCTTCACCGATTTCAGAAAGGTGCGCTTCGTGAAGAACACCCGTTTGCAAACGCGTTTTGAAAGCAAACCATCGTCGTCTTTCAATGCCGACGGCTCCTTCAATGCCGCCATCGCCCTCATCGACAAGGGCGAAATCAATTGCTGCGGCGGTGTGATCGGACAGGAGGGCAATGCGTTTGAAAAGCAGGCGCAGGGCGGAAATGTCCAGACGGAGAACGATTTCTCACAGCAGGGCATGCAGCAGACCTTGGCGGGCACAGGCCAGCAGGGTGTGCAGAATGTCACCATCGGTGGCCATCAGAATGCAGCCCAGACGCAGACGGTTGCTCAGGGGCAGCAGAACGGCCAGACAACAGATGTCGAAACCGAGGAAACTTCTGAAAGAGAGACCAAGAAGCCTAAGCAGAAGAGCGGCATGTTTGGTCGCATCTCGAGCATCTTCAAGAAAGTGACCAATGCTGCGGGCAACCTCGTCAATGATGATGACGACCGCTTCATGGCGTCGCGCAAAGATAAAGAATAAGTGTTGGCCAAACCATGACCAAACCGGTTCCCGGCGGCAAATGGGTGCCGCAGAGAAATCAGTCCGGTTAAAAAAACAACTCCTAAACGATTCATAGTTTTATGTCAGATAACAACGAATTGCTCGATGTGGGCATGCCTTCAACATCTCCTTCAATCATTAAGGTCATCGGCGTTGGAGGCGGTGGCGGAAATGCCGTCAACCACATGTACCGTGAGGGTATTCACGATGTCAATTTCGTACTTTGCAACACCGATAGCAAAGCATTGATGGACTCTCCCGTTCCCGTTCGTCTCCAGCTCGGAAAAGAAGGACTCGGCGCGGGAAACATCCCGGCAAAGGCCCGCGAAGCCGCCGAAGAAAGCGTTGAAGACATCCGCCAGATGCTCAACGATGGCACCAAGATGGTGTTCATCACCGCTGGTATGGGCGGCGGTACGGGCACGGGCGCCGCACCAGTCGTTGCTCGCGAAGCCAAGAATATGGGCATTTTGACGGTGGGCATCGTCACCATCCCGTTCCGCTTCGAAGGTAATAAGAAAATCGATCAGGCCCTCGACGGCGTTGACGAAATCTCAAAGCACGTTGACGCTTTGCTCGTCATCAACAACGAACGCCTGCGCGAAATCTATCCCGACCTCAATGTGCTCAGCGCCTTCGAAAAGGCCGACAACACTTTGAGCGTGGCTGCGCGAAGCATCGCTGAAATCATCACCATGCACGGCATCATCAACCTCGACTTCCGTGACGTCTGCACCGTTTTGAAAGACGGCGGTGTGGCCATCATGTCAACGGGATTCGGCGAAGGCGAAAACCGTGTGACGAAGGCCATCAACGATGCCCTGCATTCGCCGCTGCTCAACAACAGCGATATTTTCAACTCCCACAAGGTGTTGCTCTCCATCTCTTTCTGCGCAGAAAAGGAAGGCGATTCGCTGATGATGGAGGAAATGAACGAGGTGCACGACTTCATGGAGAAATTCCACGACGACGTGGAGACGAAGTGGGGGCTCTCAACCGACCCATCGCTCGGCAAGAAGGTGAAAATCACCATCCTGGCAACGGGCTTCGGCATCTCCAGTGTGCCGGGCATGCAGGAAAAACACGACGCGGAAGACGAGAAGCGCCGCCAACTCGAAGCCGAAAAGGCCGAGGAGAACGACGAGCGCCGTACACAATATTACGACAACCCCAACCGAAAGAGCGGGCAGCGTAAACGTTCGCGCATCTATCTCTTCGGCTTGGACGACCTCGACAATGAAGAGGTAATCTCGCTGGTTGAAATGACACCGACGTTTAAGCGTAGCAAGGAAGAACTCAACAGCATCAAGAGCAAGACTTACAACAGCGTGGCCGTGGAACCAGAAAGCGACAACACCAACGGTTCGGCGGCGCAGGTGATTTCATTTGCCTGATAAGTATCCCCTGTTTCCAAAGTAGGATTCCACCCGTTCGGCTGAAGAAAGAAAGGGTTGCTGAGGCTCCCAACGGATGCTTCGGAACTCATGGCCTTCGGACGCTGAAAATCGCACCACCTAATCCCCAAGTATTCATTCAGAGAATATGTCAGAACTCAACAATACATCAAATCTGTTGGTAGAACCCATCGTTAATCATTCCGCCGAGATCATCAAGGTCATCGGTGTTGGTGGCGGTGGGGGTAACGCTGTGGGGCAGATGTACCGTGAGGGAATTGAAGGGGTTCGCTTCCTGGTGTGCAACACAGACCAAAAAGCCCTCGAAGACTCCGTCGTGCCCGACAAGATTCAGCTCGGCCCCGGTCTCGGAGCGGGCGGCCAGCCTGTCGTTGGCCAGGATTTGGCCGAGAAAAACCTCGACAAGATCGATGCCATCTTCGACGACAAGGTGAAAATGGTGTTCATCACTGCTGGTATGGGCGGCGGCACCGGCACCGGTGCCTCGCCAGTCATCGCCCGCGAGGCAAGGGCCCACGGTGTGCTGACGGTGGGCATCGTCACCATCCCGTTTCTCTTTGAACGTGAACGCCAAATCGACAAGGCGCTCGATGGTCTTGAACGACTGGGCAAGGAGGTGGATGCCATGTTGGTGATCAACAACCAACGTCTCTGCGACATCTACACCGACCTCACCATCATTGATGCTTTCAAGAAAGCCGACCTCACTCTGACAACGGCGGTGCGCTGCATCGTGGAAATCATTGAGATGCACGGACGTGTCGGACTCGACTTCTGCGATGTCAGCAACGTATTGCGTAATGGCGGTGTGGCCATCATGTCGACTGGTTTTGGCAAGGGCGAGAAGCGCGTCACCAAGGCCATTGAAGAAGCGCTCTATTCTCCGCTCATTAACAACAATAACGTCTATCGCGCCCATAAGATCATTTTGGCCATCACCATCAACCCCGACCCGAAATACGCCTTGCGCATGGAGGAAGTGGGGGAAGTGAACGAATTTATGGCCAAGTTCTCCGATAACATCGAGACCAAATGGGGTCTCGTGACGGACGAGAATATGGGCGAACAGGTGAAAATCACGATTCTCGCCTCTGGATTTAATCTCAACGGGCAGACGGTTGATGATGAATACACGCAGCGTCACGCGGCCATACGTGCCCGCTATTATGACGACGGCGGTCCTATGCGCAAACGCGTGCGCCACAAACGCCAGGTGTTTCTCTTCGACACGGCCGACCTCGGCAACGAGCGTCTGGCTGAGGCGGTGAGTGCTTCGCCGACCGACACGCGCACCAGTGGAACGCTCGAAACTTTCTTGCATCTCAAGCAACAACCGCTCGGGGATGGCGCTCGCGATGACGCCGAAAACGCTGTGGGGCAGCCGACTGGTTTTTCTGCCAATGGTGCCGCAAGAGCGGAGGAGGGGAGTGTTGTCATAGATTTTTCGAACTAATTGATGGTGTCTTCATCCGCCGAAGATTTCGATGCGGATGAAGATGTCTTTTAAATCCCAATATATTATGTCACTTTTTGATCAAGTCAGCAAGGATATTGTTGCTGCCATGAAGGCCAAGGACAAAGTGCGCCTTGAAGCATTGCGTAACATCAAGAAATTTTTCATAGAAGCCAAGACGGCTCCGGGAGCCAACGACACGCTCGATGATGCTGTCGCCCTTAAAATCCTCGCCAAGCTCGCTAAGCAGGGCCGTGACACGGCCGCTCTCTATCACGAGCAAAACCGCCCCGACCTCGCTGAGGAAGAGGAGGCACAGGCCAAAGTGATTGAAGAGTATCTCCCGAAGGCCCTCACGCCGGAGGAACTCGAAGCTGAGGTGAAAGCCATTATTGCTCAGGTGGGTGCCACGAGTGCCAAGGACATGGGCAAGGTGATGGGCGTTGCCAGCAAGCAGTTGGCAGGTCGCGCTGACGGTCGCGCCATTTCGACGCTCGTCAAGCAGCTCTTGGCGTAAGGGAGGCACGGTTCCCGGGAAGGGCGCAGATGGTGTCGCTCCGGAATCAGTTGCCTTCAGGCACCTCGTGACCACCTACTTATACCAATATAAGATAGCCGGATGTAACCAGTAAGACGGGGACATTCGGCTGTTTTTTTCTCGGTGGGGATGAAAAAAAATGAAGTTCCTTTTTTACTTTTGTTTTTCGGCAGGGTCATATAGACAGAAGCAGCAAGCAAGCGGGCGCTCACGAACAACGTTGTGCGCCCCAACCAATGAAACGTTTCGAAGTCTGCTCAGCATTGTTGAACCCATTAAAAAAAATTACGACGATGAAAAGTATAGGAATTTTCAAGAGTTTGTTCCTCATGTTGGTGATGGCTCTGTTTTGCATGACGGCAACGGCACGTCCTGGCCGCGTTCACACTGTCAACCGCTCCCGTGTGGTGATGATGGCGAAAGTCAAACCTTGTCCTTGCAAGAAGCATCACAAGAAATGCAAGAAACACCGTCATTGCAAGAAGCATCATTGCTTTTGCGTGAGATATTCACATCCGATGAACCACCGCAGATAGGCGCCGGGGAACGTAAGGCAATGTCCAGCGCGGTGCCCAAGAATAATCCCAGACATAACACATCATGGCAACTGACGACAAAGAAATAATCAACCTCATAGGCCGGGACCCCAACGGCGGTTTCCGTCAGCTGATGGGTAAATACCAAGAGGCGGTTTACTGGCATGTGCGCCGAATGGTCGTCTCGCACGATGACGCGCAGGATGCCGCGCAGGAAACCTTCGTGAGGGTCTATCGGTCGTTGAGGACTTATCGTGGCGAATGCTCCCTGCGCAGCTGGATCTACCGCATAGCCACCAACGAGGCCCTGCGCGTGATTTCAAACCGCCGCCAGGAAATGGTTTCCTTGGACTCGGAATCAACGGGGGCCGAACTGATTGCCGCAGGCGATTATGTGGACTACGACAACGCAGTGGCCGTGAAATTCCAAAAGGCGATTCTCACGCTCCCGCCGAAACAACAGTTGGCATTCAACCTGAGATACTACGACGAAATGAGCTTTGAGGAAATTTCGCAGGTGGCGGGAACTACGCCTTCAAGCGTCAAGGTCAGTTACCACGTGGCTAAAGACAAAATCATTGCATACATGAATTCTAATGACTGAACAGATGAAACAGACTTTCGATTTCAAGCAAATTGGCAAGCGGATGCCTTACCGTGTTCCCGACGGTTTCTTCCAGGAAATGGAACATAACGTGCTGGATGCCGTGGCTGAAAAGGCGGCAGAGCGTAAGCCAGCAATGACTGAGCGTAAGTCGCTACAGGCAAAACGTTTCGTCTTTACGCGCCTGGCAAAATATGCAGCAGCCGTAGCCGCGTCGGTCGTTGTCTTATTGGCGGTCAACATGAAATTCTTCTACGTCGCAGCCCCTACGGATATGCAGGACGTGGAAGCCGCTTTCGACCAGCTCTCCTTGAGCGATCAGGAATGTCTCGTTGAACTTTATCAGGAAGATGTGTTCTTGGATAATGATTATCAGTAGGCCGTAAGGCGATATGCCTCTTCGGACGCTTCGTAATTATACAACACAAACAAACTAAACAAATATATAATCATGAAAAAGATATTGGGTATTCTCATACTCGTTGTGGCCGCAGTGTTCCAGGCCCAGGCTTCTGACCAGACACCGCAGCAACGCCACACTCGTGAACAACTTGCCAAGATACAGGCCGAGCACATCGCCCACGATTTGGCCCTTGACGACAAAACGGCGGCGTTGTTCATTGACACCTATTGCCAAAGCCAGAGGGAAGTGTGGGCTGTGATTGGAAATCGCGTGAAAAGCGAGGGCAGTTCTGAGGAAAAATCTGAACGGGCCATCAAACGGCGTTTCGAAAATAGCGAAAAACTGCTTGCCATCCGCCAGAAGTATTATAAGAAGTATTCTGAATTTCTCACCCAGCGACAAATCCAGCGCGTCTATGAGATTGAAAAGAAATGGAAGAAAATTCCTCTGAAGCGCCGAGGCAAAATGCGCCGAGGCAACCGCTGACCCCTTGGGCTGAGAGCTAAACGGATTGCAGGCGGTGGAGGCGTTGCATTGCTCGAAAGAATGTTATTAATAAATAAGTGTGTGTTGATAATTTGCCTTTCCCTGTCCAGCGGGGTGGGGAGAGACAAATTTATGGGGTGTCGCTGAAATATGTTTTTGGGGACACCTCTTAAATGGAGAATTAAAGGTATGCTGAAATATCTGTTGAGCCTTGCTGTGGCCTTCTTTATGGTGACTGTTGGGCATGGATTTAATTCCACGAAGGAAACCATTACTGTTATGGGTATCACGATGCCCTACCGCAAGTGTGACGTGAATCTTATGGCGGGAGGCGACAAGCCTTCGCTTGTCGTTTATCTGCACGGCGGTACGAGCAAGGGTGATGACAATGAACGGCAGTTGCTCGAACCCGGCACCGATTCCATTGCAAATTATCTGGCGGCAACGGGAAAGCCGTCCATCTTTCTAATTCCGCAGTGTCCCTCTGATAAGTCATGGGGCGGTCCGATGAACAACATGCTGAAGGCAATGATTGACCGCTATGTCAATGCAGGCATCGTTGATGCCAATCGCATCTATATCTTTGGCGGTTCGATGGGCGGCACTGGTACGTGGGGCATGCTTTCCGCTTTTCCGGGATTCTTCGCCGCGGCTATGCCCGTGGCAGGCAATCCTTCAAAATGTGTGGCTGCCAACGTTTGTAAAACACCCGTTTTTACCGTGATGGGCACTGCTGATGTAATCATGAGCGTTGAGGCCGCACAAAATTTTGTTGAGCAGCTCAATGCCCTTGGTGATGATGTCTGCATGGAGATAGAAAATGGATGGACGCATGAAATGACCTGTATGCAGAGCTATACGGCGCGGCGGCTCAACTGGGTGTTTGCCCACGACCTTGCAACGACTTCTGCCATTGGCGGCGTTGCGTCAGATTCCCGTTCCGTTGTCAGTTCTTCGTATTATTCCTTGACGGGCCAATCCGTACAGACTCCTTGTCCGCCTGGTGTCTACATCCGTCGCGATGTGATGAGCAACGGGACAATCGAATGTCAGAAGGTGCGTCTTTAAGAAACGTTGGCCTGTTGGTTGCTTTGTGCTGTGGCAGGCGGCTTAGTTCGTATTGTGGCAGGCGGCGTTTCCAATTGTTTTGGCCGCATGCCGCGCGTGGCGTTCGTGAAAGTTCCGCTGATTTACCGAAAGCCTGGCCAAATTGGAAAGATAGAGTTTGCCGAGCGCCATAAAAAAGTCCGCCTGCGAAAGCCAATTCGCAGGCGGACATTTTTATGAAGTCTGTTGGCGGAAATCTGGTGCTTGCTCTGCGCCTAATATTCTCCGCTCATTAAACCACTGATGCTTATTTCATGAAGACCTTAAACAGGCCACCACCATCAGGGTCGTTGTATATTTTCTTCTCATTCGGTTTCTTGCAAGCCTTGATGGCTTCCAAGTCCGCAGCAGAAGCTTTGCGGAAATTCTTATAGGTGGCGGGGATTCCAGTCACCGTCAGCACTCTTTCGCCATAGGAAGTGCGTTCGAAGACAAACTGCGGTTCGAGCAATACATCGGCATTATTTGCTTTCAGCAACTGGGCAACGAGATTTCCTTGGGCCACTTGTTTCGAGGGTTCGCCCAAGTGGAACGGCCTGAAGCTCCACGTCATCGTCTGTGTGGCTTTCTGTTGGATTTCCAAGTCAGCTACTTCTGGATAGGTCACGACCGTTGACTCTACCATTGCAGTGGTGGCCGTCTTCGTAATGGTTGAGCACGACGACATAAAGAGCGCCGCACAGACAACTGTTAGTAAAAATAACTTTTTCATAACCAGCCCCTTTCTTTATTTGTTTCTGAAATTTTTGTATTTGGCAGGGTAGCCGCTGACTTCAACGCTTTTGAACTTTGAACCAAAGAGCCCCCTTCTCTTTACGAAGGTGAATTCCGGTGCCACAAGCACGTCGGCATTGCCGCTCTTCATGAGCAGTTCTTTAACGGCCGTGTTCTGCAAGTTTTTCTTTCCGCCTCTTCTCGCTCTGGCTTCCGTGTAATAAACGTGCTCGACTCTCTGTGAGGAAATCTCCAAGTCGGCCATAGAATTTGTGGTCAGGCCGTTTTCAACGTCTATAGAAGTTGCAGTCTTGGTAATGGTGGTGCAAGAAGCTAAGGCGAAGCTGGCGCACAGGGCAATGAAAATCTTTTTCATGGTAGCAAAAATTTGAGTTGGGTTCCGTTCGGTGCTTGTATATTTAGTTGTGCAGGAACCGTTGACACAGCTAAAACTGCGCTTTTGCGAAAAGCACTTTATAATAATACGCTTGCAAAGGTAAATATTTTTAGAAATATGTGCAAATACTTAAAATTCCCTTCCTGCCTAAGCGGTAGCCTTCTCATGCCAAGCGGTCGTATTTTAAGTTTGTGTGGTAAATTTTTTTTGACGCTCGCATGCGAGGAATAATGTCCTCCCGCCCCTTAAATCATAAATATTTCTTACCTTTGTTGCTGGAGAACAATCCCCTATTGCAAAGACACAGTATAAAACCAAGTATTCATGATAGTACACGTTGCCAATCCCATTTATGATTCCGTCTTCAAATATATAATGGAAGACGAGCGCATAGCCAAGACTGTGCTTTCTGCGTTGCTGAAGAAAGAGGTCGTACACGTTACGGTGCGTCCACATGAATATGCCAACACCACCCGCAATGCGATTTCCATGTTTCGTATCGATTTCGCAGCAACCGTGGTTGAAGACGACGGTTCGGAGCAAGTCATCTTGATTGAATTACAGAAGACTTGGCTGAACACAGAAACATTGCGTTTCCGCCAGTATCTGGGCGTGCAATACGGCAACCAGTGCAACATACAGGTGGATTCCAAGGAAGGCTATGCCTATCCGATGGTTGCCGTCTATCTGTTGGGACACCGCGTTGGGAACATAGACACCCCCGTGCTTTACGTCAACCACAAAACATACGACTACGAGGGCGCTGAAGTGGCCGAGGGGATGACCGACCCGTTCGTAGAAAGTCTGACGCACGACAGCATCATTGTGCAAATTCCCTTGCTCAAAGGCCGCGTAAACAACCGCCTGGAAAAAGTGCTAAGCGTTTTCGACCAAAGCAAGACCGACTCGGAAAACAAGCAACTCCTAAACATCGACGAACACAGCTACGAGGATGACGCCGATATGATGTATGTCATCCATCGCTTGACGGCCGCCGCCGCCGATGCAGATATTCGTTCAGATATGAATGTGGAAGACGAGTATTTCTCGGCCATTGAAGACCGCGACACGGAAATCTTGACGCTGGGCGAGGAGCTCAAACAACAGCGAGCGGCGAATAAAAAGCAGGAGGATACGCTCCGCCAACAAGAGGATACGCTTCGCCAACAAAACCTCATGTTGAAAAGCATGGTAAAGGCGATGCTTGAAAAGGGAATGTCCATCAAGGAAGTCTCTTTACTGGTCAACAAGGACGTGACGTTCTTGGAGAATCTCATAAAATAATTCAGACAACTTACTTAACTAATAAAGGGGCGTTCCGAAGAATCTGATAAAGCAAGGGCTGTTTGCAATCAAATGACAGTGGAAGAATATCTTGAACAACCAGTTCTTTGGCCATTACGAAGGCTGGATTTTTAAGAATACCCCCCGAACCAAAAACGAAACAAGAAATGAAGTTATCAACTGGCTCTTTGTTGGCCTTGGCGCTCGCGCCGGCCATTTCTGCCCAAGCGGCAGGAAAGGGCAAAGACAAAACACCGACGCGCCCCAACGTCATCTTTATCTACGCCGATGATTTGGGTTTTGGAGACCTTGAATGCTATGGTGCCAAGAATGTGGAAACACCAAATGTAAACCGTTTGGCCGCTAATGGCATACGTTTTACCAATGGTTATGCCACTGCGGCCACTTCTACGCCCTCGCGCTATTCTATGCTGACGGGAGAATATGCCTGGCGCAAACCGGGAACGGACGTCGCTGCTGGTAATGCGGGAATGATTATCCGTCCGGAACAGTTCACCATTGCCGATGTGTTCAAGAGCGCTGGTTATGCAACGGCCGCTTTCGGCAAGTGGCACCTTGGCTTGGGCGACAAGACGGCGGAGCAGGATTGGAACGCACCGCTTGCCACTGGTCCTAACGACCTTGGTTTTGACTATTCCTATATAATGGCTGCAACGGCCGACCGTGTGCCTTGCGTTTTCATCGAAAACGGTTCGGTGGCCAATTACGACCCTTCTGCGCCCATAGAAGTGAGCTATCAGAGAAACTTCCCGGGCGAACCGACAGGACGTACCAATCCAGAATTGCTCTACAACCTCAAGCCGAGCCACGGACACGACATGAGCATTGTCAACGGCATCAGCCGCATCGGCTATATGAAAGGCGGCGGCAAAGCGCTTTGGAAAGACGAGAACATCGCCGACTCCATCACCGCCCATGCCGTCAACTTCATCAACCAGCACAAGAAGGAACCCTTCTTCATGTATTTCGCCACCAACGACGTCCACGTGCCACGCTTCCCCCACGAGCGTTTCCGTGGTAAAAACAAAATGGGCTTGCGCGGCGATGCCATCGTGCAGTTCGACTGGACTGTCGGCCAAATCATGGCCGCCCTCGAAAAGGCCGGATTGAGCAAGAACACCCTCATCATCCTTTCGAGCGACAATGGTCCGGTGGTTGACGACGGCTACGCCGACCGCGCAGAAGAACTCCTCAACGGCCACAGTCCTACGGGCAATTTGCGTGGCGGAAAATACAGCGCCTTTGAAGGTGGCACGCGTATTCCGCTCATTGTTCACTGGCCCGCACAAATCAAGGGCGCACAGGAAAGCAACACCCTCGTGTCGCAGATTGACTGGCTTGCCTCGATGGCAGAACTCGTAGGTACCCGCATCCCGAAGGGTGCCGCCCCCGACAGCTACAACTATCTCGACAACCTCCTCGGGCGTACCAATGAAGACCGCCCCTGGATCATCGAGCAGGCTTCAAACCACACGCTCTCCGTTCGTACGCGCAACTGGAAATACATCGAAGGAAGCGACGGCGGCAAGATGATTACGTGGGGCCCGAAGATAGAAACAGGTTATGCCCCCGTTCCGCAGCTCTATAATATGAGCGATGATTCGGAACAGGTGGATGTGGCAGCGAAAAATCCGCAGAAAGTGTTTGAGCTCGAGCGCATCCTTCGCAAGGTGAGAACGCAGACCCTGCGCATCCGCCGCCCGTCCGTCCAGAAATAACTCCCAACCAAAAGAGGCAACAAGATTTCTTGCTGCCTCTTTTGCTTTCTTCGATTGTCTTTTCGCGTGGGCAAACTATGCTTTTCGTCTCGGATTATGTTTTATTAGTCAACGATATAGCTTGGAAATGGAGAAAACTTTTTACCTTTGCAGGGTTTTATAAACATTATGTCGCAGGCATTTGTCCCCAAAGGCAAAGCCCGACCATTCACCAAAAACAGGACATCCGTGAAACAAAAATTATTTCTCACTTTTATCCTCGTCTCCTTCGTGACGCTTGCCGCCGTGGCGCAACGCATCACGGGCGTTGTCACCGACTCCAAGACCGGTGAAGCCCTGCCTTTTGCCAATGTCTCCATTGAGGGCGGCAGTTACACGCGCACCAATGAAGCAGGCCGTTATGCCTTGCCCTTCAAGGCCGGAAAAATGCGCGTGTCGATGATTGGCTATGCCACGAAGACCCTGAAGGTGCAGCAGGCCGGTGTCTACAACGTGAAGCTCGACGACAATTCGGCCAAATTCGGAACGGCCGTTGTGACGGGCCACAAGACCAAGTACACGCGCAAAAACAACCCAGCCGTTGAGATCATGCGCAAGGTGATAGAAGCAAAGAAGATGAGCGACCTCAAGCTCCACGACTATTACTCCATCCACAAATATTCTAAACTCACGTTTGCCTTCAACGACGTCACCGACAAAATCTTCGAGGAAGGCAAATTCAAGAAGATGCCCTTCCTCAAAGACCATGTGGAAACGTGCAACGAAACCGGCAAGCTCATCCTCCCCATCTCTGTCGATGAAAACGTGACGCGCGAAATCTATCGCCGCACGCCCCATGCCGACAAGAGCATTGTGCTCGGCCAGCGCAGCAGCGGCATCAACGACCTCTTCAATACGGGCGACATTCTCAGCACCGTCCTCAAGGACTGCTTCACCGATGTGAACATCTACGAAGACGAAGTGCGCCTGCTGCAATACCCCTTCGTCAGCCCCATCTCCTCGCGTTCCGGCATCAGTTTTTATCGCTTCTTCATTGAAGACACCACCTACGTCGACAACGCCAAGTGCATCCGTGTCGACTTCACGCCCAACAACGCCCAGGACTTCGGCTTCTCCGGTTCGCTCTACATCCTTGCCGACTCCACCTACCGCATCAAAAAGGCCGACTTGGGCATTCCGCGCCGTTCCGATGTCAATTTCGTTGAAAGCATGCGCGTCATCCAGGAATTTACGCAGTTGCCCTCTGGCGAACAAGTCTTGAAGAGCGACGACATGATTGTGCAGCTAAAGCTCGCCAGTTTCCTTCAGAAATTCCAGGTCAAACGCGTCACGGAATACAGTGATTTCTGCTTCGACCCCATCCCCGACAAAACCTTCAAATTCAAGGGCGACCAGCAGACCGATGTCAACGCCCGCATTCGTCCCGAAGAATTTTGGGCCGAACACCGTTCCGAGGCGCTCACGCAAAGCGAAGACAAGATGGACGTGCTCATTCGCCAACTCGAGCGGGTGAAGGGCTTCAAGGCCGTGCTCTTCGTGGCCAAGGCGTTTATCGAAAACTTTGTAGAGACGAGCGTCGACCCGAAGCACCCGTCGAAGGTCGACATCGGTCCCGTCAACACCATGATTTCGCAAAACTTTGTCGACGGCCTGCGCCTCCGCGCCTCGGCCCAGACAACGGCCAACCTCAACCCCCATTGGTTTGCCAAGGGCTACGTGGCCTACGGCTTCAAGGACGAGCGCTGGAAAGGACTCGGCGAGGTGACCTATTCTTTCAATAAGAAAGCCTATCTGCCGCGCGAATTTCCTGTCAACAACCTCACCTTTACCTACAACCGCGATGTCATGTCGGCCAGCGACAAATTCCTGCCAACCGACAAAGACAACGTCTTCACCTCGTTTAAGTGGAAGAAGGTCGACCACATGATGTACTACGAGACCTTCCGCCTCCTTTGGGACCGCGAATGGGAAAACGGTTTGCGCTTCAAGGTGCAGGCCCGCACCGAGCGCGACGAGCCCACGGCGGCGCTCTTCTATCAGAGCCTCGACGGCCTCGGCGTTCCCTCGCAAGACGCTTCGCTCCATCGCAAGTATTTCCGCACAAACGACCTCACGCTCGGCCTCACCTATCAGCCAGGCGCCGTCTGGATTAACACGAAGCAGCGACGCATCACGATGAACCATGATTCGCCCATCTATTCGCTCTCGCACACCTCCGGTCTCTACGAGCAGCATGGGCAGAACTACAACTACAACCTCACAGAAGCCAGCATCTACAAACGTTTCTGGCTTGCCTCATGGGGAAAAATCGACACCTACTTGAAGGGCGGCGTGCAGTGGAACAAAGTGCCGCACCCCTTGCTCGTGATGCCGGCGGCCAACTTGTCGTATATCATGGAGGACAACACCTTCAACCTCATCGACAACATGGAATTCCCAACCGACCGCTATGCCTCGCTCATGCTCTCCTGGGATATGAACGGAAAAATCCTCAACCGCATCCCCCTCATCCGCAAGCTCAAGTGGCGTGAATACATCGGTGCCAATGTGCTCTGGGGAACGCTGACCGACAAAAACAATCCGCTCCTTGAGAAGAACGCCAACGACAACCGCCTCTTCTACTTCCCCGGCCATTTCAACCCCGGCGGCACTTTCACCAGTCAGTCTGCCGTGCTCGACAGCAAGAAACCCTACGTGGAAGTCGTTGCCGGCATCCACAATATCTTCAAGGTCGTACACGTGGAATACGTTCGCCGCCTCACCTACACCGAACGTCCCGACACGCAGAAATGGGGCATCCGCTTCATGTTCCGCGTGACATTCTGATAGGTCGTGCGCCCGTAACTTTCGCCGCGAGCGGCCTGAAAGGTAGGGCGTTCAAAATCCAGAATAATCTGCGTTTTTTGCTAAGTAATGGTGAAAGAATAAGTTGAGCAATTTTGACCTGTATTTTTGTTGGTTTTG